>Ga0210046_1002188_pt1 | contig 14140 bp, 25 predicted proteins | sample CryGeyCG2114_250_FD_185461 | JGI IMG/M metagenome (GOLD analysis project Ga0210046, IMG submission 185461) | Groundwater microbial communities from aquifer - Crystal Geyser CG18_big_fil_WC_8/21/14_2.50 (SPAdes) (version 2) | ecosystem: Environmental > Aquatic > Deep subsurface > Groundwater ... | reverse complement strand
AGCAATAATAGAAACATTTGCCAAGATAAGAGAATTGTCGAAGAACATAAAAGATTTAGCTGATATAAAAGATGAGGGCACAAAGAACAAATTACTTAAGAAAAGTGGTGAAATCATAGCCGAAATACTTGAAGATGATATGAAAGTAACCGATACCAAAACATCTTTAGAAATAAATTTTGCTGTATTAAAGTTCAAACACGTTATAAAAAAGAAAAAAAACGATTAATATTTTTCGCAATCAGAATTGACGGACTTGTCACTGCGTAGTCCGTTAGCAACCCGTACGAAGACGGACCTGTCTCGGCGAAACGAAGTGAAGACGGAACTGACACTTTGTGGTAAATTGGAAAGGCAGCAAATAATTAGCGTTCAGAAGATAGTAATAAGCGTTCAGCAAGTGGCGTTCAGCGTTCAGAAATAAAACAAAAAATAAGTAAAACAAAAACATTTAGAAGAATTGACTGAAGAAGTATCCAAAATATTATACTCATTTACTAATAAACTAACCGCTGCGTTCAGCTTTCAGCGTCCAACTGTCAGTAAAAAATGAATAAAATAAATACCTTTAGAGACCTTATAGTTTGGCAGAAAAGTCACCAATTAACTTTAGAAATTTATAAAATTACAATTAAATTTCCTTCAGAAGAAAAGTATGGATTGATATCTCAAATGCGAAGAGCAGCTTACTCAGTCCCGTCTAATATCGTAGAAGGACATTCAAGAAAATCAAAGAAAGAATTTTTGCAATTCTTAAATATTGCTAAAGGATCGTTAGAGGAATTAAAATATTTTTTAATCTTATCTGCTGATTTAAATTATATATCGAAACAAGAACAAAAACAGTTAGAAGAATTGACTGAAGAAGTATCCAAAATATTATACTCATTTACTAATAAACTGAACGCTGACTACTGAACGCCGAACGCTGAGTTAGCTTTCAGCGTCCAGCGTTCAGTAAATAAACTACCCTCTCACACCGCAAAGATTGGGATTATCGGACTTGGTTACGTCGGGTTGCCTCCCGGTTTAACTTTTACCCGCAAAGGATTCACAGTAATTGGCTTTGATATTGATGAAACAAAAACACCCCTTCTCAACAAAGGGAAGAGTTATATAAAACACATCAAAACTGAAGAAATAGCTGAAGCAGTATACGCAAAAACTTCGCTGGGAAGCAGAGACTAAATTAGAAAAGCGGGTTGAAATTATGGTAACTTCAGATTTTACTAAAGTTCTTGAAAAAGGTTTCTAAAATAAACTATATTTTAAAATGAAAAAAATTGTTTTTTCACTTCATGCTCTAAATAAAATTCAAATACTTAGCAAACATCAAATATTTGTTAATAAGAATTTAATAACGAAAACAATTACAAAACCGGATAGAATTGAGGGCGGGTATAAAAATCGATTAGTTGCACAGGGTGTGTTAGATGACAAACATTTATTAAGAATTGTTTATGAAGAAAGCCAAGAAGAAATAAAGATAATTACAATTTATCCAGGTAGGAGATCAAGATATGAAAAAGATTAATTATGATAAAGAAACCGACATTTTAATTATTGAATTTTCCGAAAAACCTATTGAATATGCTGAGGAAGAAGGACCCATTATTATCCACTTTGCAAAAGATGACGAACCTGTTTTATTGGAAATACAAGGTGGAAAAGAATTTATATTAAATACATTTACAAGTATGATTAATGAAAAAGAAGTCGTTTTCTCTTAATGTTTTAGTCAAATTAATTGATAAAGATAAAATAGTCAGTATAATAGTGGACAGCTATCAGCTTTCAGCGTTCAGAAGATAGTAATAAGCGTTCAGCAATCAGCGTTCAGAAATAAAACAAAAACTGACAACTGACAACCGAACGCTGGCAACTGGAAGCCGACTACTGACCGCTGGTAACTGGAAGCTGACCGCTGACTACTGACTACTGGCCGCTGAAGAGTTGAATTGTTGAAAATTTATTAACCCCGTTAGGGGTGGTATGTTTTTAGAAAAATGCCCCTCCCCAACAATACCAAACCCCGTAGGGTCTGCCAAAGTGAAGATGAATGGTTAATGGCAGATAAAGTGAAATGTGGGATTGAAGATTTTCAGCCAGAGGCTGACACAGCAGCAGAAAGCTGACCAAGATTGATCAATTATTTAAGTACCACCGGGCAAAATTAAAAAGATTTTTAATTTGAAGTATGAAAAAGACATTACAAAAAATTAATGATTTAGTCGAAAAAAAAATCATTGAAAAATATGCAATTGCCGGGGGGATGGCTCAATTCTATTATATAGCTCCGTCGGTTACGTACGACCTGGATTTGATTGTACACATTTCCGGTGAAGAAAATAATTTAAATCCTTTATCACCAATTTATGATTGGGCAGATGAGAATGGCTACAAAACAGAAGGTGAGCATATCATCATTGAGGGGATGCCGGTTCAGTTTTTATTAGCTTATAACAAGTTGGTAGTTGAGGCTTTACAGAATTGTGTTGGAATTACAATCTTTAATGAAAAAACATTTATTCTAAAAGCTGAATACTTAATGGCTATTATGCTCCAGACCGGGAGAATGATTGATAAAGAAAGACTTGCAAGATTTTTTGTTGAAGCGGAATATGATAAAGAGAAATTTCTTGAACTGTTAAAACGTTTCAGTTTGGAAGAAACATATAAAAAATTCTATGGTGATAACAATGGATAAAAATTATCTTTTACATGTTGCAGAATCGAAAGCTGCTTACCATAAAAACCAAGCAAAGATGGGGTATGAAGAGAAGGTTAAAATTATCATCGAACTTCAAAAAGTAAAGGATGAGTTTCAACGTAGTAAAGGGAACAATTCTAAGCTTATAAAAAACGTTTGGAGATTTCAACTCTAAACCTTTCGGCGAAGTTGAATTGTTGAATCGTTGAAAATGTATTAACCCCGTTAGGGGGGGTATGTTTTTAGAAAAATGACCAACCCCAATAATACCAAACCCCGTAGGGGTGAAAGAGTATTAGGAAGGGAATAGAACGAGGGACAAGTGAAATTAGGAAGTTCCCGATGAAATAGTAAAATTGCATTTCACGGAACCACTGCAAAGCGGGGCTAGCAAGTTTCAAAACGTAAGACTTCGAGAAACTTCGCACAAATTTTTAGTTACTTTGTGAACTTTTTTTTGTTACACCCTGCAAAAAGCACGGGCAGACCCCGGAACACTAACACGTAACTTCAATGAATATTAAAGGCGGTAAAAATAATGGATAGAAGAACAATTATAGAAAAATTAAAAATTTATAAAAATAAATCTGTTTATAGCGATAAAATTAAAGAGTTTGGTATGTTTGGTTCCTACGCAAGCGGAAACAACGTAAGGAAAAGCGATATTGATATTTTTATTAAACTTGAACCAGCTAAAATGTTTGATTTAATCAGTATAAAAAACGATTTAGAAAAATTGCTTGGGAAAAAAGTAGATATTATCGCATTAAGAAATTCAATGAATGAATATTTGAAAAATCAAATTAAGCAATATGGTATTTATGTTTAATGTTGATCTCGTAAAAGAAGTGTTGAGTCAATTGCTTAAAGCCACAGAAACGATACAAAAACGAATCAAAACAATAAAATGCCCGGATGATTTTTTGAATAATGAGAGAAGTTTGGAAAAACTAGACGCATTATGCATGCAATTGATTGCGGTTGGAGAAAGTATTAAGAATCTTGATAAAATTACACATCGGACGCTGCTAAATAAATATCCTGAATTTGAATGGAAAAAGGCTATGGGAATGAGGGACATCATTTCTCATCATTACTTTGACTTGAACAGTGAAGTAGTTTTCCAAGTTTGTAAAGAGGAAATTCCTAAACTGTACAAAATTGTAAAAAAAATACTTACCGATCATAGTTTTTAAGAAGGTAGAATAAATAGATTACTCCTTTGAGAAGCTTGGAGACGTATTTAGTACAACCTTCCACCAGAAAAGTTAGCGGACATGTAGAAGGATTTATGAATGAAGGATTGATGATTTGTTGAAAATGTATTAACCCCGTTATGGGTGGTATGTTTTTAGAAAAATAACCATCCCCAACAATACCAAACCCCGTAGGGGTGAAATGTTGGATTGAAAATTGACAATTGATTATTGATTATTGACTATTGATTAATGATTTTACGCTATGCTTTATGCCCTTTACCATTTTTGCTTCTTAATTTGAATTTGAACATTGTAATTTATTTGTAAACCGGATTTTGAGATTTGTATTTTAAATGATCTCATCTTCACTATTGACCAATGCCAATTGAATGACCATAGAATGATGGTTCCCGGCAATAGATAGAAATTACTTTAGAATTTATTATATTATAATCAACCATATATTTAATTTATATCGAAAAAATAAAAAAAGGAAATAATATGGAATTAATAGTTGATGAAAATAAAATGAGAGAGCTGTTAAAGGATACATTAGTTGAAATAATGAAGAATAAACGGCAATTTTTCCGTGAACTTGTAATGGAAGCAATAGAAGATATTGGATTAGCAAATGCAATAAAAGCCGGCAGAAAAAACAAATTTGTAGATGAATCGCGAATTATTGAAATTCTAAAAAAGTAAAATGCAAATTCAGTTTGAAGAAAGCTTCGAAAAAGATTTACTTAAAATCATTGATAAAAAAATTAAGAATAAGGTAATTGAAATTATTGATAATATTAAACAAGTAAATAAACCTCAGGATATTGCGAATTTAAAAAAGCTGGAAAGTTATAAAACCTATTACAGAATACGCATTGGAAATTATAGAATCGGAATCGAAATAATTAAAGATAAAGTAATCTTAACAAGAATACTCCCACGCAAAGATATTTATAAATTTTTCCCTTAATGAAACAAGCTACAGGGGAAGATAACTGAATGATAAATGACTCAGACAAGTTAAGGCGAAGGCAAAAGTTGAGACTCATACATCCACTTGTCCCTGCGAAGCTAAGCTGAAACGGATACTATAGAGGATTAATATTCTGCGGTAAGGACGGCTTTGTGAGTTTGGAATTCCTGCCGCAGCATTGTTTGTAGTGAAAGGTATTAATTGATAATCCCGTGAAATAGGCAGAAGCAGGATTTCACGGGACAGGTTGTTAATTGTTTAGAAGGTATTAACCCCGTTAGGGGTGGTATGTTAATAGAATAATTACCATCCCCAACAATACCAAACCCCGTAGGGGTGAAATGTTGGGGTTGCAAGTAACAAGAAAAAAGCAACAAGAATTTTTGAACGCAGAGAAGGCGGAATTAGTGCAAGAGAGAAGCTCAAGAAGAGTGATAAGATAAATGAATAAAGATAATTTCGATATTAGATGGCAACAACGATTTTCCAATTTCCGGGCAGCTTTAAATCAATTAAAAGATGGTGTTGATACTTTCAATTCTAGAGATTTGAGTTTGCTTGAAAAGCAAGGACTAATTCAAGCATTTGAGTTTACGCATGAACTTGCATGGAACGTATTGAAAGACTATTTCGAATATCAGGGCAATTTTAATATAAAAGGTTCAAGAGACGCATCACGGGAAGGTTTTAAATACGCGCTGATCAATGATGGCAATTTATGGATGCAAATGATTGAAACACGAAATTTAACTTCGCATATTTACGATAAGCAAACTGCCGAAGATATAGTTCAGACAATTGTTCAAAGTTATTTTGCAGAATTCCTTGAATTTGAAAAAACTATGGTGAAACTTAGTGATGAATCAAAGAATTGATGATGCAATTGTAAAATCCGGTGTTCCTTCTGATGCTTTAGAAAAAATTATCAGTACAATTAAATTAAATAAAAATGTTAAAGAAATTATTTTGTTTGGTTCCAGAGCAAAAGGTAACTTCCAAAAAGGTTCTGATATTGATATTGCAGTAGTTGCAGACTCGTTAAGGTTCGATGAATTGAACAAGATGAGAGCGGCAATAGCTGAATTAGTTATCCCCTACCATGTTGATATCATTGACTTTAATAAAATAACCAATAATGAGTTAAAGGAACATATTTTAAGAGTTGGGCAGGTTTTGGGATTGTAGGATTGGCCCTCGACTTCGCTCGGGGTGACGATTAAGAGAATGAATGAGAAAGCCCTCACGCTAACCCTCTCTCCACCTGTGGCGGATAAACCAAAGGGAGAGGGGAACTAACCCTGTTAGGGGTGGTATGTTTTTAGAAAAATGACCATCCCCAACAATACCAAACCCCGTAGGGGTGAAATGTTGGATTTATGGGTGAGAATTGACAATTGATAATTCTTGGCTTTGATGTTGATGAAAAAAAAATGTCCCTTCTCGATGGTGGCACGTGTTAAGTTTAATCAAATCGAATAAAAAGTGAATTTTGAATGAAAATGTTTGTGTGTTTCATTCATGGTAATAAATTTGTTTAACTATAGTATTGTCATGTATCCCGCATGCGGGATTGTTTTTTATGTCAAGATATTTTATGTGTTTGCAATTTTTCATTTTTTTACTGAACGCTGAATACTGGACGCTGAAAGCTAACTCAGTGTTTACAATTTTTAATTTTATCCCGCAAGCGGGATACATTTTTAATTGCGGCTTGCCGCGCTATGAGATACTAAGAGCAATTGATTTTTAGTTAGTGTGAAGTTACTTTGATTATTAAATAATAACAGTTTTTTAAGAAAGATTGATAATGGCAAATATATATGAAGTCCTTATAAAGGGAAATAAATTGGCCTGGATTGGAATTCCTCCTAAAGCAGCAGAAGAGAATAAAAAAATAAAAGCAAAAATTATTTTATATGAAGAGCTGGAGAATAATGAAGATCGAGGAAAAATTATGGCAGAAGCTTTAAAGAAAATTGCGGATGAAAGTGGATTAAAATCAATAAAAAATCCCGCAGCATGGCAAAAAGAAATCCGGAAAGATAGATCTTTAAGAAGGTGATAATTGAACTATCTTTTAGACAGCAATATAATTATCTATTCTGCTAAACCTGCAAATAATTTCTTAAGAGAATTTATAGTTAAAAATAACCCAAAAATTTCAGCTTTAAGTTATTTGGAAGTGCTGGGTTATCATAATTTGAATAATAACGAAAAGAAATATTTTGAAATTTTTTTCAATACTTCCGGATTATTAGAAATATCGAAAGGGATTTTAGATGAAGCTGTTAAACTGAGACAAAAGCAAAAAATGACAATAGGTGATGCAATAATAGCAGGTACAGCTATTAAGGATAATTTAACTCTTGTTACAAGAAATGCTAAGGACTTTATAAGAATTAAAGAACTAAAACTGTTTAATCCATTTGAATGATAACTATAGATTCCTCCGAAACCAGCATCCAGAATCGAGTAACCAGCACCAGAATCGAGTATCATGGGATGATATGTAGTGAGATGATGGGTAATGGAAGTAATGGGTGAATGAGATGAATGTTTGCATGGGAAGCATGAAAACTTGGAAATTACAAATTACAAATTACAAATTAAAAATTGATAGCCCGAAGATGACGGACTAGAAACAAGTATCCAGTATCCAGAAACAAGTATCCGGTCAATATTTTTTTGATATTTGCTTTTTTGTCATTTGTAATTTATTTGTCTTTTGTTTTTTGCCATTTGTTTTTTCTATGTCTCCATACTCATATCTCAAATCTAAATACTATCAATGAAAGTTAAATCAGCGTGCCATTCAAAATTATAGTCACTGGCGGCGCCGGCTTGCCCGATGGAATAAATTGAAACTGCATGAATTCATGAAAAGCATGACCCCGTAGAAATATCCTTCGGATTTCACGGGGCAGGTCCCCGTAGAAATATCCTTCGGATTTCACGGGGCAGGTCCCCGTAGAAATATCCTTCGGATTTCACGGGGCAGGTCCCCGTAGAAATATCCTTCGGATTTCACGGGGCAGGATGGATGAATTACTCCGGCGGATTTATCTTTTAACGCTCCACTCAATGAAAAATTATTTAACACATTTCTTTTGAGGCCGAGGGAAAGGCAATACGGTTTGATTCCTTTACCATTTTGTAAGATTCTGTAGCAATAATTTCTTTCTGAAAGTCACAAATTTTTCTCCATAATTATAATGACAGTAACCCACGCTTTTTATAAATTTATAATTCCTTTTTTTATAAGATAGAAGTAAGCAGCCGTATATGTGTGTGACTGACCGGGCGAAGCTGTGTCCGGGAGAGTAGGGAGATTTGAGTAATGAATATTGAAATGGGAGGATGAGTAATGAGATGATGGGTGGTGCGAAATAGATACAAGTGTATGGAAATTAAAAATTGGCAGAAGGCGTGATCGAAGTTAAAGTGGGTGTGAACCTTAATGTAACAGAAGATGCTATCATTGTTGGTATTGAACTACTCGACACCGAGAAGAAAATTTCCCTAAAAGTCTTGATGAAGGAGGAAGCCGCGTCCGTAGGAGGTCAATAACTAAATGGCTAAGAATAGAAGTGAATAGAGTTTCTGCAAAACAAATTTTTCAAGTTAATGTCATTTCGATCCCGATTCATCGGGAGAGAAATCTCATGTTCTTAAGAGATTTCTTAGTCGAAGACTCCTTCGAAATGACAGATAAACTATTTTGCAGAAACTCTAATGAAAATACTCGGGGCAATAAGCAGCAAAATGAGTAAATGACTTTTTACTTTTTTAATTTTTATTTTATTCTTTTGTTACTCGTTACGATATTTTTTTGATTAGCAATTTGTTCTCTTCTTAATATTCGTTATATTGTAGTGAATAACACTACAAATTTATTAAAAAAATGGATCGGTGTAAAGAACTGATGGCAAGATGAAATTAGATTTTGATTGGGATCAGTGGAATATTCAGAAAAACGAAATTAAGCACGGAATATCCCGGTTAGAAGCAGAAAGTATTTTTTATGATGCAAAACTTTCCCTATTCGAAGATGTTCTGCATTCTAATGATAAAGAAAGAAGATGGATTGGATATGGTATTAGTCTGAATAAAAAAGCACTCATGTGTGCATTCACTATTAGGAATAAAAAAGTAAGAATAATAAGCTGCAGAGCAGCTTCTAAGAAAGAAAAAGAAATTTATGAGACCATCAAGAACGCAAGAAATAATTGATTACGATCATAAAGACACAACCGCTTTCATAAATAAGAATAGACCGCTTAAAATTGGCGATTTAGGTTTTGAATTGCCGGAAGAGTTGCCGACAAAAGTTGTTAGTCTCCGTTTACCAACAGAATTATTGAACAAAGTAAAAGCCTATGCCGCTCAACAGGATGTTGGTTATACTTCTGTAATTAAAATGATATTAGCGAGGGCTGTTAAGAACTTTTAGGTGGCTGAGACAGCTTCTGGCAGAAAACAGTAGGCAGTATGCAGAAATCAGTACTCAGTGGGCGGAGAGCAAAGTGAATGTGGAAAAGTGGAATGTTGATGGATGAAGGTTGATGTGACAAAATTGAAAGATTCACTAACCACGTAATGGTTAAATGTTTGTAGATAAAGAATCCCCAACCCCAACAATACCAAACCCCGTAGGGGTGAAATGTTGGATCCCGTTAAATCCCGTAAAATAATAAAACATTATACGGGACAGGTAGCTTCGCATTTCACGGGACCACCGCAAAAAGCTGCGGGGCAGGCAGGTTGAAGAATGAGAATTGATAATTGAAATAGATGGTAAGCCGATACGCCGGCTATAATGAAAATGATATGGCTTAATTTATATTTGTTTATATTTACAAAAAAATTATTAAAAGGTAATTAAAATGGAAGCTATAAAAATTCGGAAAAGAATTAATTCTTCTTCTTTAACCATTAGTAATTTGGATAAGTTTAAAGGTAAAGATGTCGAGATTATAATAATAACTGAGCAAGAGGTGCTCGTAAAAAATAGTCCGGACAGGAAAAGGGCAAAAACTAAAAGTGTCGCCGGTATATTGGAACGGTATAAAGACCCTTTAAAAAAAGCAAAAGAAGCAATTGCATGGGGATTGGCTGTAAAAGGTAAATATGCAAATAGCTGATGCAAATGTTATTTTAAGATACTTATTAAAAGACGATAAAATCCAATTTGGGCAGGCTAAATTAATTTTAGAGAAAAACGCAATATTTATCCCTTTTGAAATTACCGCTGAAATTGTGTATGTGTTAGAAAAGGTTTATAGCATAAACAGGGAAGAAATAAGCAGCACATTAAGCATACTTTTTACATATGATAATTTGTCCTTTATAGATAAAAAATTAGTTCTAAAGGCTTTAGAATTTTACTCATCGTATAAATTGGATTACGCCGATTCTCTCCTTTGTGCTTATAAAGCTATTGAGCATCATAAAATTTTTACTTTTGACAAAAAGCTTTTGAAAGTTCTAGATAGTATTTAGAATTAACCCTTAGTGTGGCAAGTCCGTTGGCTAACGGATTAGCTAACGGACTAACGGATAAAAGGCAATACTATAGAGGATTAATATTCTGCGGTAAGAACGGCTTTGTGAGTTTGGAATTCCTGCCGCAGGATTGTTTGTAGTGAAAGGTGTCAATTATTATCCGTTTCCGTTAGCTAACGGATAAAAAGTTAAAAGTTAAAAGTAAAAAGTAAAAAAACATAAAAAATATTCAGCCAGAGGCGGACAGGTCCGCTTGAGTAGACATGTTTTTAATTTGTTCCTTTTATCCTTTATTCGCCAACACTAAATCATTAATTTAAAAGCATCAATTAAATTTCACATAAAAAATGGAAGATTTTGAACTATCAATACATGCCCAAAAAGTAATTTTTGAAAGAAAAATTAAACTTGAATGGATCGAGAATACCATTAAGAATCCTGGTAGCATTGAAGTTGATGCAAAATTTGTTGAATTAGAACATAAGTTGAAAATTGTAAGAGAAAACGGAAATAAGGTACTTAGAGTAATTTGTAAGATGACGGTAAAACCAATTTTAATAGCAACAGCTTTTTTTGATAGAAGGATGAAAGGAGTTTTATAATGAAACTACATTATGATCAAAATGTTGATGCATTATATATTCGTTTAGATGATTCCGATATTATTGAATCGGAAGAAGTAAAAGAAGGGGTTGTTCTGGATTACAATAAAGATGACCAGGTGGTTGGTATAGAAATACTAAACGTTAGTAAAAGAATACCATTACCCGACTTAAAAAAAATGCAATTCGAATTTGCCTAATATTAGTAGTCAGTCCGCAGCGGCGGATCAGTTTTAGGAAATCAGATCCTTTGGCGTTTTCCCCCAATCACTATTTCCTATTTCCTTTTTACTTTACTCTTTTTACTTTTTACTTAACACAATAAACAACAACTCTTAAAAAAACTATCCTCTCACACCGCAAAGATTGGGATTATCGGACTTGGTTACGGCGGGTTGCCTCCCGGTTTAACTTTTACCCGCAAAGGATTCACCGTTATTGGGTTCGATGTACACGTTATTGGAATGAAGTAAAAAGAAAAAAGTAAAAAGGCAAAAGTTAAAAACATAAAAAATATTCCACCTGAGGCGAACATGCTTGACATAAAAAATCTCCGTTAGCTAACGGACTAACGGATACATATCAATACTATAATTCATAATTCAAAATTTATAATTAATAATTGTTTTTATGATATCCCTCATTCACAAGCGAGTATTCTTCCGCATGAATCCCGTCTCTCCGCGGGATTAAAGCGAAAACTATTCCGGGTTATGACCCAAAGTTTGATGCTGAGGAAGGATTTGAACTTGCTGCGGAGTGGCACTTCAATAACATTTTATGACTTTCATTTCGTCAGAAATTGTTCAATGATAATTGTATGAATAAAGACTTCTTTTTTGAAATAATAACTCCATTAAATGTTACCGTTAGAACGACTGCGGATTATTGGAACTATGTAACCACAATAAAACATTGCAATATGAGTGGGAAAGAAAATAATGTTATCAGTACTTTAAGCAAACCTGATTTTATTAGAAGAAGTAAAATTGATGAATCTGTATTTCTGTATTATAAGAAAGTAGAAAATTATTTATATTGTACTGTCGTCAGACATGAAAACGGCACAGGGCATTTAATTACAACATATGTAACGGATAAGGCTAAAGAAGGTGAATTAATATGGACAAAGTAAAAATATATTACAGTAAAGATAAAGATACGATTGATATTTGGTTTGGGAACCCAAAACAAGAGGTCATTTCTGAAGAAGTAGGTGAAGGTATTATTTTGAAAAAGGATAAGAAAGGTAAAGTAATCGGTATCGAAAAGATTTATACAACAAAAACTTTTAATACAGAAAAATCTTTTCCTGTTGAATTGGTAATGACATAGCGAGGCAAATCCGTTAACTAACGGACTAACTGATACATGACAATACTATATAGCGAGGCAAAACAAAAACTAGTTGCATTATTAGAGAAAGCTAAAAATGAAGGTAAAGTACTTATTACCCGTAAAGATGGATGGGTATTTGAGCTAAAAGCTCTTTCGAGAAAACGTTCTCCTTTAGAAATTGAAGGTATTAATATTAAAATTAATCGTGAAGAGATTATTGATTTACTAAAAGAATTGCGTGAAAGGTAAGCGGGCTTTTTTATACTTCCGGTTACACAAAGCATCTTGACTATTTAGTTGGCATTGAAGAAATTATAAAAGTGAGTTAGCAACGAGTGACAAGTAGGGAGTAAGTTGTAGTTAAGAGTTAAAAATTCTAAATTCAAAAATCTTTTGCGTATTTGAGGGAAACGAGGCAAGTAATTAGTAAAACAACTAACCTGTCCACTGAAAGCTGAAATCTAGAATAATGGAAAGTTGGAAAGCTGAAATAATGGAACTAAAAAGAAAAAATATAAACAGAGGTTTTACAAAACTTAGAGTTTGGGAGAACTCATTAGAACTATTTAAACATACAAATGAGATAACTAAAAATTTTCCTTTTGAACTTAGCAAATCAAGAAATAACATTTTAGATGCCTCACATAGCATTAGCAGAAATATTCACCCAGTCAAATAGTTTTATATTTTGGAAGGATTTTACTACACATATGTTTTAAAAAGTTTAGCAGATTCTAAACTTTATACTGGCTATACCCAAAATATAAAACTAAGATTTGAGCAGCATCAAAAAGGTATGGTTGAATCAACAAAAAATAGAAGACCTTTAATTTTAATTTACTATGAAGCTTGTTTGAGTCAAGAGGATGCGCTGCATAGAGAGAAATATCTGAAAACACATTATGGCAAATTATATCTGCATAATAGGCTCAAATCTTATTTGACGGGGTAAAGAAGGATATTGTAGAAGAAATTTAAAAGAATACCTAAACTTCTTAAATATTGCACTAGCCTCTTGCGGAGAATTGTTCTCTGGAATAATATCATTCAAAGAAATAAAAGTTCTAACTGAAGAAGAATTTGAAAAAATAGATGAATTACATTTCAAAGTAGAAAACGAACTAATAGCACTAATAAAATCATTGCAGAAAAAACAAAAAGAAGGGAATTGGCAAACAGAATTCTAAATTCCTATTTTTTCCCAATATTCCTTTATCTTTTTTCTTTTTCCAATATTCCTTTTTTCCATTATTCCTTATTTATTCCTCGCATCTAAATTAGCCATTTAACAACATCTTATAGCAACCCAATGACACACATACAAACTTTGTTAAAAAAAATATCCTCCCACACTGCAAAGATCGGCATCATTGGACTCGGCTACGTCGGCTTGCCTTTAGGACTAACTTTTACCCGCAAAGGATTCAGAGTAATTGGTTTTGATACACACGCGATTGGGATTCAGTAAAAAGGCATTACTAATTTTAGAGACAAAATGAAAAAAAAAATATTAGTAACCGGTGCGGCGGGATTTATCGGCTCACACGTAACAGAATTATTCGTTGAACAGGGCTTTGATGTAAGAGCCTTTGTACGATATAATTCTAAAAATAATTGGGGCTGGTTAGAAACTTCTGATTACTCTAAATGAAATCAAAATTAGATAAAATATTGTATTGGTTTGAGTTAGCAGTTTACGATATGGAGACCGCCCGCGCAATGCTGAAAACAAGAAGATATTTATACGTAGGTTTTATGTGTCATCAAGTTATTGAGAAAAGTCTAAAAGCTTATTATTGGTATAGAAAAGGGGCGG
>Ga0210046_1002187_pt1 | contig 14140 bp, 12 predicted proteins | sample CryGeyCG2114_250_FD_185461 | JGI IMG/M metagenome (GOLD analysis project Ga0210046, IMG submission 185461) | Groundwater microbial communities from aquifer - Crystal Geyser CG18_big_fil_WC_8/21/14_2.50 (SPAdes) (version 2) | ecosystem: Environmental > Aquatic > Deep subsurface > Groundwater ... | reverse complement strand
AGTTCCTGTTCGAACAGTTCGGGCGTGATGCGCGCCGAACTGACGATCACGAAGGCGCTGTTGGCACGCGGGCTCCACGAATGGAGCAGCCGCGCGGCCACTTCCTTGCCCGCCCCGGCCGGCCCGGTGATCAGCAGCCGGCTGCCGGTATTGGCGACCCGCTTGAGCGTCGCGCGGACCTGGTTGATCGCGGCCGAATTGCCGGTGAATTCGTGCGCGGTGGCAAAGCCCTGGCGCAATTGCGCGTTCTCGCGCCGCAAGCGTTCGGTCTCGGTCGCGCGTTCGACGAGGTGGAGCAGGCGCTCAGCCTCGAACGGCTTCTCGATGAAGTCCATCGCCCCGCGCCCGATCGCGGCGACCGCGGTGTCGATATTGCCGTGGCCCGAGAATATGATTACCGGAAGTTCGGGCTCGCGCGCCTTGATCGCGTCGAGCACCTCGAGCCCGTCCATCGAGCTGCCGTGCAACCACACGTCGAGCAGGACGAGGCTCGGTCGGCGTTCGTCGATCGCCGCCAGCGCGCCCTCGCCATCGGCCGCGGTGCGACATTCGTAGCCTTCGTCGCTCAATACCCCGGCGACGAGGTCGCGGATATCCTGCTCATCGTCGACGATCAGGACTTCGAGTTGCTTGCTTTCGCTCATTCGGCGGCCTCTCTCGTATTGGGATCGTGCGTTTCGACGCGGGGGTCGCGGGCGAAGGTCAGGGTGACGCGGGTTCCGCCCTGCTCGCGCGGGCCGAAGGTCATGGCGCCGCCATGTTCCTCGACGATCTTGTTGACGATCGCGAGACCCAGCCCGGTCCCGCGGTGACATAGGGTTCGACGATCTTCTCGCGTTCCTTGGGCAGGCCGACACCATTGTCCTCGATCAGGATGCGGACCAGTTCGCCTTCCCCTGAAATGCTCACATCGATCCGCCCGCGGAAATCGGGTTCTGCCGGCCCCGCCAGGGCATCGATCGCTTCGGCCGCGTTCTTAAGCACGTTGGTCATCGCCTGTCCGAATTGGTGGCGATCGCACTGGATCGCGTCGATCTCGCCCTCGACGGTCAGGCGGTAGTCGATTTCGGGATGGCCGACTTCCTGCAGGAAAAGCGCCTGCTTGGCGAGATCGACCGGGTCCTCGCGCCGAAAGGCGGGCTTCGGCAACCGCGCGAAGCTGCTGAAGGCATCGACCATCGTGCGCAGCTCGCCGACCTGCCGCACGATCGTGCGGGTCAGCTCGTCGAACAGCTCGCCATCCTGCTCGATCTGCTTGCGATAGCGCCGCTTCAGGCGCTCGGTGGCGAGCTGGATCGGGGTAAGCGGGTTCTTGATCTCGTGCGCGATGCGTCGCGCGACGTCGGACCATGCCGCCTGCCGCTGGTCGAGGATCTGGCGGGTGATGTCCTCGAAGGTGATGACCTCGTAATCGTCGGTCCGAGTCGATTTGACCGCGAGGGTGAGGAGATCCCCGCCCTTCTCGTGCTGGACGATCTGACCCGAACGCGTGTGATCGAGATTGGCGAAGGCAGGCGCGATGTCGGCCATCTTCTGCCCCACCGGCATCTCGTCGAAACCGAGCAGGTCGAGCGCGGAGGAATTCATCAGCTGGACCCGCCCCTCCTCGTCGAGCGAGATGACCCCAGCGGTGACCGAGCCGAGCACGGTCTCGATGAACACGCCGCGTTCGTGCAGTTCCTCGTTCGCCCCGACCAGCGCGGTCGTCTGGCGCTCGATCTGGTCGGTCATGCGGTTGAAGGCGCGATTGAGGAGCCCGACCTCGTCGGCGCCGGTGCGTCCCTCGACCCGCAGCGAATAATTGCCGGCCCCCACCCGGCGGGCGGCGCCGACGAGTTCGTAAAGCGGCTTCACCTGACGATCGGCATAACGCAGCGCAAACCAGATCGAGAGCGCGACCAACAGCAGCGCCAGCGCGAACAGCGCGACATTGGTGCGAAGCTGCAGAATCCGCGCGCGGCGGGTCAGGACCTCGTAGTCCTGCACGATGTTCTGCGCGCGTTCGCTCTGGCTGAATTCGAGCAGGTCCGACGAGCGAACGGTGTAGAGATAGACTCCCAATTCGCGGTCGATCGGAGCGACCGCCTCGATACCGGCGGCATTACGGGTGACCACCGGGTCCTCGCTGTCTGCCAGTTGCCGGATAGCGTCGGGCGCGATCTGCTTGCGGATCGGGTCGTTGGCGGGGAACGCCGCGATCAGCGCCTGCTCCTCGCCCTGGACCTGGATGATCGACGCCTTGTTGAGCCGCCGGTTAACGGTCTGGATCATGAACCCTTCGGAAAAGCTTTCGCTCGTGGTCGAGTTCTCGCTGAGGAATTCGCGCAGCTGAACCGACATTGCTTCGGTTTCGTTGCCGACGTCGAGCAGGTTCTGCTCGTAATAACCGCGCGCGAGCTTGTTCGCGTTTTCGAGCAGGCCGCGCGACTGGTCCGAAAACCAGAATTCCACCCCGAACTGGAACAGCGCCGAGGCGAAGGCGACCACGAACAGCGTCGGCACCGCCGCGATCAGCGAGAAGATGAAGACGAGCCGCACATGCATGCGCCCGGTGCCCGCCTCGTTTTCCTGCGCGCGCTTGAGCGCCATCCGCCGCCCGAGGAGCACCAAGATCGCCAGCGCCGGAACGAGCGTACCGACCAACAGCGTGGTCGTCATCCGGGTGGGAAGCAGTTCGTTCTCTTCGGGCGAGCCGGTCAGCGTGGTCCAGGTCACCGCCGTCATGACGACGAAGGTGATCACCGCGGCGATCTCGATGAAGGCGAAGATGTTCGCGCGGCGAGCGGATACCATCAACCGCCGCAGCCAGAGCGGCAATCGTCGATTGGCCTTGAGAGCGTCGCTCGCCATATGAGGCTTGTGGGCGACACTGTTGCAATTTTGCAAGTCTTTTCGCGACGAACCGTCGACTGAGACCGTCGGACGTCAGGCCGCCTCGCGCCGGAGCAGCGGCTCGTAGAACCGCTCGAGTGACGCCATGACTTCGTTCGGGTCGTCGACGAAATTCACGGTGTTGCGGAATTCGGCGGAGCCCGGCAGCCCCTTGGTGTACCACCCGAGATGCTTGCGTGCGACCTTCACTCCGATGCTCTCGCCGTAAAGGTCGAGCATCGCGCGGTAATGCTCCATCAGCGTGGCAAACTGCACTTCGACCGACGGATCGGGTTGCCGCTCTCCGCTATCGAGCCAGCGCATCACCTGGCCGAGCAGCCACGGCTTGCCGTAGGCACCGCGACCGATCATCACGCCATCAGCCCCACTCTGCTCGGCTGCCTGCGCGACATCGTCGATCGTATTGATGTCGCCATTGACGATCACCGGGATCGAGACCGCATCCTTCACCTTGCGCACGAAGGCCCAGTCGGCACTTCCCTTGTACATCTGGTTGCGGGTCCGGCCGTGCACGGTGACCATTTTCACCCCAATATCCTGGGCGATCCGCGACAGTTCGGGGGCGTTGAGGCTCTGGTGGTCCCAGCCCATCCGCATCTTGACCGTAACCGGTACCGAAACCGCCTTAACAGTCGCTTCCATCAGCTTGATCGCCAACGGAACTTCGCGCATCAACGCGCTGCCGGCATAGCCATTGACTACCTTGCGCACCGGACAGCCGAAATTGATGTCGATGATCGCCGCGCCGTTGTCTTCCTGGAGCTTTGCGGCCTCGGCCATCGATTCCGGATCGCAGCCGACCAGCTGCATCGAGACCGGTTCCTCGATCGCGTCCCACGCGGCCTTCTGGACACTCTGGCGCGTTTCGCGGATCGCCGCCTGGCTCGCGATCATCTCGGTGACGTTGAGCCCCGAGCCGAAACGGCGCACGAGCCGCCGGAAGGGCAGGTCGGTCACGCCGGTCATCGGCGCGAGCACGACCGGCTGCGCGATGCGCACCGGGCCGATATCGATCGGCGCCAGCTTGGGAGGCTGCGGGCTGGGAGGCTGCGGCAAATGGCTCATGACGATGTCCGGTAAGGTAGGAGGCCCCCTAGTCGATTGCCAGTTTCGCGGCAAGACGATAGGCGGCGCGGCAGATGAGCGAAGTCCCCTCCCCCCTCGCCGACCGTTCGGTCGCTGCGATCGTGGTCGCCGCCGGCACCGGCACGCGGGCCGGCAAGGACCTGCCCAAGCAATATGTGCGATGGAGAGGCAAGCCGGTGCTGCGCCATTCGGTCGAGCGCCTGCTCGACGCCGGGTGCGCGCCGGTGATGGTGGCGATCGCGCCCGGGGCGGATGAACTCGCCGCTGAGGCCGTCGGCGATCTCGAGGGCGTTGCGTTCTGCACCGGGGGGGACACCCGCCAACAATCGGTCGCGAACGCGCTCGAACGGTTGGCCGGGGCCGCACCGTCGATCATCCTGATCCACGATGCCGCGCGCCCGATCGTGCCGAATGCCGTGGTTGAGCGCCTGGTCGACGCCTTGTCAGGTTCTCCAGGCGCCATCCCGACCTTGCCGGTTGTTGATTCGCTCGCCGTCGCGCGCGACGGGCTGATGGGCGACAAGGGCGATCGGGACACCCTGCGCCGGGTTCAGACGCCGCAGGCGTTCCGCTTTCCCGAAATCCTCGCCGCGCACCGCGATTGGGGCGGCACCCCCGACGCCGGAGACGACGCACAGGTGTTGCGCGCGCATGGCGGTAAGATCGCACTGGTCGAAGGCGACGAAGCGCTCAAGAAACTGACATTTGCGGAGGATTTCGAATTGGACCGACCCGCGATCCGCACCGGCATGGGATTCGACGTGCACCGTCTGGCCGAAGGCGAGAGCCTATGGCTAGGGGGATTGCAGATCGAGCATACCCACGGATTGGCCGGGCACAGCGATGCCGACGTTGCACTGCACGCGATCACCGATGCCGTGCTCGGCGCGATCGGCGCGGGAGATATCGGCGATCACTTCCCGCCCAGCGATCCGCAATGGAAGGGAGCGTCGTCCGACCAGTTTCTCGCCCATGCGGTCACGCGGGCGAACGAAGCGGGCTATGCGATCTGCAATATCGACCTCACGATCATCTGCGAGGCGCCCAAGATCGGCCCGCACCGCGCCGCGATGCGCGATCGGATCGCCCAAATCCTCGGAGTCGAAACGAGCGCCATCAGCGTCAAGGCAACCACCACCGAAGGCCTCGGCCTTACCGGGCGCCGCGAAGGGATCGCCGCTCAAGCCGTGGCGACATTGGCGGCGATAGGCTAGCAGCGCGGCTCTGCAAGGAATCGACTGGCTATGAGCTCTTCCACTCTCCTCCCGTCCGACATGGTCACCCTCGCCGAGAAGGTCGTCGCGCAGAATCGCAATGCAGGTCGGATGGTGGCGCTCGCCGAAAGTTGCACCGGCGGCCTCGTCGCCAGCGCGATCACCGAGGTGCCGGGCAGCTCGAGTGTGCTCGACCGCAGCTTCGTGACCTATTCGAATGCGGCCAAGATCGACATGCTCGGCGTGTCGTCGGACATTATCGACACCTTCGGCGCGGTCTCGGCCGCCTGCGCCTGGGAAATGGCGAAAGGCGCCCTCGCCCGCAGCGGAGCGGGTGTCGCGGTCGCGGTCAGCGGGATCGCGGGACCAGGCGGCGGCAGCGAGCTCAAGCCGGTCGGCACGGTGGTGTTTGCCCGAGCCGTCAGCGGGCAGGAGGAATGCGAGGCCGAGGAACGCGTCTTTGCCGGCGGCACGCGGGCCGCGATCCGGCATCAGGCGACGTTGGTCGCGCTCGAGCTGTTGCTGCCGTAAAGGTCACCCGCGCGCGCTTCGAACGCTGCGACCATCTTGCGGAAGGCGCGATCGGCATATTGACCGGCGAGCGCTTCGAACACCTTGTTCTTGAACGTGAAATCGACGCAGAAATCGATCCGGCATCGGCCATCGCCGTCGGGTTCGAACGTCCAGCTATTGTCGAGATCGCGCAGCGGCCCGTCGACGTAATGGACGAGGATCGAGCGTGGCCGATCCTTCGTCACCCGAGAGGTGAATTTCTCGCGGATCGCCTTGAAGCCGACCAGCATGTCCGCCGTCATCTCGGTGGCGCTGTCCGAGCGCACCCGCGTCGCGACGACCCACGGCAGGAATTCCGGATACTTGTCGACGTCCGCGACGAGGTCGAACATCTGCTCGCAGCTATAGGGCAGCCGCTTCGAATCGCGGATGTGCGGCATCAGCCCTTCGCCTTTGCCAGCTTCGCCTCCCGTGCGGCGCGCATTTCGACGAAATCGTCGCCGGCGTGATAGCTCGAGCGCGTCAGCGGGCTCGAAGCGACCTGCAGGAAGCCCTTCGCCCGTGCGATCGCGCCGAAGGCCGAGAACGCCTTCGGGGTTACGAAATCCGCGACTTTGGCATGCTTAGGCGTCGGTTGGAGGTACTGACCCATGGTCATGAAATCGATGTCGGCGCAGCGCATGTCGTCCATCACCTGATGCACTTCGAGCCGCTGTTCGCCGAGCCCGAGCATGATGCCCGACTTGGTGAAGATCATCGGGTCGTGGCGCTTGACCTCTTCGAGCAGGCGCAGCGAGGCGTAATAGCGCGCTCCCGGCCGGATCGTCGGATACAGCCGCGGGACCGTCTCGAGATTGTGGTTGAACACGTCGGGACCCGCCGCGACGATCGCCTCGATCGCGGGCCGCATCTTGCCGCGAAAATCGGGCGTGAGGATCTCGATCGTGGTATCCGGCGTGTTACGCCGGAGCGCCTCGATCACCTTGACGAACTGGCTCGCACCGCCATCGGGCAGGTCGTCGCGATCGACGCTGGTGATCACGATGTGCTCGAGTCCGAGCTTCGCTGCCGCGGTTGCGACGTGTTCGGGCTCCTGCTCGTCGACGATGCGCGGCATTCCCGTCTTTACGTTGCAGAACGCGCAGGCGCGGGTGCAGACGTCGCCGAGGATCATCACCGTGGCGTGCTTCTTGGTCCAGCACTCGCCGATATTCGGGCAGGCAGCCTCTTCGCAGACGGTATTGAGGTTGAGTTCGCGCATCAGCTTGCGCGTCTCGCCATATCCCTTGGATACCGGCGCTTTCACCCGAATCCAGTCGGGCTTGCGCTGACGCTCGGGACGCTCTTCGGGCTGCGGGGCGGAGGACAGGTCATTCATGCCCGCCCACTTAGGGGCGTTCGCTCCATCTTGCCAGTCCTGTGAAGGCGCGGCATGGGGCGGGACCATGAAGAACTTTTCCGAACTCGTCGAAGGCTACGGCCGTTTTCGCTCCACCGACTGGCAGCAGCAGCGCGATCGCTGGGCGACGCTGGCCGAAGGACAGTCGCCCAAGGTCATGGTGATCGCCTGTTCGGACAGCCGCGTCGATCCGGCGCAGATCTTCGACGTCGATCCGGGCGAGATCTTCGTCGTGCGCAATGTCGCGGCGATGGTTCCGCCCTACGAGACCACCCCCGGGCACCATGGCGTATCGGCCGCGGTGGAATTCGCGGTCCAGTTCCTCAAGGTGAGCGAGGTCGTGATCATGGGCCACGGCATGTGCGGCGGCTGCCAGGCGGCGCTGACGCAGGATTTGCACGGCAACGACCCTGGTGCGGGCGGCTTCGTCGCCGACTGGGTCGGGATGCTCGACGAAGCGCGCGAGCCCGTTGCCCGCGAGCTGGGCACCACCGGGCGCGAAGCGGAGCTCGCAATGGAACTGGCCGCGGTGAAGGCGAGCCTTGCGAACCTGCGCAGCTTCCCCTTTGTAAAGGACCGCGAGGACAAGGGCGAACTGGTCCTGCGGGGCGCGCACTTCGCGATTTCGGACGGTATCCTGCGCCTGCTCGACGAGGATAGCGGGGAATTCTCTCCCGCCGATTGATTTGCTTCGTTCGGAGAAGGCCCTAAGTGGGTTCGCATGCCCGAAGCTGACCTCCAGAACATCGCCCTCCTGATCGACGCGGACAATACCAGCCCGCGCGGGATCGACCCCGTGCTCACCGTGATGGCCGAACTCGGCCAGGTGAACATCAAGCGCGCCTACGGGAATTTCGCGAAGAACAACCTGCAGAACTGGGACAAGATCACCCACAAATACGGAATCCGTCCGCAGCAGCAGTTCGACCTGACCGCGGGCAAGAACGCGACCGACATGGCGATGACGATCGACGCGATCGACCTGCTCTACCAAGGCAAGGTCGACGGCTTCGGGATCATGAGTTCGGACAGCGATTTCACCCCGCTGGTCACGCGGCTGCGCCAGGACGGTCTAATCGTCTACGGTTTCGGGAGCACCAAGAAGACCCCGGCCGCATTCAAGAGCGCCTGCACCCGCTTCATCGATATCGACGCGTTGATCGCCGGTGCGTCGGACGAGCCCTCCCCCGGCAAATCGAAGAAGAAGGACGAGAAGCAGACGATCGACGAGGAGCTGGTTGCCCTGCTTGGCACGGCATGGAAGGCCGCCAATCGCGATGAGGACGGGTTCGCCTCGCTTGGCGAGGTCGGGCTGATCGCGGGCAACCGTTCGAGCTTCGACGTGCGCAATTACGGGTTTAAGCGGTTGTCCGACCTGTTCGACGCGATCGACCAGTTCCAAATGGAGCGCCGCGACGACAACCAGTATTACGTTCGCCGGCTGCGCTGATACGAAAACGGCGCGGAACCGAAGCCCCGCGCCGCTCTCTAAATCGATTTATTGTGGTCGATCAGCCCACCTGCTGGGCGGCGTAGATCCGCCACAGATTGGCAATCGCAGCCCACTCGCCGTTGATCGAGGCAAAGGTTTCCTGCGCCTCGGCATACTTACCCTGTTCGAGCTGGGCGATGCCGATACGGGTCATGAACATGCCCTTGTCGGCACCCGGCATTTCCATCGCCATGCGGAAAAATTCCTCGGCGACGGCAGGCTGGTCATAGTCGAGGTACGCATCACCCGCCGCAGTCACCGTGAGCAGCGTAGCACCGGCCTTGCGGGCGTCGGCGCCCAGCGACGCAAGTTCGCCACCCTGGTCGACGGCGACCTGCTTGCGGGCCTCGGCCTGGGTCTGCGACACGAGCGCTTCGTCGGCCTCGAGATAGCCCTTGGCTATGCCCAGTTCGATCGCATCGAGGACTTCCTGCGGCCGCCTGCGATGATCGGCATACTGGACGATCGCGGTGACGTCCGGACGATTCTGGACGCTGTCGGTCAGCACCATCAGCCGCTGGAGGTCGAGCACCGCTTCATCGGCGCTGTAACCGTCGCGCACGAGGATGATGGCATTGGCCCAATTCTTTTCGGTCGGGTAATACTCGACCAGCCTGAAGGCGTAATCGTTCGCATTCGGGGCTTCGAGTTCGCGCGCGATCGAATAGGCACGAAGCAACAGGTCCTCGCTCGGCGCGGTCCCGGCAACGGCCTGGTCCTCGATCATGTCGTCGATATAGGCCAGCGCCCCGGCCCGGTCGCCTTCGCGAATATAAGTCACGACGATGTTGTTGCGCAGGTTCGGATCGGTCGCGCCTGAATCGATCGCCATCTGGAAGGCTTCGCGCGCCTTCGCGTATTCCTCGCGATCGAAGTGGATCATCGCCCGCGCATTGCTGAGCTGCGATTTGCGCGTTGCGGTCTGCAGGCCGCTGGCGGTTTCCTCGACGATGCCTTCGAGCTGGAGCCCGGGATCGTCTGTCAGCAAGCCGTAATTGATCGCGAACTGGCCCCAATAGAAGCGGTCGGAGGGATTTTCGATTTCCGCCTTTGCGTCGCGGAGCATCTTCAGGTCTTCGGCGACGGTCTGGCGCAGCTCGGCACGACCCTGTTCGCGGGCGGCCCCTTCGGAGCTGCGCACCTGCTGCGCACGCGCCTGAAGTTCGGTGTTTTCGGTCCGCTTGTTGAACGCATCGATCACCGGCCTAATCGCCTTCTGGAAATCACGCGAAGGCTTGAGTTCGGGCTGTTCTTCCTGGGCGTGCACGGCCGGAGAAGCGGCCATGCCGGCGACGCCGCCGGTGACGAGCGCCAGTGCGATCATGGGTTTGCCGAGAAATGCGCGCGACTTGCGCGAAATGGACGAAATCATGTGAAAGAGTCCCTTTGATATTAGCAGAAGGCGGCATGGCTGAGGGAGGCCCGGCCGCTGAAATCGGAATTTGCCTCTGGCGGCTCGCAAGCCCGCTGGCAACCTCCCCTTACTAGCAAAACGGCGCTGAATGGGGATTGAATGGGAAACGTCGAGCCCGTTTCTCGGGTTCCGGCGACCGGTGTGGATAAATCGCTCGTTTCAGCGTGCCGGGAGGGTTGTTCGCTGGCGATTTCGGGCCGCTTCCGGTAGGGTTTTCCCTATTGAGACGGCCCCGCGTGCCGTCGTTTCCGACAACTACCGAACGGACGCCCCTTGGCAGACGATACCGACCTGATCGACACCCCCTCTTCCCCCGAAGGCGCCTATCCGCGCATCGACATCGTCGATGAGATGAAGACCAGCTATCTCGATTACGCGATGAGCGTGATCGTGAGCCGCGCGCTGCCCGACGTGCGCGACGGCCTGAAGCCGGTTCACCGGCGGATCCTGTTTGCCAGCCAGGAAGGCGGCTTCGTCGCCGGTCGGCCCTATCGCAAGAGCGCCAAGATCGTCGGCGACGTGATGGGCAACTATCATCCGCATGGCGATGCTGCGATCTACGATGCGCTCGCGCGTATGACGCAGGACTGGTCGCTGCGCGTCCCGCTGGTCGACGGCCAAGGCAATTTCGGCTCGATGGACCCCGATCCGCCGGCCTCGATGCGTTACACCGAGGCGCGCCTCGCCAGGGTCGCCAATTCGCTGCTCGACGATCTCGACAAGGACACCGTCGATTTCGCTGACAATTACGACGGTTCGCGGCGAGAACCGACCGTCCTTCCGGCGCGTTTCCCGAACCTGCTGGTTAACGGCGCGGGCGGGATCGCGGTCGGCATGGCGACCAATATTCCGCCGCACAATCTCGGCGAGGTGATCGACGGCTGTCTCGCCTATATCGACAACCCTTCAATCAGTTCGGAGGAACTCTTCGAGCTGATTCCAGGGCCCGACTTCCCCACGGCGCCGCTTATCCTCGGCAAGTCGGGCGCACGTGCGGCCTACACCACCGGGCGCGGTTCGATCTTGATGCGCTGTCGTCACGAGATCGAAGCGACGCGCGGCGCCAAGAGCGAAGGTCGCCAATCGATCGTGCTGACCTCGATCCCGTTCCAGGTGGGCAAGTCGAACCTCGTCGAGAAGATCGCCGATGCCGCCAAGGAAAAGCGGATCGAGGGCATTTCCGACATCCGCGACGAATCGAGCCGCGAGGGCGTGCGCGTCGTGGTCGATCTCAAGCGCGATGCCACGCCCGACGTGGTGCTCAACCAGATCTGGCGCCACACCCCTGCACAGTCGAGCTTCCCTGCCAACATGCTCGCGATCCGCGGCGGTCGGCCCGAAGTGCTCTCGCTGCGCGACATCATTTCGTCGTTCATTGGCTTCCGCGAACAGGTCATCACACGGCGCACCAAGTTCGAGCTCAACAAGGCCCGCGACCGGGCACACATCCTGCTCGGTCTCGTGGTGGCGGTGTCGAACCTGGACGAGGTCGTCGCCATCATCCGCGGCGCGCCCAACCCGCAGGCCGCGCGCGAAAAGCTGCTCGCCCGCGAATGGCCGATCGGCGAGATCGCGCAATATATCCAGCTGGTCGAAGCGATCGACCCTTCCGCCGACGAGGAAGGCGGTACCTACAAGCTGTCCGAACGCCAGGTGAAGGCAATCCTGGCGCTGCGGCTCTCCAGTCTCACCGCGCTCGGTCGCGACGAGATCGGCGACGAGCTCAAGGAACTGTCGATCGCGATCGAGGAATACCTCTCGATCCTTGCCGATCGCGTGAAGCTCTACGGCGTGATGCGCGACGAGCTCGAGGAAATCCGCGAAACCTATGCCACGCCGCGCATTACCGAGATCGCGCCGGCCTGGGACGGGCTCGAGGACGAGGACCTGATCGAGCGCGACGACATGGTCATCACGGTGACCCATGGCGGCTATATCAAGCGTACCCCGCTCTCGACCTTCCGCGCACAGGCGCGCGGCGGCAAGGGCCGCTCGGGCATGGCGACCAAGGACGAAGACGCCGTGGTCGAAATGTTCGTAACTTCGACGCACAACCCCGTGTTGTTCTTCACCAATACCGGCCGCGTCTATCGCATGAAGGTGTGGAAGCTGCCCGAAGGCGGACCGCAGACCCGCGGCCGCCCGATGGTCAACCTCCTGCCGCTCGGCGACGACGAACTGGTCACCAACGTTCTGCCGCTGCCCGAAAACGAGGACGAATGGGCCTCGCTCGGGATCGTCTTCGCGACCGAGCAGGGCATGGTGCGCCGCAACTCGATGGATGCCTTCACCAACGTACCGTCTAACGGCAAATACGCGATGGGCTTCGTCGAGGGCAGCGACGACCGCCTGATCGGCGTTCGCCTCGTCGGTGAGACGCAGGAAGTCTTCCTCGCCAACGATGCCGGCAAGGCGATCCGCTTCGCCGCTACCGATGCGCGCGAGACCAAGAGCCGCACCGGGATCGGCGTTCAGGGCATGGGTCCGAAGGGCGACGTCAGGGTCGTATCGCTCGCGACGCTCAACTCGACCGGCACCACTATGGAGGAACGCGAAGCATATCTCCGCGCGGCCCCGTGGAAGAACAACGGCGCGACACCCGAACTGTCTGCCGAACGGATGGCCGAAATGGCCGAGATGGAGCAATTCGTACTTACGATCTGCGCCAAGGGCTACGGCAAGATCAGCTCGGCTTACGAGTATCGCGTCACCAAGCGCGGCGGCAAGGGCGTGGTCAATATCGGCTCGCCCGAAAGCGATCCCGATCGCAACGGACCGGTCGTCGCGAGCTTCACCGTGACCCATGGCGACCAGGTCATGCTGGTGACCGACCAGGCCAAGCTGATCCGCCTCCCGATCACCTTCCGCCACGAGCTCGAGGACGGGTTCGAGGACAATAAGGGCTTCTCGATCATCGGACGCGGTTCGGCAGGGGTGAAACTGTTCAGCGTCTCGAACAACGAACGCATCGTCAGCGTCGCAAGGATCGACGAGGACGAGGCCCCCGAAAACGAAGCCGAGGAAGCGATCGCCGAGGACATGGCCGGGCGGGGTGCGGAAGAGACCACGCCCCACACGACCGCCCATTCGGACGACAATATCGAAGGCGAACCCGACGCGAGCTAGCGCCCCGCGCTAGGCCGCGTCGGGCGCGTGGCGTTCTCCACGGAGCCGCTGGACGACCCCGGTCACGATCAGGAACTGGCCGAGATAATAGAGCGGCCAGACAAACCATTCGGCAATTCCCGGATCGAGCCGCTCCGCCTCGCGGGCGAAGATCACGAGGTCGGAAACGACGAACAGCACCGCGCCGATCCCGACCTGGTAGCGCGAGAAACGGCTGGTCCAGGCGCTCGCAGCCATCATTCCGAGAGCAAGCGCGTAAATGGTCGCCAGCATCCAACCCTCCTGCGGGGCGGCGATCATCACCGTCAGCAGGGGTGTTCCGAGCAGGAGCGCGTAGGCCGCCAGCTTCTGGCTCGAGATGATCTTCGTTCGCGTATTGCGGCGATAGAGCGCAATCGCCACGACGTGGCCGATCGCGAACAGGCCCGCGCCGAGCTCGAGCGATAATTCGATCCCGATATCGCCCGCCGCCCCCAGCGCCATGACGAGCGCGATCAGCGCACCATCGACGCCGCGCCCGCGATCCCACGCATAAAGGGCGAGCACGCCGACGCAGCTCCCCTTCCAAGCGATCAGCCACAGGCCGGGCACGCGCCCGTCGCTGGCGAAAAAATAGGCGATCGCGAGCACCAGACTCAGCAACAGGTACGGTCGGCGATCGATCAAGGCGGCTCGTGGCATCGCTGTCTCCCCTCGCCTGCGCGCTTAGCGCTGGACGCCGCCCCCTGGCAATCTGTAGTGGGCGCGACCATGGCACATGATGTCCACATCATCGGCGGCGGCCTCGCCGGGAGCGAAGCCGCGTGGCAATTGGCGCGGCGCGGCTACAAGGTCCGCCTGTCCGAAATGCGCGGCGGCGGCGACATGACTCCCGCGCACCAGACCGACGGGCTTGCCGAACTGGTCTGTTCGAACAGCTTTCGCTCCGACGACGACGAAAAGAACGCGGTCGGCCTGCTCCACCACGAAATGCGGCGGCTCGACAGCATCGTCATGCAGGCGGG
>Ga0210046_1002186_pt1 | contig 14144 bp, 10 predicted proteins | sample CryGeyCG2114_250_FD_185461 | JGI IMG/M metagenome (GOLD analysis project Ga0210046, IMG submission 185461) | Groundwater microbial communities from aquifer - Crystal Geyser CG18_big_fil_WC_8/21/14_2.50 (SPAdes) (version 2) | ecosystem: Environmental > Aquatic > Deep subsurface > Groundwater ... | reverse complement strand
ATTGTGTTTCTCTGAATATGAAATTCTTAAATCCACTTTCATAGTTTCAGTTTGAGATTTATAAAGGACTAATAATTCTTCAATTATCAATAAAATGTCATTTACCATTTTATGCGAAAATACGTGCTTTTCAGAAAATAGTTCAATCTCAGCATTCATTTTATATAGATCATAATTTGGACTATCAATATGATAATTAAAACTGCGCACCCTGTTAATAAATTCTTTTGTTTTCGCTTTTTTAGGATTTTCAAAAATTTGTTCTGGTGGACCGTTTTCGTAAATGAGACCTTCATCCATATAAAAAACACGATTTGAAACATCCCTTGCAAAATCCATTTCGTGAGTTACAATTGCCAAAGTCATTCCCTCTCGAGCAAGTCTGCGAATAACAGCAAGTACTTCGCTTACCATTGTTGGGTCAAGTGCAGAAGTTGGTTCATCAAAAAGAATTATTTCCGGGTCCATTGATAAACACCTTGCAATAGCAACTCGTTGTTTCTGTCCGCCAGAAAGTTCATCAGCAAAACTATTAGCTTTTTCTGCAAGTCCAACCATTTTAAGCAGTTCAACAGCTTTGTTTTCTGCTTCCTCTTTTGTTTTATTTAATAATTTAATTGGACCAATTGTTAAATTTTCAAGAATTGAAAGATGATTAAAGAGATTGAATGACTGAAAAACCATTCCCATTTTCTGACGCATTTTAGGAACATCTGTATTCTTATCAAGAATATCAACTTCATCAATAAATATTTTCCCACCAGTTGGCTGTTCAAGTAAATTCAAGCATCTTAAAAACGTACTTTTCCCTGTACCCGAAGGACCAATAATTGAAATTACTTCCCCTTTATGAATCTCAACATTTATATCTTTAAGAACGGTTAGGTTTCCAAATTTTTTCTCTAAGTGTTCAACTTTAATCATTATTAACCTCTACTCATTTTTGCTTTTGGATTAGTAACTCGTTCAATGTATCCAATTGTAACCATTAGCAACCAAGAAATAAGGAAATAAAGAACAGCAACCATAATCAATGGAAAAAAAGCATCAAACGTACGGCTTCTAATAATATCGCTGGCTTTGGTTAAATCTTGAACTGCAATATATCCAACAATAGATGTCATTTTAACAAGTGAAATCATTTCGCCTTTATAAACGGGCAATATACGCCGTGTTGCTTGTGGTAAAACTATATAAATAAATGTCTTTACTTTTGAAAAACCAATAGCAATTCCTGCTTCTGTCTGTCCCCTATCAACACCTTCAATACCTGTTCTAAACATTTCCGAAACGTAGGCTGCAAAGTTTAATCCAAAAGCAATTACCGCTACAAAAACTGGATCAATATCAACAGAAGCAAAAACCACATAAAATATTATCATCAAAACAACCAATACTGGCGTGCCTCTCAAAACAGAAATAAATACTTTTGCTGTTACCAATAGAATTTTTCGGCGCGACATACGCATAAAACAAACCAATCCACCAAGTAAGGTTCCAAAAATTGTTGCCAAAATTGATATAATTGCAGTTGTCTGTAAACCATCTAAGATTAATAAATATCGGTTTTCTTGAATGATATTGCTTTTAAAACTCTGAATAACGCCTTGGAAGAAAGATATTTCCGGACTTGATTCTTTAGTAACTTCTGAACCATCTGCTCTATTTTTAAGGATAAACATACTTGCACCGAGTTGCATATAAGCATCTGAAAAATCAATTTGTTTTGCTCTTTCTTCTGTAATCATTAGCGTACTGCAAATCATATCTATTTTATTTGTGGCTGCTGCAACAATTAAACTTCCAAATTCCATATCGGCAAATTTAACTTCCTTACCTAAAAATGCAGCAAATCTTTCTGCTAATTCAATATCAAATCCAATTAATTTATTATCCTTTACAATTGTAAATGGCAGACCTTTATCGCTGACAGTTCCAATTATTAAAACTCCATTTTGCTTCAAATTATTAATTTTTGGCATTTCATCTTTGCCCTCTGTAATCCAACGTTTTACCATATCGTCAAATATTCCGTTTTCCTTTACGCTTTGCAAAAATTGATTGAATTTTTCTTTTAATTCATCATTTTTTTGATTAAAACCCATTGCTATTGGAACAGAAAACAAAGTATCGCCTAAAATCTGTAAATCCTTTTCAATTCTTAAAATTTCATAAAGAGTCTCACTTGTATACATTGCTGCATCAACTTTTCCAGATTTTACCGCTAAAATCAATTCAGATGGATTTTTATACTGCATTATCTTCGCATTTGGGAAATTTTTGATAGCGTAAGTATCATGAACAGAACCGAGAAGAACTCCAATTTGCTTGTTTTTTAAATCATCAATTGATTTAATTTGTTCATTTTTATTTCCAATGTTTTGTTCATCAATTGGTTTTTTAACAATCATTACTTGCGAATTTTTAAAATAAGACGTTGAAAAGTTAATAGATTTTGCTCTTTCTTCCGTTGCGGTCATTCCAGCAACAATCATATCAACTTTGCCTGATTGCAATGCAGGAATTAAAGCCGAAAATTTCATATCAACAAATTGGATTGGACGCTTTAATTCTGCTGCAATTCTTAAAGCAAACTCGCCATCGTGTCCAGTAATTTTTTGATTTTCATCAACAAAACAGAATGGTTCGCGTGTTGCACTTGTTCCAATTTTTATCACTTCCCCATCTTTTGGCAACTGAATATCAACTATTTCATAAGGCAATAAATCTGTTTTAAGCCATCTTCGCTTCAAATCAGCTAAAGTACCGTCATTTTTGAATTTTGCTATAATTTCATTCACGGATTTTAATAATTCCTCATTTCCTTTTTTGATGGCTATGGCAGTATTTTCAAAATCGACTTGCTCGGTAATAAGCATTAATTCTTTATTATGTTTTGTAACATTTAGTGCCGCTGGATAACCAGTAATTACAGCATCAATTTGTCCAGATTTTAATGCTGCAATTCCATCCATAATATCATCAAAACTTTTGGTCACAGCTTCTGGAAACCTTGTTTTCGATAAATGTTCACCTGTAGAGCCTGTCATTGCCCCAATAGAAACACCACTTTTTAAGTCTTCTAATTTAGTAATTGATTTTTCTGAATCACTACATCCTAATAATATTATAAATAGAGTTAAAATCAGTAAGAGTGAGAGATTTTTATTTGTCATAAGCACCCTGTTATTCCTTAACTAATGCAGCAATTCCGCCAATATAATATGATTCTGAAAACAAAACTTTTTCAGCTCTTTCTTCTGTTATTGTTATGCATGCACCAATCATATCAACTTTTTGAGAAATTAGTGCAGGAATCATTGCACCAAAATCCATATTCACAATTTCAATTTTCTTGTTTAATTTTTTTGCAACAAGCGAAGCAATTTCAATATCTAATCCAACTATTTTCTGAGAGCCGTCAACAAACGAAAATGGTTCTGTAATTGCAGAAGTTCCAAATTTAAAAACTCCATCGTTCCCAGTTTCAATTTCTGGCATTGGCTTTGGAGCCCCACTTTTAGGTAGCCAACGATTTAACATTGATTCATATTCACCATTAGATTTAAGTTCAGTAATAACTCTATCAATTGCATTTTTTAATTCAGTGTCATCAATATTAACCGCAAAGCCATAATTATCAGTAGTAATCATTTGAGGAAGAACAATCATACCAGAATTTTTAGCGGCAATGTTTTTTAGAATTGGTTCATCATAAGCGGCAGCATCCGCTTTTGACCCTTTTACAGCCATGCACGCATCCAAAACACTATTAAAATACTTAAACTTAGCATCTGGAAATTTCGACATCACTAACGCATCAGCTACAGTTCCAGTTGGCACTGCAAATTCCTTCCCATCAAGTTGACTTAAATCTGTTATTTTTTCTCGTTTACTGCATCCAGCAAATGAGATTAAAATTGTTAATAAAGCCGAAAATGTTAATAATTTCATAAAATTGCTTTTCATTTTTTGAATCCTATTTAGATTATACACTTTTATTAATTAGATTTAATATTCTTTATAACACTTTTATTACAAGCAAAGTTAAATCATCCGATTGTTCAAAACCGTCTGTAAATTTTTTAACATCATTTAGAATCAATTCTTTAGCTTCCTCTGCGGATTGACTATTCAAACTTCTACATAAACTTTCCAAACTTTCATCGCTGTATTCTTCTTCAACAGAATTCATAGCTTCGGTAACTCCATCTGTAAAAGTTATGATGAAATCGCCAATTTCTAATTGAATAGTTTCTGATTCATAAGGAATTATTGTTTTCATCATCCCCAGTATTAGTCCACCTTTTTCAAGTTTTTTAATTTCTCCCTTTCTTAAAAGAAATGGTGGATTATGCCCTGCGTTAACATATATAAGTTCACGTTTACAATTTAACCTTCCCCAAAAAAAAGTAATGAAAGTCCCCGAAACAGTACTTTCCTCAACAAGATCATTAAGCAAACTTGTTGCTTCTTCAATTGGAAGATTTTGTTTATTAATTGTTTTTAAATACGCTTGGGAATTGGCAACCAGCAACGATGCGGTAATTCCTTTTCCACTAACATCGCCAATAGCAAAAATAGTTTCATCGTTTTCGGTTTTTAATAAATCGAAATAATCACCACCAACTTGCTTAGCCGATTCACTATATCCTGCAATTTCAAATCCCTTTGGTTGAATTATTTGATGTGGCAGAAGATTTTTTTGAATAATTCTTGCCGTTTCTAAATCACGCTCAATTGCTTGCTTTTCTAATGCCTCTTTGAACAAAATTGCATTTTCTATTGAAATAATTGCAAGACTGCCTATAGAATTAATATACTCAATATCATACTTGGAAAATTTTTTTTTGTTCTTTTTTCCACCAAGTAAAATTATTCCTTTAGTCTCATTTTTAATCTGCATTGGCAGAATTAATTCAAAACCAGCTTCAAAAAGTTTTGGGAAATTTTCCGCAGTAAAAATAGCTTCAGTAATATTTTTTAACTCCAACTTTGAAACTAACTTAATTATTTTTTCATCACCAGATTTAGATTCAAGAACTTTCAATTCTTTATCAAAATATAATATTGCAAAATCACTTACAAGAAACTGTCCCACAATAGAAAAAACCAATAATTTGCTAACATAATCAAGTTCAAGAATTCCACTAAATTCTTTACTTAATTCGTATAATTGATTTAACTGCTCAATTTTTGAATCTATTAAACTCTTTGCTTCCTCATTCTCTTTTGCAGATGCTATATTTTCATGAAGTAAACTAAAAATTGATAAGAAATATTGAATTGTTTTTCCATTTTTGGAATGAAGTTCACTTTTGATAATACATAAAAAATTAGTTAAAGGAATTGGTAAAATTGAATAATCCGTAATCTGAAATTTATTAGATAAAAGAATCTTTTTCTGAATTGCTGATTTTAGAATTTCTGAATTAGAAACTACTTTTGAATTTAATAGAAAAGCAAAGTCGGAGCTTTTTAATTCCTCCTCAAAAATATCAACAAATAATCTTGCAATTGATTCGGAATCAGTTAGCTCATTTCTACTATCAAAGATTCTATTGAGTTTGTTATTCATAAGGATTTTCTGGCAGAATATTAAAAAGTTCTGTAAATCCAGAAATATCAAATACTTCTTTAATATGGTCTTGCATAGCAGAAATTGTAAGTTTCTTTCCAGTGGTGCTTAGTTTTTTAGCAGCTACAAGTAATACTCGCAATCCAGAACTACTTATATACTTTAATTCTTTAAAACAAACCACATTTTCTTTTTGTAAGTCTAATAAATTCAATAATGCTTTTTCAAAATCAGTTGCAGTTGTAGAATCCAACCGACCGCTAACGTTTAGCATAGTATAATTGTCTTTAATTATTTCAGTAATTTCCATATAATTCTCCAAAGTTTATCGTTATTTTTTTGGTTGATTTAAAATATAAAATTTCTTGTTCAATTTTGTATAAAATGTTACAAAAGTATCTTAAAAACTTAACATTTTATAATAAAAGATAACTAATATAAAATCAAATATTATTTGTTTTTTAAACTACTTATTAATTACAAATCTCAATTCTTTAAATCTGCAACAGATTAAACCTGGATAATGCAATAGGATTAAAATAAACAATTTTAGAAAAATATGGGTTTGCAGAAAAGTATCAATTTAGTTCACATTTTTGTTTGTGAAAATTGAAGATTTTTGAAGGATAAACTAATCGGTATCGGTTTATAATATAAAACTACCGAGAAACTTTTATTTCTCGATAGCTTTAATATTGGTTTACATAGTAAAAAGTATTTAAATAAAATACTTTTCTATTTTATTTTACTTGCAAATTGATTGTTGATAAATCAGTATTTTGTTTTGCAGTTACGATTACATTTTGAATCGTTGTTTCTTCAAATAACAAATTTGTAGGAATTACATTAACGCTATAAGTCCCTTCTAATAAAGCCATTATCTTAAATGAACCTGTAGCTAAATCTGCATAAGTACTTACAGTATCCAATCCTTTTATTGCAGAAACAGTTGCAAAGGAGGTTATTGGATTTATTGTTCCAGAAATTGTACCTGATATTATTGTTGGAACAAGTCTAATAACTGGTTTTAATTTATACTCACTATTACCAGTTTTTACAATTGAATGGTCTACATCAAAATCCAGCATAAGTTCGTAAATATTTCCAGCTTCAATTTCAAAAGCATGATTTAACTTAATACCAGATTGCACTCCACTTGGTATTGTAAGGTTATAAAAATTACCGTCAACAACAATATTACTGCCAGTTCCAATTATTAGTCTAATTTGTGAATAATGTCCAGCATCAAGCGATTTGTTTCCAAGAACTACACTAGCTCCATTTCTTAAAGTAAGCAAATCATAAACTGCTGGGGTACTATTAATTACAAACCATCCACTGTTTGAATCAGATTCAGCTTTATGAACTTCAACTCTACTAACCGCAATATTAACTTCGTCATAATCGGCAGGGTTATCTACCATTTTTATCAATATTTGTCCTTGTGTTTCCTCTGGTGATGTTGAGTCAGAGCAACTCCAAATAAATACACCTAAAATAGCAACAAACAGAAATAATGACAATTTCAATAATTTTTCTTTCGTGTTTTTCATAATAAAAATTCCTTAAAATATTTATAAATTTGTTCTCTTTTTCGACTGTTAGCATTTTAAAATACCATCGAAGAAGATATTATATATTACAATTCAAATTATGACTTAAAAGAAATGAAATCAATCGGTCAAAAGGATGAAAAAGGGATTAGTTCTTTTTGATGATATTTTTAAATTTATTCGTTTGTTTTTGGATCAACATCAGAAATAGTTTGATATTCCTCCGAAAAATGAGCATGTTTAGCAATTTGTAAACGTGTATTTAATGCTAATTTTTCGAGTATATTATGGACATGACTTTTAACAGTGTATGGCGAAAGATGAAGTTTTTGTGCAATTTCTTTATTCGCAGAACCATCTGCTATTAGCTCAATTACTTGTCTTTCACGCTTTGTCATATGAACAGATTCAACTATTGTAGAAGGTTTAGCTACTGTAACTGCATGTTCAATAATTTGAGAAAAAAGTGAGCCCGTTAAATGTGGTGGTAAGATTTGCTCACCATCATAAACTAAGCGGATAGTTTTGTAAAATTCTTCAATATTAGCATCTTTAAGTATAAACCCTGAAACCCCAGCCTGAACAAATTCGTAAACATCTTCTTGAAGGGGAACTAAATCCATAACTATTATTTTAGATTGGCTTAAATGTCCAATAATCAACTTTACAATTTTCAAACTATTCTGACTTCGCAATCCAAGATCAAGAAGAACAATATCTGTCCTAAATTTTTCTAACAATGTTAAAATATTTTCACCATTACCAATGGTGGCAACAACATGCATATCCAATTGCTTTTTAAGCATTGCTTCAATACCTTCACGCAGAAGTCTGTTATCTTCAATAAGCAGTATTTGAATTTTTTTCAATGCACATCCTCAATTTTTACTGACTTAAAATAAACAACTCTAAAATATAAAACAAGCGTCTTTTAAAATTTATAAATACAATTAATTAACTTATAGGTTAAATTTTAGCTTTTTGGTGCAGAAGATATTTGAAAAGCATTGATAATTATATAATTACTAAAAAATAAGATTTTTTATCCATTGAATTTAGCTCGTCATAAGGGTATATTTTCAAGTTAAATAATTATTCCTATTTTTTTTGATTGTTGGAAATATAAATGGCTGAAACACCATTAATGACACAATTTTATAAGATTAAAGAAGAAAACCCTGATACAATTTTATTATTTCGGGTTGGTGATTTCTTTGAAACTTTTGCAGAAGATGCGAAAACTGCATCCAAAGTTTTAGGAATAACTTTAACCAAAAGAGCAAATGGCAAAGCAAGTCATGTAGCACTTGCTGGTTTTCCACATCACGCAATTGATACATATCTACCAAAGTTAGTCCGTGCTGGATTTAGAGTTGCGGTTTGCGAGCAAGTTGAAAATCCTAAGTTTGCAAAAGGAATTGTAAAACGAGAAGTTGTTGAAGTAATAACTCCAGGTGTTGCATTTTCTGAAAAACTGCTCGATCATAAAAACAACAATTATTTAGCATCCATATTTTTGCAAAATGAAAATGTAGGAATTTCATTTTCTGATATTTCAACTGGTGAGTTCTATGCTTATGAAGTTCATCAATCATTTTTAGAAGAACAAATTCATCATATAAACGCAGCAGAAATTCTTATTTCCAAAGAACAAAAAGGAATTCTTGAGCCAATAATTGAAGCGCAGAATCTTCCAGTTCGAGTAACAAAAGTTGATGAATGGATTTTTGATTTTGATTATGCAAATGACATTTTATTAGAACAGTTCAAAACAAAAACGTTAAAAGGTTTTGGAATAGAAACACTTAATTCTGGAAAAATAGCTGCAGGTGCTGTTCTAAATTATCTTAAAGAAACTCAAAAAGGAAAGCTTGATCATTTAAATAAAATATCACTTTACAATCCATCCGATTATATGATGCTTGATGCATCAACTCGTAGGAATCTTGAAATATCGTTTACAATGCAGGACGGCAAGCGCGAAGGTTCGCTAATTTCAATACTTGATAAAACCGAAACCGCAATGGGAGCAAGACTTTTAAAGAAGTGGATTAACGCCCCTTTACGAAAATTGAAACCAATTTTGGAGAGGCAAGAAAGTATTGAAGAATTTGTAAATACCAAAAAACTTAGAGAAAATCTTAAAAACGAATTAAAAGAAATTGGTGATATTGAGCGGCTGATTTCAAAAGTCTGTACTGGAAGAGCAAATCCACGTGAGCTAGTAAATCTTAAAACTTCGTTAAAGAAAATTCCTTTGCTTAAACAATTGCTCGATCAGGCTGAATCAAGCAATATTCAAACAATCAATAAACGATTAAATGATTTAGATAATATTGTTCAAAAATTGGAATTATCAATTTCTGATAATCCCCCGCTTTCAATTACTGATGGTGGAATAATTAGGAAAGGATACAGCCCAGAACTAGATGAAATTCGTGATATTTCATCCAACGCAAAAACGTGGATTGCCAATTTGCAAAAAATTGAGCGCGAGCGAAGCAATATTCCATCATTAAAAATTAGCTTTAACAGAGTTTTTGGATATTACATTGAAATTAGCAACACACACAAAAATAAAATTCCTGAAAATTATATCCGAAAGCAAACACTTGTAAGCAGCGAGCGTTACATTACTCCAGAGCTAAAAGTATATGAAGACAAAATTTTAAATGCAGAAGAAAATATTTCGGATCTTGAGTATAATCTGTTTAACGAAATTAGGAATTATGTTGCAGCCGAAACAGAGGCAATTCAAGAAAATGCAAAACTGATTGCTATGCTCGATACATATCTTTCGTTTGCTCAATGTGCGGATGAATATAATTATGTAAAACCAATTGTAAATGAGTTAGATAATATTAGTATCGTAAATGGACGACATCCAGTTGTTGAGCAGATTTTATCTCACGGGAATAAATTTACTCCAAACGATTGCCATCTTTCAAATGATGAAACTCAAATAATTGTGTTAACTGGACCAAACATGGCTGGAAAATCAGTTTATCTGCGTCAAATTGGATTACTAGTTTTGCTTTCACAAATTGGTTCATTTATACCAGTTGAAAGTGCAACACTTGGATTAGTTGACAGAATATACACACGCGTTGGTGCAAGTGATAATATTACCGCTGGCGAATCTACTTTCCTTGTTGAAATGCAAGAAGCTGCAAATATCTTGAATAACGCCACAAGCAAAAGCCTAATTTTGTTTGATGAAATTGGTCGTGGAACAAGCACTTTTGATGGGATTTCAATTGCATGGTCTATTACAGAGTATCTGCACGAAAATCCAAATGTTGCAGCAAAAACTCTATTTGCCACACATTATCACGAACTAAATGAAATGGCTGAATTATTTCCACGAATAAAAAACTACAAAGTTGATGTTCGTGAATATGGCGATAAAGTAATTTTTCTTCACAAAGTTACAGAAGGTGGAGCTGACCACAGTTACGGTATTCAAGTTGCGCAAATGGCTGGACTTCCACTATTTGTAATAAACAGAGCAAAAGAAATACTTATTAATCTTGAGGGAAAAGAATTAACTCCTTACGAACTTAAAAAAGCTAAGTTAGAAAAAAACAAAGCAAAAGACGATAAGCAGTTTTCACTATTTGAATTAAAGGATGACGAAATTAGAAAAGAAATTTCTGATTTATCAATAAATGAAATTACCCCAATGCAAGCACTGAATAAATTGAATTCACTAAAAAGTAAAATTGATAAGGACAAATTTAATGGATAAGAAAAAATATAAAATTTTCCCTCTAATGTTAATTCCGATATTCGCTATTGTTTTTTGGATTATTAGTGGTGGAAATCATACTGAAGAACAAAAAAAATATATCAAAGAATTGGAAGAATCTAGAGCTAAAAATGACATTGAATTCCGTGATAGTTCCTACTCCCCTTTTAATTATAAAAGTAAAGTTGAATTTCATCCATTAAATTATTTTGATGCGAATTTTGATTTTATTTTTACTGGCAAAATAGTTGAAAACGAAATTAAAGATACAGTAAAAGTCTTTGGAACTAAAGGCGAAGAAAGGAAGTCTGTTCGTTTTGGTGTTCTAAAATTGCAAAACGAAAAGCATAAATTGGATTTAAAATTATACGAAACATTAGCAAAAGATGGTGTAACCAAATATTACAGCATTTGGTTCACTGATAAAACGACTAACAAAGAAACTTATGGAGTAGGAAGATATTTGAATTTTGAGCTAAATGAAAATCCAGAATTTATTTATACAGTTGATTTTAATTATGCTTATAATCCATATTGTGCATATAGTTCGGAATATTCTTGTGCAATTCCAACAAAAGAAGACTACCTCGACATTGCTATTGAAGCAGGCGAGAAAAAATTTCATGAATAGAAAAGATTGTTAAATTGTGACATTGTTTTATTGTTTTTTAACAATTTAGCAATTAAATAATGCAGCAATAGGTTTTAATAACTAATCTTTGCTTAGTAACATATAACTAATTAAAATAATGTTTATAATAAAATAATAGGTTAATAAAGTGGTAGTAATATTAAAGAACAATGTAACTGAAGCCCAAATAGAAGATATAAAAAAACATCTTGAAGATTATGGCTTTCAAGTTCACGAATCAAGAGGTGAAGCAAAAACAATTCTTGGTGCAATTGGTGTAAATCCTGGTTTCGATATAAGAAAAATAAAAATACTTGATGGCGTAACTGATGTTTATAGAGTTACAGCTCCTTATAAAATGGCAAGTAGAAATTTCAAAGAAGAAAACACGATAATTAAAATTGGTGATGTTGAAATTGGCTCAAACGAAATAATTTTAATGGCTGGTCCCTGCTCAGTAGAAAGTGAAGACCAAATATTTAGACTGGCAAAAGTTGTTGCAGAATCTGGTTCAAAAGTTTTACGTGGTGGTGCATTTAAGCCTCGTACTTCACCTTATTCTTTTCAAGGAATGGGATTAGAAGGATTAAAAATTATGCGAGCTGCTGCTGATGAATATGGTTTGCTAATGGTAACAGAAGTTATGCAAATTAGTCAAATAGAAATAATTGCACCATATACACATATTTTCCAAGTAGGTGCAAGAAATATGCAAAATTTTGGTTTACTAAAAGAACTTGGCGATACTTCAATTCCAGTAATGCTAAAACGAGGATTAGCTGCAACAATTGAAGATTGGCTTATGTCGGCTGAATATATTTTAGCAAATGGCAACTCAGAAGTAATGCTTTGCGAAAGAGGAATTAGAACTTTTGAAACTTATACAAGAAATACTTTTGATTTATCCGCAATTCCTGTAGTTCACGAAAGAAGCCATTTGCCAGTTGTCGCGGATCCTTCACACGCAACCGGATATAGAAAACAAGTTGCTCCAATGGCTCGTGCGGCTGTTGCAGCTGGAGCCGATTCTTTAATGATAGAAATTCATGATAAACCAGAAGAAGCGCTTTCTGATGGACCACAGGCACTTTTACCAGTAGATTATATTAGCTTGGTACAAGAACTAAAAGTGATTGCAAAAGCGATTGGAAGAACTCTTTAAATTGTTGAAGTCGCACATTATAAGACCTCTATGACGAGAAAATAATTGGAGTTGTTTTGGAAATAAAAAATATTTCAATAATTGGATTAGGACTAATTGGTGGTTCAATTGCCAAGGCTATCAAAAAATCGAGCTACAATTTTGTAGTTTCGGCTTTTGATAAACCAGAAGTTTTATCCAAAGCATTTAATGAAAATATTATTAATTCAAAATTAAACTCAATTGAAGAGTCGTTAAATTCCGATTTAATTTTTCTTTGTTTGCCAGTTGCAAAATCATTAGAAGTATTTGATAATATTGCACCTAAATTAAGAGAAAATACAATTCTTACTGATGTTTGCAGCGTAAAAAATGTGTTCAAAGAAAAATGGGATAAAATAAAAAGTAATGGTATATACATTGGCGGACATCCAATGACAGGAAAAGAAAAAGGTGGCTTCGATAATTCTGATTCATTACTCTTTGAAAATTCGGTTTATATTTTAACAGAAAATGAAAATGATAATCCACTTTTTGCTGATTTACAGAAAATTATCACTTCATTTGGCTCAAATATTTTGCATATTCCTGCAAAACAGCACGATGTAATTTCTGCAAGTATTAGCCACCTTCCTCAGTTGGTTTCAGTTGCGCTTGTAAATGCAGCCTCGCTTAAAACTGATTCATATAATTTTCTTGATTTGGCAGCCGGTGGTTTTCGTGATATGACACGAATTGCGTCCAGCGATTTTACAATTTGGGAATCAATAATAGCAAACAATAAAAGTCAAATATTAACTGCGCTTGATAAATTTTTATATGATTTATCCTTGCTTAGTAATTACATTACCAACGATAATTACAAAGCTATTGAATCATATTTTGAAAATGCACGCATTCATAGAGATGAAGTTCCTCAAAAAACAAAAGGTTTTCTGCATCCATTATTTGATTTGTTTGTTTTTGTAACAGATAATCCTGGTGCCATCAGCAAAATTTCCACTGCACTTTTTGAAGCTGGGATTAATATTAAAGATATGGAATTATTAAAAATTAGAGAAGGTGCTGGAGGAACTTTTAGGCTTTCTTTTGAATCTTCTGAAATAGTTGAAAAAGCTTCCAATGTTTTGAAAAATATTGGATTTGAAACTGCTTAGAAATGTCATAATAAATATCAAGTGTCAAAAGATAAATTTCATACAAATAGCAAAAACTAATAACCAAAGACCAAACCCATTATTTTTAAATGAATCATGCATAAAAAAGTTTGGATATTAGAAATTGAAATTTGGATATTCTTTGGTTTTTGTGGTTTGTCTTTTGGTATTTAAAAACAAATTTTATTCGTAACCAATATTATATTTAACCCAAATCGGTCATTAGAAAATTAAGAATCAACGACAAAAGGCCAAGACATCAATTTAGTTGAACCCCAAAGCCCCATAAACCACTCCCTTCGCCTCATAGCTAAAGAAAGTTTCAGTATTCTCTTA
>Ga0210046_1002175_pt1 | contig 14187 bp, 10 predicted proteins | sample CryGeyCG2114_250_FD_185461 | JGI IMG/M metagenome (GOLD analysis project Ga0210046, IMG submission 185461) | Groundwater microbial communities from aquifer - Crystal Geyser CG18_big_fil_WC_8/21/14_2.50 (SPAdes) (version 2) | ecosystem: Environmental > Aquatic > Deep subsurface > Groundwater ... | reverse complement strand
GGGCGTAATTATTACCGGTGGTTTATCAATTTCCGTCGGAGATTTTTTACAGCCAAGGTTTAACATCAGAAAAAATGCTAAAACCAACTGAATAAGTAAAGAATGTAAATAAAATGGTTTATCGGGTATCATTAACTATCGTAATTTTTTCGTTTCTATCTTGATTAAATTTATTATTCCTTCACGCGCTAATTCACCAATACGCCCATCTGCATTAACCGCCATAACCGTATCACCTGCGCAAGCAAAAGGAATGTGCAGAATTTCTTTGTATTTAGTTACAGAGTGTTTAACTACACTTCCTTTAGATTATACTCTCTCAGTGAACTTTTCTTTGGGCTACGAGTATTTGCTCACTTAGTTTGGGGGAAAGCTCGTATGAGTTTTTTTAATTCTCACAGATGCTCTCCCCCACTGCTTTTTATTTCTGTTCTGCTTGTTCCATTTGTCTCCCCCGTTTTTTAAAATTTAATCATTTCTGAGGAGATATTTGGCACTATTTAATCAGCATCATTTTCTTGGAAGAAGTATAATCATTTGCACGTAACTGGTAAACGTACATACCACTTGCAAGTGAAGAGGCATCAAACTGAACCGTGTATCTGCCAATTTCTTTGTTTTCATCTACAAGTGTTTTTACTTCGTTACCGAGAATATCGAATATTTTTAACGTTACACTTCCACTCTTCGGTAATTGATAAGTTATAGTTGTTACTGGATTAAAGGGATTTGGATAGTTTTGCGCAAGAGCGTAATCTTTTATCTGTAGTTCATTTTTCAAGTTGATTACTTTAAATCCTTTTTTGGCGATTATCTCATCCTCTACAAAGCTATTGTTGATTAAATACTTTGCATCTCCGGAGTGGTCGGCCACTAATCTAAGTTTTACATTCATCGTACCTATTGCTTCGGTATTTACTTGATAGGCAAGACTATTATACTTCTGTAAAAAGTCTTTGGTATAGGTTACGTTATCAAATGTGTTAATAATCTGATTTGTAACAGCATCAACTAACTCAACTTTGAATTTTACGTTTTCTCCGTTTTGCAAAGCTTGGACAGCCATTGCCGAATCTGTTACTCCATATTCTACACTATAGGTAAACGATGAATTCTCTTTTAATTCAAACGGATCGCTTTCGACCAAGGTATTGAACACATCTTTTGAAGGGATGGTAAGCGTATCGCTGAGTTTTTTAAAGTGTATTTTTTCACTATTAACCTCGATGTCGCCCAGCATAAAGGAGAATTCCCCCTCACCTTTCATAACTATCCCAGCCCTTCCACTTGCTATATTGCTGTTGGTGTTTTCTTTACTCATTGAATAGTAGGAAGCTAAGGAGTTAGACTGAGTTAAAGCGTAGGGGAGTCCGCCGTTATTAAAAGTCATCGCATACATGGCATTGGTGCCGCTGCCGTTAGAAAGCTGTATTGCATTCCCTTGTAAACCAGTAATAGTTTTAATATAAGAATAGGACAAATGGTTGTCAACAATTTGAAATGATGCTCCGTTTCCATCACTCCACCCAATAAAATATGCTGTATTTCCATCTGTTTTATTTATTGATGGAGACGCAACACCATAGCCAAATGTCCAGAACTGATAAAGGTTTTCAGGGTCTCTAAAAACAACCCGCTTACTGGTACCGCTGTAATTGCTACCGACCCAACAGAGTCTAGAACCGGTCGTAAAATCTACAATTGAGGGTGTATAATTAAGAGAGTAACCGACACCGGAAGTTAGATTTGAAGTTACAAGGCTGCCAAAATCGGTAGCAACATTCCATTGGTTATAATAAATCCCATAATACGATTCTTGGTAAACAAGCATGTGCTTTGGGGGAATTGATGTTTGAGTTGTTGCTAAAGACGGGTTTGAACTATATTGAGTTGTTCCTTGAATGTTTCTCACAATGGTTTGAGCTATATCACCATTGCTCAAAGTATATTCTGTCGTCACCAAACCACTTGAAACACTTGGATTATGCACGACAAGAACATAACCGTTAATTGCTGATATAACTGGCATTGTATTGTAGGTAAAAGAACTTAAATCGCAAACATTTATCCTCCATCTTAAGGTACCGTTACTTGAGTATTGTGATAAAATGAGCGCCGGGTTTGGATTTCCCGATATATTATGATCGCATTGATACAAAATGTAAAGATACCCGTCGCTTGAAGTTGCGATAACAGCACCTTTTGCCTGAGTACCGTCATCATTTAATTTCACTTCTTGCAGCCAGGTAGAACCGTTATTCGTACTTTTCGTGCACCAAACATTTCCTTGAGATTCATAGACAAGATGTTTATTTCCATTGGCATCTGAAATAAATTTACGCTGGCTATTGCTGGAGAAACCGGCGCTGTTGTTGGATAATAAGTGCCCTTTGTAATTTGCACTAACAATTGGGTCAACATTGGGTATGTTATCTTTAAAAACTACACCCGTTTGTAAGGCAGAAGCATTTTCAAATTGAACTTCAGTTCCGCTCCAGTTTTGAAAATAAAATGTGCGCAAACCTTGCGGGCTGCCTAAATTTATGTTTTGTGTTTGTTCAGCTTTAACAGAGTAATAAGGGGTGTTCCATAGTGGCGGTCCGCTTTGATCCAAGAAGACGCCCAGATCAGTTGCCCCTTCTTTACCGGTTGGTTCATACATTCCATTTGCTATGATCCAGTAATTTTCCGGTTGCGAATTATCACTTAACGCATACCAAGGATCTTGAAATTGGAAATTACCTTTCCCGCTAATTAATGAACTTTCAAGTCTTGCTTCTATTTTGCCATAATGCATATCCATAAATCGTGAATACTGACTGCCTGATGAAATAGCTTGGAAACCATGTAGAAGTTTGTTTTCGGCAATTTCATTGTTCCAGTGGTGTTGTTTATAATCAAGGTCTCCGCTCCAATTTTCAAACCGTTCATTATTTGTTTTGGCATTATGAGTCCGTTGTTCAACTAAGTTCCTTCCCTGACCTGATGCAACAACATTATACGTATCTCCGTCAATCACAAAGTTTCCACCAGCATTAGTACTACTGCCAATCTGGTTTGTAAAAGAGATATTATATACTGCGGCAGGATTTATTGAGTATGTATAATCATATCCTCCACCATATCCTCCACCGGTTTTTTCTGTGATAATTGGTAGCAAAGCCCCAAAGGCTTTTGTATCGGTGAACAATTCACCTTCATTTACTGTTTGTCCTCCTAAATTCATTTTTTCCCAAGTGACGGATGAGCCGTTTGACCAGGTAATTACTGCTTCCATGTTTACGTTATAAGAGCCAGTAAAATTAACTTTTAGTCCATCTTGACCACCGGGGTATAGTAGAATATGGTTTGAAGAAAGATGACCTAGGCCACTGCCAGAACCATTTGCGGGGTAACTACTATGTGTATTTCTTAATTGAACTTCCGGAAATCCTACAATACCAGCTTCATCATAACCAAATCCTTGAACTGCACGGCTGCCGGTATAAAAATTCCAAACAATAAATTCTGTAAATGCTTCACTTAAAGAAGAACCAAAGTTATTTTGTAAAACGTAATCATAAGAATCTAAAACACTTTCATCTGGTTGGGCTGCTCTTCTTTCCATAAAATCTAAAAGTAAAGGAGCTGAGGTGTAGCTATTATTATCAAATTTTTGATGTAAATAATCTTCCCAGTAGTAGTTCTCATAGTTTCCCGTAAGGGCTATATTAGGGGTACTAAAAGGAGTATAATAATCATTTGCTGAAGTGTATAATAACATTGATTGATTCACGTAGTCATATACTAATTCTTCAGCCCATGTTGCATCTAATTCAGCCCAGCCGGGTTGGCCACTTGTAAATGTTCCATACTCAAATTGACTGGCATGTTTAAGCTCATGTGCGCAAGTAACTTTTGCTGTCCCAATCTGATCTCCTTCCTCCCAATCTTGTGTGGGTGTGGCATTAGAAAAATCATTGTGTAAAATTATTTTCGTACCGCCATAACCATCCGACTCGATCTTTCCCCAGCTTGTCATTGATCTGAAAAATACATTGTAATAACCATCGCCATCGCCATCTCGTGGCACTGCAAATTCACAGGTCTCTATTTCTACTATCCATGATTGATCTAAATAAGTTGCTATCCTTTCTATAAAGTCCGGCACACCAGTATTATCCAAGTCATCAGAGGGAACGGGGTTTTCTCCGCTTGTAGTATATGAGAGCTTAAAGTGACCTCCCGGACTTATGTAGTCTATCAAGTCACCATCAATAGCGAGGTAATTCTCAATAATACCCACAGAAGTCAGGCTCAAAGTATTTTTAATGCTGTTGTACTCCGTCATTATCTCTGTACCACATTTTATTACAGATGTTAAATCCGGAACATACGCAGTGTTTACTTTTGAAGGATCGAACAACCGATAAATTTTATTTAGCATCATTTCATCAACCGTTATTTGTCCGGTATTGTATGCTTGTTCTAACTGATTGAATAATTGTGCGTAACTTGATTTATTGAATATCAAGACAAAGCAAACGAAAAAAACAATAGTTATTTTAGTTCTCATAGAAAATACTCCTAAATAAAATTTGTTAAATTGTTAGTTGTACTCGAATCTTGAAAAATATTTTGTATCATCTTTTACCAATTACAATTAAGCCATAACGATCTATACCATTCAGGTAACGCTCACCAACGGCAACGACAATATTTCCTTTAACAGATAGACTATAGAAAGGGTCTGTTGTATTGAACAATTCATCATACTTTTTCCAACCAATACCGTTGAAGTGCCACAAGAATCCATTATATCCGGTTGTGAAAATATCATTAACATCGTTGCCTCTTACCGCATTCGATCCCCAACTGTTAATATCACCTTTCCATATTGCAGCGCCCTCTCCTTTTGTACTGGTTTTGCTTCGGTAAAGGTCATAGAAGGTTAAAGAAAATAATTTGTCTTTTTTTACCCAGACACTTTTAATCCACCCGGAGATGAAATCGGTCTTATACTCAAAGTGATTTTCTTCAATAAGTTTAGTTATTACTCCATTGTTGTATTTTAATAATACAGTTGGCTTAAAATCTTTATACCCACAAATAAAAACATTATCTCCGTCACCATATACATCCGTTAAATCAGTTGTCGTTCCACTTTCAATTTTTTCCCAACTACTTCCGTTGTAATGGGCGATGTTACCGTTATTGCCAACTACATATAAATCGTTACTGTTACTTCCCCATATTTTGTTCATTTGGTACGGACCCCAAATATTTGTTGATATTGAAATGGGCAAAAAATTACTACCGTTCCAATGAATTACACCATTTCCACAAAACCAAACATCATTTGTTCCAAAAGCAAATACCGCCTGGATTGGATGGTAATAATTAGTTCCCTCATAGTTGTAGGGGACTCTTTTTGTTCCCCATTTATTCCCATCCCAGTGCAAAGCGTTATATCTTTGCGTATCCAGGTTTCCGAGAGAGTCGTTCGTGTAAATTTCACCAACCGCCCAAATGTTGTTTTCATCTATTATGGCAACATCGTGAAGGGTACTCGTGCGTTCACCAAAGGTAAAGGTTTGCCATGTAAAGTTGTGGCTGGTGGTTGGTAAGGTTGTTATTGTTATTTCCTTCACGGTATCAAGCACAATTCCTTTCACCGTGTAAGTTGTGTTTGGCGCAAGGCTGTCAACAAATAAAACGGTATCCACTGCGGCAAGAAAACCATTGAAGAATTCTTTTTCGTTTATCTTCAAAGAGATAGCAAGAAATGTGGTATCGTTTAGTTTCTTAACTTTTATCCAAGCTTCAGTACAAGAAACGCCGTCAACACTTAGCTCCAGAGAAGGGGGCGTAATTATTACCGGTGGTTTATCAATTTCCGTCGGAGATTTTTTACAGCCAAGGTTTAACATCAGAAAAAATGCTAAAACCAACTGAATAAGTAAAGAATGTAAATAAAATGGTTTATCGGGTTTCATTAACCATCGTAATTTTTTGTTTCAATTTTTATGAGAAGAACATCTGTTTTATGCATCGAAGAACTCTAAAAAGATAATAACAATATGACCTTAATAAAGAGAATAATTTTTATCAACGTATAGAATTCACTTATATATCCTTAGTATCTTTCCTACTCCTTTACCTTAAAATGCTTCTCATCGCTGTCCCATTTTAATTTGGGAGTTATTTTCTGCCAATGTTTTTCATGCCGCACAGAGGCATTCTGGGGTTGTGTTCCATCTTTTTTCATTCTACTTTTAAGCGGAAGATTACCAAGTTCTTTCCCCGTCCAATTTTTTATTCCCTCGCGCGCTATTTCTCCAATACGTCCGCCTGAGTTTGCTGCCATAGCCGTATCATCTGCGCACGCATAAAGGACGTGTAGAATTTCTTTGTCCGGTTTAGCGCCTAATGTGTCATCTACTGCCCGCCCGTATTGGTTCATGGCAAGTATCCTAACGGCGCTGCCGCGGACTTCAACGTCTCTTTCCGTAAGCGCGGTTTTAATTATTAACTCTACCGCTTTTTTGCTGGAAATACCGTCTAATGCCATAAGAAGATACTCTTTTCTAATAGTATCTCGCGGTGATGATAAAAGGTCTTCTAAAGCATGAACTGCTTTTTCTTTTTTGGCGATAACAGCCGGCAGTACAGTAAAAATATCCAACTCCCCGGTTGAAACCCTATAGAAAAGATTGCCAATCTCTTTTGCCGATGGCTTATTTGAGAGCGTAATTTGAGAAGAATTATTTTGGCTTTGTGCCTCATTTGCACCCAACAACACAAGAACTAAAATAAAAACTAAATTCATTATTTTTAGGTTCATACTATTTGCCTTATTCATATTTTATAAATTTATTTGCAAAATTTTCAAATAAATAGTTTGATTATTTTTTACTTTACTGTGCATTAGTTAGTCATAAAGTCCAGTTCTCTATCTACCCACTATGGAACAGTTGTTTATTATTATGTGAACTATATTCAATTTCTACTTTGGACGCATATAATTATTTTGGTTTGAGTTCTTTTTCCAGAGCTTCCCAAAAGTAACCGTATGTCCCATTAAAAAATATCCAGCTTTTTCTGAATTTACTAAATCGGCATCACATGCCATTATAAATTTTGTTTTGGAGCATAACAATTTTAACCATGTTTGCAATCTTTTCTCTAAAGATACCCCCATCTCTGTATTTAGTTCAGGTGATCTAACGCTATAAATTACTTTATATACGGCTTTCCCTCTTTTACCTTTTTTTAGTTGAGTGAGACTAGAAATTTTGCATGATTCTATTTCCCCTTTTAAATCCACCATGAAGACCAAATGACAGTCTCCGCTCATAGTATCAGCAATCTCTTTTGGGAAGGGGATGTCGGGTATTTTAAGTTCACCGTGGCCTTGACAAAGCCCTTGCGAAGATAAAATAAAAAGTAGTGTTAATAAATATTTTTTCATTTTTTCTTACCGAATAATTTTTGATTAAAATCAGTCACCTGATAATCATAACTTTCTACAGCTTTTCCATATGCTTTCTTTGAGTAAAAAGGTCCATCTTTAAATCTCGTATAAGCTTGACTTAAATTAAGGCTGGTTGGATTCTGTAAATATGTCTCAAAATCTGAAATAAACCAACCTCTTGGAGAATATTTCTCTTCATTCTCTTTACTCCTTAAACCAGTTTCAGTCTTACCTTGAATTAAATACTCAAAGGCTTTAGCTTGCGTTTCTGCCCATAAACTTAGACCACCTTCATTCATTTCTTGTACGTAAGCGTGAAAAGATTCGTGCGCAATTGTACCAAAATCTTTCTTATTAAAGTGCAGCTGACCTCCTCTTGCAGCCCTATCTCCATCACCACTAGGTTCATAATAACCCGCAAAATCTTTATCTTTGCCACCTTCATAATAATCGTAATGCGCGTTCGCTTCCATCAATATATCCAACACTACTTTACCGGCATCTGTATCATACATGTTGTTAAGCGCAGTGATGATAGCATCCAAAAATTTATCTTTCTTATTGTATTTGGTCTTTTTCCCAATATACTTTACTGGATTTTGGGGGTCACTTCCATAAATGTAAATCTCAGCCCCATTAGGATCGACCAATCTTAGGGGATTATTCATGCAATAATTATAAGGACTCCAACTCGGATATTTCCACGCCATAGGATCTACGCTTAACCATCTACCAATTCTGCTGTCATAATACCGCGCTCCAAAATAGTCATACGTTGTTTCGGCATCACGTTCTTTTGAGGTAAATTTATAACGCGCGTCTTCGGACGAGGAAGCGGAACTTCTTGTAGGCATTACCATGCCATACGGATAATAATCATCATAGCTAACAACATTGGCAACGGTGTTAACGGTCATCCGTATTGTGCCAAGGTGGTCTTTCAAATAATAAAACCGGTTAGCGGTTGTACCGTTCATACGTATCTGTCCTATCATATCATTCCCAAAAACATTATACGTATAATTAGAACCTGAAGGACTCCATGCAACCGCTTGAGTTTTCCCATCAGCACCGTTTACGTAATAAATATCGCTTACAGCAGCGCCCGTGTTGCTGTTTACTATTTGCTTCCGTATACGGTTACCGGAACCATCATAAGAATACATTATTTTCTGCGCAGTTGTTGTATACATGGTTACCGGCAAATTATTAGAGTTTCTGGAAAATAAGATTCAAATATGATATTAAACTAAATCCTGTTTGTAAAAATAAATATGTAAATAAATTAAAGCAGAATTCGTTTTTTTGTTGTGGGAATAAGCAAAGGGAAGGTAACATATCATTTACCCCTCTCGGGAATTTTTCGTTATGGAAAACTATTTCAGAAATAAAGCAACCTCATCCTTCAATAATTAATATTTGTAAAACTAAATCAATTATTTCTATTAACCAAAAAAAATATTTATTCCGCTTTCTCCCGAGCGAAGTCTAGGGAAGCGAAGTCGATGGGCAACATTCCCACAGTCACTCCTTCTTACCGTCCTATAGTCTCAAAGTCTTTCTCTCTTCACGAGCGACCTGTTGTGAGCGAAGTCGAACCAGTCGAGAGATCACATTCCCCCAAGAATAAAATAAAAAAAGTTTTAATAACAATTATTGCGCCATCCTCCCCTCTCCTTCGGCTCATCTGCATCCACAGTAAGGAGAGGGGCTGGGGCCTGCCCACTTCTGGCGCGGGTGAGGTCTCTTCTCATAGTCCCATAGTCTCATGGCCTTTTGCCTATTTCTTGCCTTCTGTCCTGTCCTGAAATAGGTTGCCCTGAAAAATACATAAAAAAGGAGCAGCAATGGACAAGGAAAACAAAAGCAAGCTGAAAATAAAAGTAGTCAGAAACTTCAGCGAAGAATTCAAAAGAGCAAAAGTAAAAGAACTTGAACAAAAGCAAATAACAATTTCAAAACTCGTATCTTTATATGGTGTATCCAGAGGTGCTGTATATAAATGGCTTTATAAGTATTCAACTCATTATAAACAAGGAACGAGGTTAGTTGTGGAACTTGAAAGTGAATCAAAAAAAACCGAAAGACTGCTCAAACGTGTTTGTGAACTTGAGCAAGTCATCGGGCAAAAACAATTAGAAATTGATTATCTCAATAAACTGATTGAGGTTTCTAGTGACGAGTTAAGCGTTGATATAAAAAAAAATTTTATCACGAAACACTCGAATGGTTCAGAGTTAATCGAGACAAACACATCTGGAGTATGAAGCAACTCTATGAATTGGTTAATATCTCTAAACAAGCTCATCTGTCATTTATTGATCGTCAAAACGAAAAAGAACAAGACGATATGATAATCTTAAATGCTATAGCCGGATTGAGAATAATGCATCCACAAATGGGTGCAAAGAAAATGTACTGGTTACTTCAACCCGAAAGTATCGGAAGAGATCAATTCATTGCGCTTGCTGTTGCCAATGGCTATGGTGTGCAACAAACGAGGAATTATCAAATAACTACTCAGAATTCAAGAATTTATAAATACAAAAATCTTGTCAATGGTCTTGTTCTCTTCGACATAAATAATCTTTGGGTCAGCGATATTACGTATTTCCGTTTGGGAGATACTTTTTATTATTTAACCTTCATCGAAGATGTTTATTCACGGAGAATTCTCGGAAGTATTGCTTATCCAACACTTCAAGCAAGAGCGAATCTCTATGCGTTAAATATGGCTTTGAGAACAAGAAACATTAAGGCTTATGATAATCTTATTCATCATTCCGACAGAGGTGTTCAATATACAAGTAATGAGTATGTCAACGCTTTAGAAAGCCGAACTATTAAGATTAGCATGTGCGACTCAGTTTACGAAAACACTCATATTGAACGAGTTAATGGAATCATTAAAAACGAATATCTTAAGCACTGGACGATAAATGATTTCTCAACATTAAAACAAAAACTTAAGCTGGCTGTTTTTCTTTACAACAATGGACGTCCTCATTGGCAGCTTGATAAAATGACGCCTATTCAATTTGAAAACTCTATCAAAGAACTACCATTTTCAGAGAGAAAAGGTTTACACATGTACACCGGTAATACACAAGATGAAAACACTATTAACAAAAATCAATTATCACTTTTTGATTAACAATTAACTATATTTCGGCAACCTATTTCAGGACAGGACATTCTGCATACTACCTACTGCACACTGATAATAATCGCCACCACCGCAACTGCTCCTACCACCGCTCCAAACCAAAATTTTTCATAAAAAGGAATTCCCCTGATTCCCGATGAAATAATATCCCTTTGAAATTTTATAATAAGGTTTTATATTTGGGAGGTGAGGTATCTGCTCACATAATGGCTATAATAAATCATTGTTAAAATCAATAATAAGGTACATTATTAAAATTGTGAGTTGCTAACTCACATCTCTAATATGGAAAAACATATATCATATCGTTCGGCAGAATTGTTAAAAGAACTTCACCTGCGCAATCAAGATTTCTTTACTCTTAAAGATACTTGGGGAATTTTGATGAATAGTGAGGAAGCGGCAATTCGAAAATTGCTTAGTGATATGACAAAAAGAGGTCTCATTCTAAGAATTAAAGATGGACTGTATAATGTCATTCCTTACGAAACAGAAAGTGATAAATATTTTCCAAATTGGCATCTCGTTGCTGAAAAATTAGTTTTACCGGAAGATTATTACATCGGTTTTTATAGTGCATTAGATATTCATGGTCTGGTAACTCAGCCTTCACTGTCAGAACAGATTGTCACAAAAAAACAATTTACTCCAAAAAACAAATTGATCAAGAAAGTTAATTTTGAATTCATCACCTATAACGCACAACGTTTCTTTGGTTTTGAAAAAATATGGATTGATGATTTTAATAAAGTTTACTGCAGTGTGTTAGAAAAAACAATTATTGATTCCTTGTATAAACCCGATTATTCCGGTGGGATTCCTGAAATCATCAAGGCAATTTATAAAAGCCGTCATCAAATCAATCTCGATAAAATGCACTTGTATCTTAGCAAATTTGATACACAAGTTGTTCTAAAAAGATTGGGTTTTATTTTACAATATCTTGATCTGTTCGATTCATTAAAAAATAGCTTCAAATCTAACGTCAGTAGTTCTTATACGCTTCTCGATCCCTCTCTTCCTAAATCCGGCAAATACTATTCTGAATGGAAGATAATTGATAATGTCGGTATTGTTTCAGCCATTAATTCTTTAATAACTTAGGCTATGATACGTCCTGGTGAAATACAGAGTATTGCTGCTAATCTTGGTCTTAGAGATACACAAATTGAAAAAGATTATGTCATCGGTTGGGTATTAAAAGGGATAGCTCAATCTGATCTTCTGAATGAGAGATTGATCTTCAAAGGTGGTACTGCCCTGAGAAAAATATTTTTCCCGGATTATCGGCTTTCCGAAGATTTAGATTTTACTTTTGGTAGCGCTGTCCTTAATATTATTGAAATCAAAATACAATTTGATGAATTGATTAAATGGGTCTATGCTGAATCAAGAATTACTCTCAACATTCAAGATGAAACGCTGCATCAGACTGGTAATTATAACTTTTATTTAACTTATACCGGTCCCTTGGGCGGTAAAGGAGAAAATAAAAGTATCAAAGTTGATATTTGTAGCGATGAGGTAGTATGCGATAAACCTCAACTAAAAGTCGTTAGCAATGAATATTCAGATTTAAGAGATAGTTATAAAATTTCATCTTATTCTTTATCGGAAATCATTTCTGAGAAAATGAGATCTTTAATGCAAAGAACCGCTCCAAGGGATCTCTATGATTTATGGTACATGTTTGAAGTGAACATGGTTAATATTGAAGATTACATTTTTAATTTTCAGCGAAAAGCAGAATACAAAAAATTGGATCATGCAAAATTGGTAAAGATTATTTCTGCAAAAGAAGGAACATTTAAACGGCAATGGGAATCTCAGTTGGTTAATCAAATAAAAGTAATTCCGGATTTTGATCAAGCATGGAGAGCTCTCGGAAAACATTGGCGTAGATTCGAGAAATTTCTAAAAAATTCATAACCTTTGCCAAAACTCATCTGCCCATATGGCCATACTTCAAACATTTTCTCTCCAACTTATATCTCTCTCACTATTTGGGAGTGCATTATTTACTCCTACAACACTGCCGGGCAGGACTCTCTCCTCTCCTACCCTTCTATTACCAACCCTTTGGTGGTTAATAATACTTACAACTCCAGGGGATGGTTACAACAAATTGCCGCTAATAATAACAGCAATAACATCTTTTCAGAACAATTAGTCTTTACCCCTAATGGAAATGTTTCTCAACAGACCGTTAACTACTATAATTTTAACCCCTCCACTTTTGATACGCTGAAGATGAGCTATGAGTATGATATCGTCAATCGCCTTAGTGCTGCAATTAATACCAAAAACACCATACAGAACGAAACCTATACGTATGATGCTGATGGTAATTTCCTTACCAAGAACCGGTATGGAAAAAACATCAGTTATACTTATGTTCCGGGTACAAATAGAATCTCAAATATTAACTTGAATAATTTGACGCAGAATTATATTTTTAACTATAAAGGAAATCTTATTTCCGACGGTTTGAAAGGTTTAGCTAATTTCATCTATGATTACCGTAATTTGCCATTGAGTTTAACCAAATCCGGACAAACTATTGTTTACAGCTATGATGACAAAGGTGAGAGAATTCTAAAGAAAACTGCTTCCGTAAATGAATACTACCTCCGCGACCACACCGGACGCGAACTTGCTATTTACGACCTCACCGCAAACCGGATAAAAATGGCAAATATCTTTGGTAACGGTTTAATCGGCAGAGTTGATGTGAATTGGGTCCAGACAAGCGGTTTTTATTGGGATGAAAACCACATGAAAGTTTTTTACACCACCACAACGCGTAGTGATGACCGGTGCTACTACCTTAAAGACCATCTCGGCAGCAACAGAATGACTATTAACAGCCTGGGAGTTGTAACTAACGTACAAGACTACTACGCGTATGGCGAAGTACTCCGCAGTTACAACAACAGCACCCCGAATGAAAAGTATAAATTTACCGGCAAAGAACGCGACACCGAAACAGATCTCGACTACTTTGGCGTTAGATTTTACGATAGCGAACTTGGGAGATGGCTAAACTTTTTCTTAAAACCATCTTTCCGTACCACAGACTTCAGTCTGTGCGATAATTAACTGCTCGCAACTTTAACTGCCAAGTTTGCGTTTTACATATCAAGTATATCGTTGCTAAATGATATTTTTGTGCATTTACCTTTATACTTTTTACTTTCAACTTTGAACTTTTTTGCCCACTGTGACGTAACTTTTTTTTTGTATATTCACAAAGCCTTTTCCGGTTCATAACTGTCAGAACACAAAAATAAGTTATCAAAATAATCTAGATACTATACAAAAATCGATTTGGCGAGACAGAAAGGTCAACTAGATAAACTTGAAGAAATAGAGAGCGCTGACTAAGCGCTCTTTTTTTATTTTAAACTGAAGTAGTTTTTGAAGTAGTAAATGGGTAAAAACTAGTGTTGTGTCACTCTTCAATTGACGGATAAAGTTTTCTAAGTTTTGTCCTTGCATCTTTGGTCGTAAACTGCCAATTGATTTTTGAATTTTTATTATTTCTCTTTTTCTGCCAAGCTGCGATTTC
>Ga0210046_1002162_pt1 | contig 14235 bp, 15 predicted proteins | sample CryGeyCG2114_250_FD_185461 | JGI IMG/M metagenome (GOLD analysis project Ga0210046, IMG submission 185461) | Groundwater microbial communities from aquifer - Crystal Geyser CG18_big_fil_WC_8/21/14_2.50 (SPAdes) (version 2) | ecosystem: Environmental > Aquatic > Deep subsurface > Groundwater ... | reverse complement strand
ACCTCACCGGTGCCGCCATGATAGGCGTGGAACGACACGCATTGCTCAATCACCGCTTCTCACAATTTCTCAACCCGGAATACCGCGACCGCCTATATCGCCATTTTCTGCACGCCCTGGCATCCGATGATACGCAGAGCTGTGAACTGGCACTGCAACGCGGTGACAACTCGGCAATCAACGTACAACTCGATTGCATATGCCTGAACAAACAGGGACAAGCGCCCCTGCTGCGGGTGGTGCTGACCGACATCACCGAACGCACCAAGAGTGAAGAAGCGATCCGCAAACTGGCTTTTTATGACACCCTCACCCAGCTGCCCAACCGCCGTCTGCTCGATGACCGCATTGAGCAGACCATGGCGGCGTGCCGTCGCAGCGGAGAATATGCGGCGCTGATGTTTCTCGATCTCGACAACTTCAAGCCGCTCAACGACCATTATGGTCACGGCATGGGCGACTTGCTGCTGATTGAGGTGGCGCAGCGGCTCTTGTCCTGCGTGCGCGGCATAGACACCGTGGCGCGCTTTGGCGGCGATGAGTTTGTGGTGTTGCTCAGAGAGCTCGATACCGATGAATCCGTGTCCCGCGCACAAACCGCCCTCGTGGCAGATAAAATCCTCGCTGCACTGGCCGAACCTTACCGGCTAACCAGCCATCCCGCCGACCAGACGACCATCACGGTGGAACATCGCTGCACCTCCAGCATCGGTGTGGTGCTATTCCAGGATCAAGTACACAACTGCGAAGAACTGATCAAAAACGCTGACATCGCGATGTATCAGGCCAAGCACGACGGGCGCAACAGGATACATTTCGTTAATCCCGATTTCGTGCCTGATACGATTGATTGCCGATTGACAACCACCGACCGGAACCCGCATGAATAAGCCGCCAAGTACGCCTGACCCCAAATCGGCTCTAGCCTCTCTTCCTGCCGAAACACTGCTGCATGAACTGCAGGTGCATCAAATCGAACTGGAGATGCAGAATGAAACACTACGGCAGTCACAACGTGAGCTGGAACAATCACGCGACCGCTATGTGGATCTCTACGACTTTGCACCTATAGGCTATTTGACACTCAGCGATACTGGGCAAATCGCTGAAATCAATCTCACCGGAGCCGCATTGCTGGGGGTTGAGCGCAAGCAATTGTTGAGCCGCCGCTTCGCGCAATTTATCGCAGCCGGAGACAGGGACTGCTGGCATAGCCACTTCTCTGCCGCGCTAAAACAGGGCGGCAAACAAAGCTGCGAACTGGCGCTGATTCGTGAAGATGGCGGCGTTTTCCATGCACAAATGGACTGTTTGCACATCACGACAGACGGCTTCACCCGCATGGCGCGCATTGCCTTTAGCGATATAAGCAAACGCAAAATTCTGGAAGATGAACTCAAGGAGTCACAACAGCTATTGCGCAATCTGGCTGAAAAGACAGCATTATTGAGGGAGGAAGAGCGCAAGCGCATTGCGCGGGAAGTACACGATGAACTGGGACAAATCCTTACGGCATTACGCATGGATGTCGCCTTGCTCGCACTACGCTTTGGCGAGGGCAATACCGCGTTGCTGGAAAAAACCCAAGGCATGACGGTACTGCTGGATCAGGCAAATGGCTGTGTGCGCAACATCGTCTCCAACCTGCGCCCAGCCGCACTGGATATCGGCATCATTCCTGCCCTCCGCTGGCTGTGTAACGAGTATGCCGTACACTCCGGCAGTTCCTGCGTGTTGCATACCAACGAAGAACAGGTTGATCTGTCCGAAGTGCGTGGGGTGGCGGTGTTCCGCATCGTGCAGGAACTGCTGACCAACGCGGCGCGTCATGCCAGAGCGAGCAGCGTCAAAATTACGCTGGCACAGCTTGATGACAATCTGCATATAGCGGTGTGCGACAATGGCAAAGGCTTTGATCCGGCACTCCAGGAAAAAAGCCAGTCCTATGGCTTGCTTGGCATACGCGAGCGAGCCATCGCGCTGGGCGGACAAGTTGAAATCGTTAGCGCACCCGAGCAGGGCACGGCAGTGACCATCGTCGTGCCAACCAAACCCCAAAGGAGCCGCACATGATACGACTACTGATTGCAGATGATCACGCCATCGTACGCGAAGGCTTGAAGCAACTCGTCCGGCTGACACAGGACATCGGCGTGGCGGGAGAAGCTGCCAGCGGCACCGAGGTGCTGGAACAAATACGCGGCGGGAATTTTGATCTGCTATTGCTGGACATGAACATGCCCGGAATCAACGGCATTGAACTGATAAAACAGGTCAAGGAAAGTCAACCCGCTTTACCCGTGTTCGTGTACAGCATGTACAACGATCTACATTTGGCAAATGCTGCTTTCAAGGCGGGTGCATCGGGCTATTTTACCAAGAGCAGCGACCCGAAAATGCTGATGGAAGCCGTGCGCAAGGTTTACCAGGGCGGGCAATTCCTGGATCCGGCAATAAGCCAACAGACGACTGATTGACTCTCGCCAACCCTACTTACCCAGCAAGAAATCCGGGGAAACGCTGATTTATTCGTCATTCCCAGGCAGGCGAAAATCCAGTGCTTTCCAACAATAAAGATTGACTGCCAAGGTTGAAGCCAGAGGGTTCGCCCAACACCCAGGAGTCTGGACTCATCCCGATACGCTGAAATAAAAAAGGCTTATTTCCATTTGGAAAGAAGCCTTTTTCGGTATTGGTGCCGCTTGACGGACTCGAACTGTCGACCTACCGCTTACAAGGCGGTTGCTCTACCAACTGAGCTAAAGCGGCATTTGATGCAAAGGACTACAGAAAACTGATTCGCTTGCTTATGGTGGGTCGGGCGAGATTCGAACTCGCGACCAACGGATTAAAAGTCCGCTGCTCTACCGGCTGAGCTACCGACCCGCAGCAAAGGAGCGCGAATTATACGCAATGGGCGCACTCTGTCAATAAAGAAAGTCCGGGAAGCGCAATTTTAATTCATAAAGCTGTCTTGTTTGACGCGCAACCCGCCGCTCGCACTCGATTACACCGGGTTATTGAACGAATCGGGCGCATTGCGATAACGGGTGGGATCAACGATGCCCGCAGCCTCAAAACCCGCGCGGCGCAGCCGGCACGAATCGCACAACCCACAGGCTCGGCCTTGTGCATCCGCCTGATAACAGGACACCGTTGCCGCATAATCCACCCCGAGCTTATTCCCTTGCCGGATGATTTCCGCTTTGGACAGATGCAGCAATGGGGCATGCAGGGTGAGCGGATGGCCTTCTATCGCCGCCTGAGTGGCGAGATTGCCCATGCGCTCAAACGCTTCGATGAAGGCTGGGCGACAGTCGGGATAGCCCGAGTAATCCACCGCGTTCACGCCGATAAAAATATCCTGCGCGTGTAGCACCTCGGCCCATGCCAGCGCCAGCGACAACATGATGGTGTTGCGGGCTGGAACATAGGTCAGCGGAATCCCGGCAGATTCATGTTGTGGCACGGCGATATTGTTATCGGTCAGCGCGGAACCGCCGAAAGCGGTCAGGTCAATGTTGATGACACGATGCTCGTGCGCACCCAGCGTCCGGGCAACGCGCTGTGCGGCATCCAACTCGGAATGGTGGCGTTGCCCGTAATCCACGCTCAACGCATAGCACACATAGCCTTCGGCGCGTGCCATCGCCAGCACGGTGGCCGAATCCAGCCCGCCCGACAACAATACGACGGCATTTTTCATTAGTGACCTGCTTCGTTGTTCCATAAAATTTTGTGCAACTGCACCTGAAAGCGCACTGGCAAATGGTCGCGCAATATCCAGTCCGCCAATTGCGTGGCAGCCAGCGTCCCTTGCGCGGGCGAAAAGGTCACCTCACAGCTATCGGCAAGCTGCCTTTCCTTCAGAATTTCCTTTGCCCACCGATAATCCGGCTCATCGCACAACACGAATTTAATTTCGTCATGTTGCGTCAGCAAGGGCAAGTTTTCCCAGCGATTCCTGGCGGCTTCGCCGGACGCGGGGGTCTTGATGTCCACCACCCGCATCACTCGCGCATCCACCCCGCCAATATCCAGCGCACCGCTGGTTTCCAACGACACGTCATATCCGGCATCGCACAAGGCCGTCAGCAAGGGCAGGCAATTTTTCTGCGCCAGCGGTTCACCGCCCGTAACAGTGACGTAGCGTGGCGCATATTGGGCGACTTGTTCGAGAATTTCAGCGAGGGATTTATTTTGTCCACCCGTAAAGGCATAGACGGTATCGCAATAGCCACAACGCAACGGACACCCGGTCAACCTGACAAACACCGTAGGCAAACCGATGCGGCGGGTCTCACCTTGCAGGGAGAAAAATATTTCGCTGATGCGCAGTTGCGCCTGTAATGCTGATTCGGACATGGGCGACTACTTGACGACAGCGAGCAATTGTTGCGCCTTGGCGGCGGCTGCACTATCGGGATATTTGGCGATAAGCTGTTTGAGGGTTGCCGTACTCGCCGCCAGTGCCTTTAACTCCTGCTGACAACCGGCAATATTTAACATCACCTCCGGCGCTTTAGGCGTATTGGGTTCAGCTTTGAGCAATGCCCGATAAGTCGCCAACGCAGGCTTGTAGTCATGCAACGCAAACTGCGCATTGCCCAGCCAATAGCGTGCGTTTGCAGCATGTACCGAATCGGGATAATTATGCAGAAATGTTTGATATGCCTTGGCTGCATCCACATGGTTACCGGCTTTTGACTGGCCATAAGCCGCTTCAATAGCGCGATTCTCTGTAGTGGGATCGTCGGAATCAACCGCTGCCGGCGCGCCGCCCTGGGTAGTCGAGACTACTGCACCTTCTGTGGGTTCCAAACGACGCAAACGCGTATCCAGATCCACATAAAAATCTTTTTCACGCTTCTCGGCATCCTGCAAGCCGTGCGCGAGTTCTTCGTTCTGACCGAGTAATTTACGGATTTCATTGTTCAATGCATCTATCTGACCTTGCAGGTCAAAAATTGATTTGGTCTGTTGCCTGCTCTGATCTTCCAGCTGAAGCACACGCGCCCCGACTTCCTGGATTTGTTTGCGCGCATCGTCGTCCGAAAACAACCCCGCCTGCGCGGGAACAGCGCAACACAAACCCAGCAACATCAAGGCGCGCAGCTTCATTATTTATGTCTTACTTGGCGTAGTTAATATCGGTACGACGATTTTTCGCCCAGGAAGCCTCATCATGAGTCGAACCGACCGGTTTTTCTTCACCGTAGCTGACGCTATCCAACTGTGCTGATTTTGCGCCGCCCAGCTCCAGCATCTTCTTCACGCCATCTGCACGACGTTGACCCAGAGCCAGATTATATTCATTGCTGCCACGTTCATCGCAATTCCCTTCCAGGCGGACCGTACGAGCGGGATTCTTGCTCAAATACGCGCCATGAGCCTGAACGACTGGCTTGTCGGCATCCTGCACTTCGGAAACGTCAAACGGGTAATAAACGCTACGCTTGGCAAGAATACTTTGTGGATCATTTAAAGCATCATCATACGTTTGTGCAGAGGAGGCCATAGCGACCGCTGGTGCGGCAGCCACAGGACTGGAAGCCGGTGTCGCGGCTGTTTCTTGGGGTTTCTGGCTGGCGCACGCGGCAAGGAGATTAAGCAACACGATACTGATAACGATCTTTTTCATGATAATTCCCTTTATATTCAAATGGTTAAATTACTGAGCAGGTCCCCAAACAGGCTCGCGCGCATCGCCGCTTTGCGTAAACATGTGCTGCTTGACACGACCGTCGCTGGAAACGGTCGCCAATATACCACGACCACGCGCCTCGCTGGCAAACAGGATGAGCTTGCCATTGGGCGCAAAAGTGGGTTTTTTCTCCCAACCTCCCTCGCTCAACATTTCCATTTGCCCGGTCTGAAAGTCCTGCGTAGAGATGTAGAACTTACCGCCACTCAGATGCGTAAAAACAAAAGACTTGCCATCTGGACTATAGCGCGGGGAATAACTGGTTCCGCCACCAAACGTCATGCGCTGTGCCGCGCCACCTTCGACCGGCATCCAATAAATCTGGGCGCTACCGCCCCGGTCTGAAGTAAACAACAAGGCTTGCCCGTCGGGAGAAAAATTAGGCTCGGTATCAATGCCGCTGCCATTGCTGACACGATGCAAATCACTGCCATCAGGACGCATCAGATAGATTTTTGAGCTGCCATCCCGCGTCAACACCACCGCCAACTGTTTGCCGTCTGGCGACCAGGCAGGCGCACTGTTGCTGCCGCGAAAGTCGGCCAACACCTTGCGTTGATTGGTATACAGCGATTGCACGAACACGGCGGCGTGGCCCGTCTCAAAACTCACATATGCAAGGTGGCTGCCATCCGGCGACCAGGCAGGCGACATGATAGGTTCATGCTGCGACAGCACGACCTGTTCGTTATAACCGTCGCTGTCCGCGACAATCAGGCTGAACTGCCGCCCTTGCCGGTTCACATAGGCGATGCGCGTACCAAACACGCCCTTGTTGCCAGTCAGTTTTTCGTAAATCAAATCGGCGATGCGGTGACCGACAGCGCGCAACTGGCCATCATTTGCCGACACGGCCTGTCCTATCAGCTCGACTTTTTTAACCACATCCAGCAAGCGAAATCGCGCTTCGATACGACCGTTGGCTTGCGCACCTACCGTCCCGATAGCCAGCGCTTCCGTGCCGCGCACCTGCCAATCCGCATAATTGACTTCGGCGGGCGCATGAGGAGACTTGCCCAACGGATCAACCAGACGGAACAGACCGCTACGCTGCAAATCGCCGGACACCACCTCGCCGATTGCCAGCCCCAGCTTTTCATCCCCGCCGAAAGGCACGATGGACACAGGAATCTGCTGCTCGCCCGCACCGATAATTTCAATATTCAATACTGCATTGGCCGTAGAGGCACACAGCAACATCAACAAACCCAACACACCACACCTTGCTTTTAACATTCACAGCCTCTTTTATTTGACGGGTTCGACGGGCTGAAAGCCCAACTTCAATTCACGAAAACGATTAAACAGCCCCGCATCGGCTGGCAAGGGCAAGGGGTCGGATTTCAAAATAGCACGCTCCACCGCTGCATCGTAAGCGGGGTTGCCGCTGGATTTCTTCAGTTTTACACCCATCACCCTGCCACCCGGCAACAACGTCACCAAAAATTCAGCGCGTGCATTGTCGGCTACCTCCGGCGGCATCACGACATTGCGCCTGATTTTGGCGGAAATTTTGCTGATATATTCATCCACCACCCGCCCCGTTGCCGCCTCTTGTGCCGCTTGATCACGCGCCGCTTGTTTATCCGCCGCCGCTTGAGCCGCTTTTTGACGCGCCACTTGCAACTCTGCGGCTGAAGGTTTAGCGGGCTGAACGGACAGCTTTTTTACTTCCGGCGGCTTTGTAAGCCCGGGTTTAACTTCGATTTTCTTCTCGGGTTTTATCGCGGGCTTCTTGTCCGGCATCACGATGTCCGGCTTACGCTCCGCTTCCACCTCAAGGGGAACGACCTTTTCCGTCATTTCCCTGGCGGGGTTTGCCTTGGCCGGGATTTTCCTGGCTGGCGGCGCGTCAGGCATATCCGGCAGACTTTGCCACAGTTCCACGCTCATCACTTCAGGCGGTTGCGTTTGCCAGGAAAAGCCGAAATACAGAAAGGCAAAAAACGCACCATGCACCAGCACAGCCAAAATTCCGGCGGGAAGTTTATAAGGTTCTGGATAGACTGCCGTGTTCATTTTTTAGCTTGCATCAACAGACCGACTTTTTTGATGTGTTGCTGTTGCAGCACGTCCATCACGTTAATGACTTCCTCATAGCGCACGCTCTTGTCGGCGGAAATCACCACCGCCTGTTCAGACTGCCCGGCCTGCCCAGACTGACCGGCCTGCCTGGATTTGAGTATGGAAACCAGTTCTTCGCGCGACACGCGGCTTTCCTCATCCCCCTTGCCATGATCGCGCAACGCCAGCGAATTATCCCGCTTGATAATGACTTCCAAGGGGGCGGGTGCCGGCGTGGACGACTGGCTGACCTGCGGCAAATCCACCTGCCCCGGATTCATCATCGGCGCAGTCACCATAAAAATCACCAGCAACACCAGCATCACGTCTATGTAAGGCACGACGTTGATGTCATTCATAAGTTTGGTTTTGGAGCGTCGGTTAGACCTCATCATCACCTCCCCAAATCGCTACCCCTGCCGATTTCATGGCTGGCGCTGCAAGATGTTGGAAAACTCTTCGCTGAAACTCTCGAAACGCGTCGCCAGCCGGTCTATGTCATGCGCGTAGCGGTTGTAGGCCAGCACCGCCGGAATCGCTGCGAACAATCCCATCGCTGTGGCCACCAGCGCCTCGGCGATACCGGGCGCGACGTGCGCCAAGGTCGCCTGACCGACATTCGCCAGTCCGCGAAACGCATTCATAATGCCCCATACCGTACCGAACAAGCCAACGTAGGGGCTGACCGAACCGACCGAAGCGAGAAATGCCAGATGCGCTTCCAGCTTGTCCATCTCGCGCTGATAAGTCGCGCGCATCGCCCGGCGCGTACCGTCCATCACCGCGCTGCTATCCATGCCATGCTGCTTTTTCAGCTTGACGAATTCGACAAAACCCGCCGCAAAGATGCGCTCCAGCGCACCCTGATCGGCGCGCGCCGCACCACTGGACTGCTTGTAAAGATCATTCAGATTGGAATTGCGCCAGAATAACTCCTCAAACTCGCTGGTCAGGCGTTTTTCGCGGCGAATGGCAAACAGCTTGATAAAGATGTACCACCATGACAGCAACGACACCAGCAGCAACAGCCCCATCACCAGCTGCACCAGCACGCTGGCATTGCTAATCAGATGGACGAACGACAAATCCTGAGTAACTTCCATAGACACTTTCCCTTAATTATTCCGCTATTTCCACTGCGACTTTAACACTTCCGGCACGCTGACCGGCTTAAAACCCTCCAGCGACACGCACACCAGATGCACCTCCGCCTCGGTCAACAGCTCGTCACCACGCCGCACGGTTTGCAACAGCGTGAGGCGACTGCGCCCGATGTCCTTGACTTCTGCGGTCACGTCCAGCATATCGTCGAGCAGTGCGGGTCGCAGATAATCCAGCTTCATCGAACGCACCACAAACACTATGCCGAACGCTTTCATCAAACCGGCATTGCTGTAGCCGAAAGTGCGCAGCCACTCCGTCCGTGCGCGCTCAAAAAAGTTCACATAACTGGCGTGATAAACCACCCCGCCCGCATCCGTGTCCTGAAAATACACCCGCACCGGCCAGCTAAAAATTTTGTGCCTAGTCATCCAGTAAATCTCCATTGAGCAAATCATTCACCACCGCCAGGCCGAAATGGCGATAGGCGGTGGCGGTGGCCATGCGACCGCGCGGGGTGCGTTGCAAATAGCCTTGCTGGATAAGATACGGTTCCAGTACATCCTCGATAGTGTCGCGCTCTTCACCGATGGCGGCGGCCAGATTGTCCACGCCGACGGGTCCCCCCATGAACTTTTCGATGATGGTTTGCAACAGCTTCCGGTCCATCACATCCAGCCCTTGCGTATCCACGTCCAGCATGGTGAGCGCGGCATCCGCCACCTTGCGCGTCGCGTCGCCGCCCGCCTTGACATCGGCGTAATCGCGCACCCGGCGCAACAGGCGGTTGGCGATGCGCGGCGTACCGCGCGAACGACGGGCTATCTCCAGCGCGCCATCAAAAGACAGATTCATCTCCAAAAGTCCTGACGAGCGCATCACGATGCGCTGCAATTCTTCCGGCGTGTAAAACTCCAGGCGCGACACGATACCGAAGCGGTCGCGCAGCGGGTTGGTCAACATGCCTGCCCGCGTGGTCGCGCCCACCAGCGTAAACGGCGGCAAATCCAGCTTCACCGAGCGCGCCGCCGGCCCTTCGCCGATCATGATGTCTATCTGGTAGTCCTCCAGCGCGGGGTAAAGAATTTCCTCCACCACGGGAGAGAGGCGGTGGATCTCGTCTATGAATAACACGTCGTTCGGCTCAAGATTGGTCAGCAACGCCGCCAAGTCGCCCGCGCGTTCCAGCACCGGCCCCGAGGTATGGCGCAAGTTCACGCCCATCTCGCGGGCGATAATCTGCGCCAGCGTAGTCTTGCCCAAGCCCGGCGGGCCGAACAGCAGGACGTGATCCAGCGGCTCTTTGCGCTGCTTCGCCGCCTGAATGAAGATTTCCAGTTGCCCGCGAATTTTTTCCTGACCGACGTATTCGTCCAACTGCTTGGGGCGCAGCGCGCGTTCCAGCGCCTCTTCCTGTTTGGATGCGACGGCAGTCGTGGTCAAACGCGGTTCGGCGGTGAGATTGTCGGTGTGGATCATATTGGGTTTTGGTGTTTATATTTGCAGTAGCTGGATTATCCCAGAAACGGCAGAACGGATAGCGATTTCTGTCTTGCCGTCAGACGACGAATATCAATGGTCAGCATTCGCGTCAATTGAGCCACTCAATTCGCCCGGTTGCGCATATGGTCGGCGACCTTGCTGAACGCTTCTGACAATGCGGCGCGCAGGGCGGCATCTTCTACCACCTCATCGAGCGCCTGATTCATGCACAACATCCACTGGTCGCGCTCCACATCGCCGATGGCAAAAGGCAGGTGGCGGCGGCGCAGCATGGGGTGGCCAAACGCTTCGACGAACAATTGCGGCCCGCCCAGCCAGCCGGACAGAAACATGAACAGCTTGTCGTTGGCGCTTTGCAGGTCGGCAGCATGTAATTTTCGGATACCGTAAGCCTCCGGCAACGCGTCCATCAGTTCATAAAAACGCCGCACCAGTTCGCGGACTTTTGCCTCGCCGCCGATGCGCTGGTAATGGCTTACTTCTTGATTTTCTTGCATATTTACCACTCCCTGAAGGAAAAACCCAGACCAAAGGTGTTCTGGCGATGATTGTAATCAATCAGACTTTCACCGTAACCGCTGGTGAATTGCGCATGCATGCGTGCTGCCGTACCCAAGGCGACCGGCAACGACCAGTCCACCTGCACAAAACCGATGTTCTGATTGAGGTTCAAATTGTTGCGTATCGCCACCAGAACCGCCTGCGACCTGTCGTCCGGCTCCCAGCGCGCAACCACTTCAGCACGTCCTATATAGTGAACAATGTCGGGGTTGTCATCCTTCAGGATGTTCTCGGGTATACGCCACCAGGCGCGCGCCAGCAAAGACGTGTTATCCCATTCCCAGCCACCTTGCGCGTACACGCGGTTCCAGCTGCGCGACTCGGGATTGGGGCGACCATTCGACTGGTGGGTCAGCCCCAGATTAAGCAACTTGAATCCCGATTCCTTACCTGTCGCAAACGCCGCAATCAACTCCGGCTCGTAGTTGGTTTCACGGAACGGCGAGGAATTTCTCGTATTAAACACCTGCCAGCTCGATTGCTGGGTGTACGCGCCCCACAGGCGAAAGGTCTTGAAGCCCCCTAAATCCAGATCCGTGTTGGTATACATACTGGTCTTGAAACTCAGACGAAATTTGGCTTCCAGCGCATCAATGTCATTCGGGGTCACCCCCGCGTTGCCTATGCCGGGCGAAGTCGGCAGATTGTTCGGATTCGTGCTTTTCCTGACAATCAGGTAATTTTGTCGGTGCAATTGCAGGCGATCCAGGCTGCTCTGGTCGCGATGGGGACGATTATCCAGATTCCATACCCGGGTCAGATAAGTGCGTCGGGTAGCCACAGCGCCACTCGCAGCAACATCTAAAACTCCCTGCGCGGATCGGTCTGCCGATACGGCTTCAGATTCTGCGCGAACGGGTACGGCAGGTGAGACCTCAACAGGTGCAATGCCCGCAACCGGCAGACCCAGCGCGTTATCGAAACATTTCAGACGTCCGGCGGGGTTGTTTGAAAAATGCTGTGCACATTGCAGAAAGGCATCCGGCCGGGCGTAAGCCGACGAGACAGACACCACGCACGCCATATACCCTATAAATTTCAAATAGTTATTCATGGTTTACAAAACGCTTGCAAGGGAAAACGCGCCAACACCTGGTATGCCGCCACGCCGTTGTGTGGCGCGGATTGCAGCAAGACAAAATCGCGGATTTGCCAGGATACCGGCGGCAACGCGGCCAGGGATGCAACGCCGCAACGGGCATTGCGCAACAAGGTCAGATGCGGCTGATAATCGCGTTGTTCAAACTCGAACTGATGGTGGAGTAGTGATTTTTCCAGCGCACTCACCAGATACGCCAACTGTCGCGGCACAACGCCGGGCGCAGTATACAAGATATGGTTATGTTGCCAATAACGCGCTTCATCAATAAGCAGATCAAAGCCCGGCGCGCTCACTTCCTGTGCGGCGAGTTGCAAGGCTTCCAGGCGGGCGCACGGAACATTACCCAGAAAAACCAGTGTGAGATGCAAAGTATCCGCGCGCATCACGCGCCCGCCGCACGTCGGCTTGAGCACAGCCTGCCAGGCAGCCAGCGCGCTACGCTCGGCATCGTTTGGCCAGAGTGCAAAGAACACGCGCGCCGTCGAGTTTTTCGGGATATTGTCCATAATGGGGCGCCATTTTATCCCCAATGTCATCAAGGTCGAGTCCCGCGCCGCAATCAGGTAAAATGCGCGCCAGACAAATATCAAGGCGACCGCTAAAAATTCATGTTTTGTCACATCGGCCAAGGCCTGTGTCCAGTCAATTCAAGGCACTGGATTCCGGCCTGCACCGGAATGACGAATTTCAGGGGTTGCCGCAAGGAACAACATGACCGTGCGTTTACGCGAAATACCTTACAACTACACCTCTTTTTCCGATAAGGAAATCGTCTTGCGCCTGCTGGGCAACGAGGCGTGGGACATCATCAACACCTTGCGCGGCGAGCGCCGCACGGGGCGCTCCGCACAAATGCTCTACGAAGTCCTGGGCGACATCTGGGTGGTGACGCGCAACCCGTATTTGCAGGATGATTTGTTGGGCAACAGTAAGCGGCGCGGCGCTTTGATAGGCGCGCTGCACCACCGGCTGGATGGCATCGAGGAACGCCGCCAAGGCAATCCGACGGTGAAACAGTTGCTGGAACTGGCGCGCGGCGCGGTGAACCAGTTTTCCAAAGAATTCGAGCAAACCCTGGCGCTGCGCCGTCGCGCCCTAAAGGAATTGTCGCGCATCACGCGCCGCGACAACATCCAGTTCGACGGGCTGGCGCGCGTCTCGCACGTCACCGACGCGACCGACTGGCGCGTGGAATACCCGTTCGTGGTGCTGCATCCCGACACGGAAGCCGAAATCGCAGCGCTGGTGCGCGCCTGTATCGCGCTCGGCCTGACCATCGTGCCGCGCGGCGGCGGCACGGGCTACACCGGCGGCGCAGTGCTGCTGGATAAATTTTCGGCAGTTATCAACACCGAAAAGCTGGATGCCATTTCCGCCGTCGAGCAGACTATCCTGCCCGGTCTTACCGAACCTTACGCGACCCTTCATTGCGGCGCGGGCGTGGTCACGCGGCGCGTGATGGAAGCGGCGGAACGCAGCAATCTGGTGTTCGCGGTGGATCCGACTTCAGCCGATGCCTCGTGTATCGGCGGCAATGTGGCCATGAACGCGGGCGGCAAGAAGGCTGTGCTGTGGGGGACGGCGCTGGACAACCTGGCCTCATGGCGCATGGTTACGCCCGACGGTCTGTGGATGGAAATCGAGCGGCTGGACCACAACCTCGGCAAAATTCACGACGTACCCAGCGCCAGTTTCCGCATCAACCGTTTTGAAATAGACGGCAAAACACCGCATGGCGCAACGGAAATCCTGACCATACCCGGCAGCGCGTTCCGCAAGGCGGGGCTGGGCAAGGACGTGACCGACAAGTTTTTGTCCGGGCTGCCCGGCATCCAGAAAGAGGGCTGCGACGGCATCATCACCTCGGCGCGCTTCATCCTGCACCGCGCCCACGCCCACACCCGCACCGTGTGCCTGGAATTTTTCGGCCAGGTGCATGAGGCCGTACCGGCGATTGTCGAGATCACCGATTACTTCAGCCATAAAGCGGGGATCGAAAATGCCGGATTAACGCCAAATACAACTTCTATCCCCACACTACCCCTGCAAGGGGGAGGGAATGAGGTTAAACCGCGCGCGCTGCTGGCCGGGCTGGAACATCTGGACGAACGCTATCTCAAGGCGGTGGGCTATGCCACCAAATCCCGTCGCGGCACACGTCCCAAGATGGTGCTGGTGGCCGATGTGGTGAGCGATGATG
>Ga0210046_1002148_pt1 | contig 14319 bp, 7 predicted proteins | sample CryGeyCG2114_250_FD_185461 | JGI IMG/M metagenome (GOLD analysis project Ga0210046, IMG submission 185461) | Groundwater microbial communities from aquifer - Crystal Geyser CG18_big_fil_WC_8/21/14_2.50 (SPAdes) (version 2) | ecosystem: Environmental > Aquatic > Deep subsurface > Groundwater ... | reverse complement strand
GATTGATTGTCGTTCATGACATTCAAGGTCTTTTCATTCCAATTTGATTTAGAATACCACATGTCATTCGTGTACAAAGGCATGCCACCCACGACATTTTTTTTTCTCGCGGCAAATGATTCCCCAACTTCCATGGCAATTATCACTACCCAAAGTCGGGGACACTTTAAAGTATAAAATATGGCATTTGGAAAATTTCGAGAGACTCGAAAGACCATAGAGAATAAGTTATCTACCAGAGAAATGGAAGTTCTTCAAGCTTTAGCCCATGGCCATTCAAGAAAAGCCATTTCAGAAAAACTTTCGATTTCGGTACTCACCTATGATGAACACCGAAAAAACATCAAAATAAAGCTTGGCCTTAATAGTCAAGCGGACTGGGCTTCGGCACTGGTGCTGTTTAGACAGATTAGAGTAGATAAAACGATTTAAAAACCAATAAAATAAAACGATCCATAACCATTTCACTCATGAAGAAACATTTACAGCTACTTACTATGATTTGTGCCCTCCTGATGTTTTCAGGACTAAGTCTTTATTCGTTTCCATTTCAGGAAACAGCAGTGCAAGACAACGGGCGAAAGATGAATTTCCAAGGTACTTTGTACGAAAACGGAGAACCTGTTAATGGTGATCGCTCCATGACTTTCAGCATTGAATTGGACGAAGACATCTGGACAGAAACTCAAACGGTTCAGGTGATAGAAGGACTTTATTCCGTGATTTTGGGCTCCATTTCTCCAATTCCAACGGATCTTTTCTACGGAGTTGAGGGAAGAACTTTAACCATAAGTGTTGGAAGTACAGTTTTAGGCTCTACAGAATTGCTTTCTCCCTTTTCTCCACAACCTATTGGCCCAGTGGATGATTTACCAAGAAGAATACTCATCGACAATTCCGAAGTTGATTCAGATACAATCTTCTACTTTAAAATATCAGCCGATAACTTGACGCAAGGCTCACAAAAAGGAATTCAGGTAGACATGACAGGCCAAGGTTTCAAAATGGCCTTGAGAGGCAATACACTCTCGCAAGCTGGTGATCCTTCGGGAGCAATTGCTATAATAGGAAGCGCCACAGGTGAAGGAACTGGTAATCATGAAGGCGTTAGAGGACAAGCTTTTGGAAAAGGAAGATACAATAACGGAGTACTTGGGTTGGCAGGTGGACCAGGAAATGGTGCAACTGGATTTGAAGAAGGCTCCTACAACACAGGAGTTGTTGGTTATGGACAAAATAATCCTTGGGGCAACATTGGAGTTACTGGCTTTGCAGTGGGTCAACCAGGGATAGACAACATTGGTGTTTCTGGAATAGCCTCTGTAGGTGCCGAAGGAAACCTAACGGTAGAGAACAAAGGTGTATTGGGCAGGGCCGAAGGATTAGGGATCAATAAAGCCATTTGGGGTCGTGCTATAAACGGTGTAGAAAACTGGGCAGGATGGTTTGAGGGCAACGTATCACTTAGGAATGGAGGTGACCTCACTATTTACAACGCCAACAATCAACTTAGATTAGACCTTAATTTCTTTGAAGATAATGATGCTGGATCACTTGTTACCTATGGTCATAACAATACTAGAAGGTCCATTTTGGGCAGCTCCTCTGATCGCTCTGGTGGCCTTTTAAATCTTTATGATTCATTGGACAGGTCTGCTCTTCAACTCAGAGCAACTTCAAGAACGGAACCTTGGGTAACTGACAAAAGACCTCATGGTCAACTAAGACTAAATGGTCCAACTTCGCAAAATATATCTTTTGGTTCAAGAGTTTGGGAAGAGGGCGGTGCTGACAGACCAACTTTCCAAATGTTTGGAACCAGAGTAGATAATCCTAATAACCCAGGGAATTTAATAGACTCTGAGATGATATTTATGTCGGTCCAAGACAATGGTGACGGGGAACAAGGTCTATTGCAATTTGGAAAAGCCGGAGCTGGCAATGCCATCTTGAACTATGACAATACAAAAAGACTGCTTGACCTTGTTGAAGGAGGAAAGTTTAGGTTCCTTGTAAATCAGCAAAATTCAGGAAGTTTACAACTGTTAAGCACTGTAGACTCTGTTAATGTATTGATCGATTCGAATGGCGAAAAGGCTGGATTGATTCATATTAATGATTCGTTAGGACGGGCAAATCTTAAATTATTAAGCTACGCAGGTGGTGGTTCTTATCTGGAACAGTCCGCTGGATTACCCGACATTAAAGAAACAAGGGTGACCTATCAATTAGTTGGAGATGCCAACCCTTGGACAAACATGATCGCCAGAAATGCCGATGGAACTGCTAAAGGAAGAGTGCAATCAGGTTGGTTGCCCAATGGCGGAGAAAATGTTGGCCAGTTTAGAATTTCAGATGGTGCGAATAGAACATTGGCCCAAATGTTGGCCAATGACACTCAAGGAGCATCTCTCCTTTTAGAAGGCCCTAATTCATCGAACTTTTGGTTAGGAAATAAAAACTGGGAAAATTCTAACTTACCCTATTTCGCAATGCGGGGTGCCGATTCAAAAACAGATGGCAATGGGAATAGTTATAACCCAGATTTGATCATCATGGAAATCAGCAAGGACCAGGAGGGGAAGGATTACGGTCAACTTCAATTAAAGTCTGACGATCGAACGGTCATCAATGCTGGTGTAAAAGGATGGGAAGCCAACGGAACGGCAAAGCCATTTTTTCACATGATGAGTACTCATCAGCAAACAGATGGAAATGGTAATACTTATAATCCAGCGCTTGTAAATGCCGAGATCAGCATATCAGATGCTAACACATTTACTGGAAACCTCAATCTTACCGGTTCTGCTCCTAATGTTGGCATTAGAATGTACGGAGCATCAGATTTTAGTAATGATGGATCGGATATTAAGGCACACATTGCGCTAGATGGCACAAATGGCAATCATATATTTCTCGATGGCACAGGCAATGCTGACTTTACAGGCACAGTTAGCGCAGCTTCATTGAACCAAACTTCTGATGCCCGTTTGAAGAAAAATATCTCTACGCTTACTTCAGGCTTAGCTACCATTAATAGACTGAGAGGAGTGCGCTACAATTGGAAAGATGATTCGAAACCCGAAAATAAAATTGGTTTCATCGCACAAGAAGTGGAAGAAGTTCTTCCAGAGTTGGTACATACAAAAGCAGACGGTTTCAAAGCTGTTAATTATGCTGAAATGACTGCGGTTTTGGTGGAAGCTGTTAAAGAGCTGACTCAACAAATCGAAGACCTGAAAAAGGAAAACACATCGCTTAAAGCAGAGCTTTCTACAGTGAAAGATATGGAAGACCGATTGGCCAAAATTGAGGCATTACTCGGTTCTTCGGAAAAAAGAACGCAATCAACCGATAAAAAATAATCCGAAATGATGTATTCAAAAGGAATATCAACATTCCTGAAATCCATTTCTTTACTCCTTCTTCTGTGCATTGGCATCGCCATTCATGCGCAAGAAAGTGACAAGCGAAACCTACGGGTGAAAGCAACAAGTGGAGGTGAATGGATTTCGGGAGGGATTTACGCAGGATATAGCGCGATTGGGCAATATGGAGCCTCCACACTGCTCACCGTTACTGCAGGACAAACAACTATTAGTGGGTCGATCGGTTTTGTACCACCCTTATTAACCACTGTTGTCAATAATGCTCCAATAGCGATTGTACCAAATTTTGAGACTTTTTTAGCAGAAGGTGATGAAATCATACTCGATGGCTTTGATCCGGATGGTGATGAAATAGAATTCATAGTTACAGCAAATCCGACATTAGGTACCATTGTGCCTTCAACTATTGAAGCTGGAGTTTATACATTCACTCCTTCGGGCAGTTTGCTACCCAAAAGTGGCTATCAAGATGTGATATCATTCAAGGTTAAGGAAGTAGGCGGTACTTTAGAGTCAGAAGTCAAGGCCTATCCGTTTACATTCAATGTTGAAGATAAACCGCACACCATTAATGATTTCGTAGTAAGCAGCAGCACCGATGATGCCATGACTCTTGGGCTTTCAATCAAGGATCCTCAATTCAACAGCGGCTATAAAGTCAAACTTAGCTATATCGACCTTTCTGTACCTACTTCACCCTCGGTAGTTACCGTGATTGATCAGGAGTATCCTTTGGCCAACTTAACAGCGAACAATGATATCTTAACAGCAAGTATCAACGCAAGCAAGGCGCAATTCCCTTACTTGTTCAATGCGAACCAAGTATTTGTAACCGTTGACGTATCTGTTAACTCTGGTTTTTCAGATGATGATGCTTTTATACTGGAAAATTCAGCCGATGGTGGTTCAAGTGGGAATGTTTTGAATGAAGATGCATTAACTGATTTATACACCAGTTTGACGGACAATACGAATCTTCCATTGGCTTCACAGGCTTCAAGCGATGGTCAGTTTTTTACCTTCGCAACGAGAAAAATAACGCCTGAAAATTCCACTGTTGAATTGAATCTTTTTGCGATTGAACTTGGATCATTCGATTTAAGCACGGCTACTTTGGGGATTTCAATAAACCCCAAAGTTGGCACTAACTCCGCACCAGCGAAAGTAAAAAGCACGGCCAACCTTGCACAATGGACTGTAAACTATTCGCCTTCTGGAGAAAAAGGTTATTTAGACTCTCTCGAATTCTCAGTGCTGAATACTAGTCGAAACTTTACTTCTAAGGCCTACGCGGTTGTTCAAGTAGTTGACGTGAATGATCCACCACAGCTTAAAACCATTGCCAATCAGCAACTTAATGAAGATGTAGTCCTTACCATTGATCTTGAAGGTACTGACGTAGACAACAATCTTACCTACACGGCTACCTCTTCAGACGGCACCAACCTTCCTGTTTCAGTAAGTGGAAACAAGTTGACGATAACTCCTAAGGGTGACTTTAATGGCAGGGGAAATATTACTGTACAAGTTAGCGAAGTAGGAACTACGGAGGCTTATAAAGTATTCCGAACTTTTGAAGTCACCGTTTTACCAGTAAATGATAAACCTGTGTTGGCCAGCATTGATGACAAATTGATCAATGAAGACAATCCGCTCACCATAAATTTGAGTGCAACAGATGTGGATTCAAGGTTAGCTGTCTTTAGTTATAGTGCCACTCCAGATGTTATTGGAGTTTTGGACATCGCCATTAATGGCAATACCATGCAAATCGTGCCTAAAAAAGACTTCAATGGAGTGGTTAATTTGTCGGTAACTGCTGACGATAGGTTGGGTACAGTTAATTCCATCTCTGATGCAAAAACCTTTAAAATCACGATCAGTGCGGTGAATGACATTCCTGAAATTGAACAGGCCATACCCACACAAAAGGTATTGAAAGGATTCCCAACTTATACGCTTAGCCTGGGTAGTTTCTTCAAAGACATCGAAACTCCAGATAACCAATTGACCTATACCGTTTCGAATAGCACATTATTCACGCTATCCGAAAGCAGTGGTGTTTTGAGCATATCGCCAAAAAATGTCGCAGCTGGATCGGAAGTGGTAAATATAACGGCTAGCGATGGAGTGGCCACTGTAACTCAGGCTGTCACTTTTTCTTTGGATGATCTAAGCGCTGATATCCAAATCGCGAATGCTATTGCCGATAGAACTGCGAATGAAGACTTTGGTCAGGTTCAAATTGATTTGAGTACAGTTTTCACCGATGTAAATAATAATGCGGCCGTATTTAGCTACGAAGTTTCAGGAAGTTCATCCATACCGGCCCAAATTGCAGCCGATGGAAAAACCCTTGTCCTCACTTCGCCAAGCAATTTTTCGGGAAGCGACAAGTTCTTCATCATAGGTAAATCAGGGGTAAAATCAGCATTCGCACAATTTAATTTGACGGTTAATGCTGTAAACGATGCCCCAACACTTAATTCGATACAGGACCAAACTACGCAAGAGGATACCCAATTGACGGGCATTGTAACCCAATTCTCAGATATTGATACCGATTTAACTGGATTGACCTTTACGACCAGTTCGTCAAATCAAGCCTTGGTTAAAGATGCTGGCATTGCGCTGAACTCAACTGTAAATGGGGTTGAAGTTAGCCTTACTCCTGAAGCCAATGCTTCTGGGACTGCAAATATTACCTTGAATCTATCCGATGGTGAATATACCGCTTCGCGCACATTTAAGGTAACCGTTCAATCGGTGAATGATAAGCCAACAGTTGTCAGTAGCACGCTGGCAAATGCCACTGAGGACATTGTTTATTCTGTTGATTTGAAAAGCCTTTTCAATGATATTGACAACGACCCATTGACATTCACCTTAGAAAATAGACCAAGTTGGCTAACCCTTACCGGATCTATATTATCAGGAACGCCTTTGAATGACAATGTCGGCACAGCCTCATTCTTCATCACTGCAAATGATGGAGGCGGTGGTACTGTCCGTCAATCTTTCAGTCTTATCACCGCGAATGTAAATGATGCCCCAATTTTAGCATCTGCCTTACCAAACATAACCGCAACTGAAGATGTGCTTTTAAGCTCATTGCTGAATACTGCCTCTTTCGCTGATGTTGACGGGGACGCATTGTCATATTCCGCAACGTTTAACGGTGCTACATGGCTCACTTTCGACCAATCAAGCAACAGATTTACGGGGACTCCTACCAATAGCGATGTTGGTGCAGTAACAGTAACAGTGACTGCAACAGACGGAAGCGCAACCAATGCTACAGGTAGCTTCACATTATCAATTGCCAATGTTAATGATGCGCCTGCAGATGTTAGCTTGGCCAACTTGAGTATTTCAGAAAATTCAAATGCTGGATTAGTTTTGAGCACCCTTAGTACAACCGATGTAGATGCCAACGACTCGCATACCTACAGCTTTGCAAGCGGAACAGGAAGCGATGACAATAGTCTTTTCAACATTACTGGAGCAAATCTAGTGACCGCATCAAGCTTTGATTTTGAAACAAAACCAACTTTAAAAGTCAGAATTAAATCAACGGATGCTCAAGGAGCTAGCTTTGAAAAAGCTTTTGTAATCAATATTACGGATGTGAACGAAAGCCCAACCGCTTTGAATTTAAGTGCGCTTACAATTGCTGAAAACAACACTTCAGGAGCTCCAATAGGCATTTTATCCACCACTGATCCAGACAATGGCGATAGTCATACTTACACATTTGCCACGGGAACAGGCGACACGGATAATGCTTCTTTTGATCTAAGTGCTGGCAGTTTGGTCGCTAAGAATGTGCTGAATTTCGAAGAGAAATCTTCTTACTCAGTGCTACTTACCTCCACAGATGCAAAAGGATTGAATATTACTCAAAATCTCATAATTGTAGTCAGCAACGTGAATGAAGCACCTTCGAACTTAAGCTTAAGCAACCTTAGTGTGCTCGAAAACGAAGCTGCAGGTGCAGTGGTTGGTAATTTATCCTCGACAGACGAGGACAACAGTGATACTCATACTTATGCTTTGATAAGTGGCGCTGGTGATCAGGACAATGCTGCATTCTCAATCTCAAATAATCAACTGGTAACTTCTCAAATTTTTGATAGAGAAGCCAAAGCAGTTTATTCCGTAAGGATATCCACCACTGATGCCGGTGGTTTAAGTACCGAAAAGGCATTCACCATTGATGTCACCAATGTTGCCGAAGCGGCATTGGCTGTTGATAGTGAAGACGCACTTGATTTTGGGGAGGTGGATCTTGCTTCGAGCAAAACCCTGACTTTCGATATAAGCAATAATGGTGATGCAGATGGACTCCAAATCACAAGTATTTCTGCTCCAGCAGGATTTAACATCGATAAAAATAGCTTCACTTTGGCTTCTGGCAATTCAGAAACGGTGACTGTAACTTTTGCCCCTAGTGAAGGTAAAACATACAATGGCCAAATCGTTATTAGCTCAAATGCTGGTAATGAGAGCATTAATATTGTTGGTATCGGAACGGTAGTAACTTCCATTGATGATGAGATTGTTGACGAGAACGAAGTGAAACTCTATCCAAACCCATCTACCGATTGGGTGACGATCGACTTGGCTGCTGCCCCTTCCATAGTTCCTGATGTAAGCATTATCGATATCAATGGTGTAGCCATTTGGTCTAAGAACAAAGTTGCTAACAGGCAGCTAAAAGTGAATGTATCGAGCTATCCAGCAGGAACTTACTTAGTGAAGGTTGCCTCAGAAAAAGGTACTGTTCTGAAAAAACTCATTGTAATCAAATAAGCGATGAAGCAGTTGAAAATTGCACTTAGCAGGCATTTGGAGATTATCCTTTTCTTGACAGTTCTGATCATCATTCTTTCCTCCTGTGGGGGAAAGGGTGGTGGTGCGGAAGAACCAACAGAACAAGATTTAGCATTTGAAAAATTAAGCGGTGCTTGGTCATTGAATAATGGTGGAAGCATAACACTTGATGGAACTAATGTGAATGCAAATTATGCTGGATTTACACTCTCGTTCACTGATGGTAGTTTTACCACTACAAACGCTGGAGATCTTTTTCCTGCATCGGGAACCTGGGAATGGGTTGGGGAAACGAGCAATCAAATAAGAACAGGAAGAGGAAAAATTGTCACCATTTCTACCTTGACAACGAGCAACTTTCAGTTTTCATTTACCAAGAACGCTTCGAATGCAGCGGCTGGGATTGATGGAAATTATGTGATCTCGTTAAACAAGTAATTCGAACCGTGATCACCATGAAAAAGGAGCTATCTGATTAGCTCCTTTTTTTATGTCAAAATCGAAAAATACCGTAAAGTGGGTATTGTCCTCGCCCCTCTCATTGACCAACTTTGATTACACAATAAGTAGAACACTTCATATAGTAGTCTAATTTTTAGTTGAGTCTCTGGGGGTATTGCGGACGGCAATACCCCTTATTTTTTTACCCTAGTCTGAAACTACAAATCGAACTTAATCCCTTGGGCCAAAGGCAATTGCGTTGAATAATTCAAGGTATTAGTTTGTCTTCGCATGTATGCTTTCCAAGCATCAGAACCTGACTCTCTACCTCCACCTGTTTCCTTTTCACCACCAAAAGCACCGCCAATTTCGGCACCAGAAGTTCCAATGTTAACATTGGCAATACCACAATCAGATCCTGAAGCAGAAAGGAACATATGAGCGTCTCTCATGCTATTCGTCATAATTGCGGAAGAAAGCCCTTGAACAACCCCATTTTGAATGGCGATGGCATCATGTACCGAGCCCGAGTATTTAATGATGTACAAAATCGGAGCGAAGGTTTCTGCCTGAACAATTTGAAAACTATTGTCGGCTTCGATAATACAAGGCCTTACGTAACAACCGCTTTCGTAACCTTCGCCATTAAGTACTTCTCCATCAATCAATACCTTTCCGCCTTGTGCTTTGGCAGCTTCTATGGCATTTGAGTAGTTCTTCACGGCATCGGTATCGATCAAAGGCCCAACGTGATTCTTTTCATCCAATGGATTTCCGATCCTCAATTGAGCATAAGCTCCGGTAACCGCATCAACCACCTTATTGTAAATATCTTCGTGTACAATCAGTCTTCGAGTGGATGTACAACGTTGACCCGCAGTACCTACGGCACCAAAGACCGCCCCAATTACCGTCATTTTTATGTCCGCTTCTGGAGTAACAATAATGGCATTGTTTCCGCCCAATTCTAAAATGGACTTGCCCAAACGCGCAGCAACGGCCTGCCCAACAATTTTACCCATTCTAATTGAACCTGTTGCCGAAATCAGCGGTACTCGGCTGTCATTGGTCAGCCATTCTCCTACTTCATAATTTCCATTGATCATACAGGAAATACCTTCGGGAAGATGGTTTTCTTGTAGTACCTCATTGATGATATGTTGACAGGCCACACCACACAAAGGTGTTTTTTCAGAAGGTTTCCAAACACAGGTATCTCCACAAACCCAAGCCAAGGCTGTATTCCAAGCCCAAACGGCTACGGGAAAATTGAAGGCTGAAATTATTCCTACCACGCCCAAAGGATGGTATTGCTCTTGCATATGATGGAGTGGACGTTCTGATTTAATCGTAAGGCCATGCAATTGGCGTGAAAGACCCACCGCAAAATCACAGATATCGATCATTTCCTGAACCTCGCCTAAGCCTTCTTGGTAAGATTTACCCATTTCGTATGAAACGAGTTTTCCTAAATCGGCTTTGCGCTCCCTTAGTTTTTGGCCAAACTGACGAACGACCTCTCCGCGCATTGGTGCAGGTACCTCGCGCCAATGTTTAAAAGCCGTTTGAGCTGTGGTGATCAACTGATCATATTCATCTTTTGTGGTGACACTTACTTTTCCAATCAATTTACCATCGACTGGAGAAAATGAGCTTAATAAGGCTCCCTTACCAGAACTATGACTCCCTGTTGAAGTGCCATGATTTTCAGCTTTGATTCCTAAATTGTGTAAGGCCTCAACGAGACCAAAATCCGTTTGAAGATTCATAGTGTTATGTCTGTCTTTGATTAAAATTCATAGTTACGGCTTATTTCAAACGTGTGCAAAAAAGGAGGTGGTTTTCACATCTGATGGCCTGAAGTACTAAGCCTAGAAATAAAAAAAACCGATTCAATGAATCGGCTTAAAATCTTGATTAGAGTGAAAACGGCTACCAAGCTATTCTGTAATATTCCTTTTCACCATCGGGGTATTTGCCCATTATGAAAAAATCCTTGGTTTTGGTATCCAATATTTTTTGGAATTGCTCAAGGTCTTTAATGTCTTCGTCTCCTACTTTGGTGATGACAAAGCCTTCCCTTACCCCACTATCCTTCCAAGCGCCATCGGTCAATTTATCCAACTGCACGCCTTCCTGAATGCTTAGAAATTTCTTGATTTGTGGGTTCAAGTCTTTAAAAGTGGCTCCATTAATTTCGTAGGTGAGCGGTATCCCTTCCATTTCCAATTCTGGCACTTCGTTATTTACCACTACAAGGGCTTCCTTCTTCTGAAGTTGAAGTGAAGTTCCCTTTTCATTCCCATTTCGCTTATAGTCGATTTCTACATTATCGCCAGGACGTCTTCGTGCAATGAGTTCCTGTAGCTGGCTGGTAGTTTTTACTTGCTTTCCATCCACACCAACAATTACATCCTCTTCTTTCAAGCCCGCCTTATCGGCCGCTCCACCTGGCGAAACACTCACAATACGAACACCAGTAAGCTCTTCGGTGCCTACGCCATCGGCATCTCGAATAGTAACCCCCAACAAGCCACGCTGCACCTCTCCAAATTCCAATAAGTCATCCATCACCTTCTTCACTAAAATGGAAGGGACAGCAAAAGAATAACCGCTAAACGTGCCTGTATTGGTGGCAATAGCGGTATTGATTCCAATCAAATCACCTTTCAAATTGACCAAAGCCCCTCCGCTATTTCCTCGGTTGACTACTGCATCGGTTTGTAAAAATGATTCGATGCCATATCTATTTTCGGCACTCGTGATTAAATTGATATTTCTAGCCTTGGCGCTAATGATTCCTGCGGTAACGGTGTTGTTCAAATCAAAGGGATTGCCCACTGCCAATACCCATTCCCCAATTTCAACCTCATCCGAATTACCAAATTCTACAAAAGGTAAATCCTTTGCCTTCACCCGAATAAGGGCCAAATCTGTATCTTGATCTGTACCTATAAGCTCGGCTGGCAATCTTCGATTATCATCCAATCGCACTTCGAGTTCATCCGCTCCTTCTACCACATGGTAGTTAGTAACGATATAGCCATCTCCCGAAATGAGTACGCCTGAGCCTGTAGACTGCCTGAACCTGCTTTCGCCACGAAACATTCTGCTCCATCGGCTCGAATTGGCTTTGATTTCAGCCCTATTGGTAATGTGCACTACGGCAGGAACAATCTTTCGCGAAGCTGAAATAAAATTTACGCCCTCTGGAACAATGTAGTTCCTTGGTGCTTCATCTGCGTTTGCAAAACTTGTTGGCATCGCATTGCCTTTGCCATAGCCAAATCCATTGCTACCATTATCTGCACCGGTTATGAAACTAATTCCTATCAAAACAATGAGCCCCCCGATCAGCGAAGATGCCAACATTGCCAAAAAAACTTGCTTCTTATTCATATCTATGGATTTAGTCTGTTCGAGCCTGATTAACGCTTAAGTTAATTGAGGTGTTCTAATTTATTTAAATTCAGGGGGTTTTTAACAGCATTTAACAAAAAAAGGAGTCCCGAAAATCGGAACTCCTCTACAACATCAAAACACTCACTTACTTCACTAAAATTTTTGATTCAATTTTCTTGGTCTCATCTTTTGGAATCACAATTTCCAAAATTCCATTTTCGTACTTTGCCTCAATGGCTTTTTCATTAATACTGTCTGGAAGCTGAAAACTCTTTACAAATTTTCCATACTCAGTTTGGATTGAGTAATAGTTCTTTTCTTTGTTTTCCTTCTCTAATTTTCTTTCACCACTGATATTGAGCCTTCCTTCTTTCAGGTCAATTGTAAAATCTTCCTTCTTGAATCCGGGTACGGCCAGGTGCACTTCGAAGGCCTTATCTGTTTCGGCTATATCCACTTTGGGTGAAAAGCTGTTTCCGTTTCTTTGATTTGCTTCGTTAAAGAACTTATCGAAAAAAGTATCGATTGTTGTTGGAGCTAACCAGTCTGGGTTTCTTCTTACAATATTCATTTTTTTATCTTTTAGGTTTTAAAATCGTTTTCTGCACCTTTAGTCAAAATCGTACCACAGCAAAAAAAAAACCAAAAACAAGCCACTATGGCTGCATTTAGGCTCGAATTCAAATGAATTGCGCCACTATGGCCGAATTTATCGGTAATTTCTGCATTATGATGACTTCAAAAGAATTCATATTTTTAGCATTTAAGATTTATGGCTTCAAATTTTAAACGCTATCTAAAGGCCCTTGGCCCTGGGATTCTTTTCGCGAGTACTTGTATTGGGGTTTCTCATTTAGTTCAATCTACAAGGGCTGGGGCTGACTTCGGTTTTCAACTGGTGGCATTCATTTTATTGGCCAACCTTTTTAAATATCCATTCTTTGAATTCGGGTCTAGGTTTGCGGCCGCTACGGGTAAATCATTAATTGAGGGTTACTTAAAAGAAGGCAAATGGATGCTTTGGCTTTATTTTCTTCTAAGCCTTGGTTCAATGTTTACCGTTACCGCTGCAGTTACATTCGTTACTGCTGGTATGTTCAATAACCTTACAGGAGTTACAATGAATCCTGCCTACGTTTCTGGAATTATACTTCTGGTTTGTACTGTAATTCTGGCCTTAGGAAAATACAGCATGCTCGATACACTTTTAAAAATTATTGGTTCGGTGTTATTGATTTCAACTTTGGTTGCTTTTTTCGGAGCACTCTCCAAAGGTCAGGTCACTCCTGTAGAAGGTTTTGTTCCGAAAGAACTCTTAGAAAGAGATAGCATCATTTTCGTGATTGCCTTAATGGGATGGATGCCGACCGCTGTGGATTTATCCACTTGGAACAGCCTTTGGACGCTTGAACGGATCAAGCAAATCGGCTACAAACCAAGACTGAAAGAAATCCTGGCCGACTTTAATTTTGGTTACATTGTTACCGCTGTACTTGCGATATGCTTTTTAACCTTGGGCGCCAAAGTTATGTATGGCACGGGAGTAGAGTTGTCCAACAATTCCACCGTATTTTCCGACCAAGTAGTAACGCTTTATACCTCAGCCCTTGGCAATTGGGCCTATTTGGTAATTGCAATAGCCGCATTTAGCACAATGTTCAGTACAACAATTACTGTTGTTGATGGATTTGGACGCGCAATGGGCGAAACCACGCGCTTACTCTTTTTTAAAAAGGCCGGTGAAAGGAATGCCTACACATGGATGATGGTTGTGGTAGCAGCCGTATCTTTTCTTTTCATTCTCCTTTTATCGTCTAACCTCAAAGACCTTGTCGATTTGGCCACCACGCTTTCCTTTGTTATTGCCCCATTGATTGCATTGATCAACTACAGGGTAATTACCTCCGTGCAAATTCCAGAAGAGTTTAGACCGGGAAAAAAGCTGCTTCTATTGGCAAAAAGTGGCATAGTCTTCCTAACTGTATTCGCTATTATCTATATCGTGGTTTTCTTTTTATAGTTTGAAGAAAAATTTCCTAAAAGGTATTGGAATATATTCAGTCAACCACTAATATTGCACTCCGTTTCACGACAAGAGAGAAACGTAACCGAAATTCCTCCTTAGCTCAGTCGGTTAGAGCATCTGACTGTTAATCAGAGGGTCCTTGGTTCGAGCCCAAGAGGAGGAGCTTAAACAAGAAGGGTCAACATTGCTGTTGACCCTTTTTTTATGGATACATTCACTGTATATATT
>Ga0210046_1002147_pt1 | contig 14320 bp, 14 predicted proteins | sample CryGeyCG2114_250_FD_185461 | JGI IMG/M metagenome (GOLD analysis project Ga0210046, IMG submission 185461) | Groundwater microbial communities from aquifer - Crystal Geyser CG18_big_fil_WC_8/21/14_2.50 (SPAdes) (version 2) | ecosystem: Environmental > Aquatic > Deep subsurface > Groundwater ... | reverse complement strand
CTGTTCCAGGCGCAGAAGGCGATCCGCGCGCAGCAGCGCGTGATCGTGGTCGAAGGTTACATGGACGTGGTGGCGCTGGCGCAGCACGGCGTGGACTATGCCGTCGCCACGCTGGGCACGGCGACCACGCCGTATCACGTGCAAAAGCTGCTGCGTTTGTGCGAACAGGTGGTGTTTTGCTTCGACGGCGACAGGGCGGGACAGAAGGCGGCCTGGCGCGCGCTGGAGAACGCGTTGCCGCAATTGCAGGACGGCAAGCGCATCGGCTTTTTGTTCCTGCCGGAAGAACACGATCCCGACACCTACATTCGCGAATTCGGCAGCGAGGCATTCGAGCACGAAGTGGAGAACTCCCTGCCGCTCTCCGGCTACCTGCTGCGCGAACTGACGGCGCAAGTGGATTTGAAGACGCAGGAGGGGCGCAGCGCCCTATTGAAGCACGCGCAACCTTTGCTGACCGCCATCGCTGCGCCAACCACCGCGCTTCTGCTGCGCAAGGAAGTGGCGGCACTGGCGGGCGTGGAGCAGGCCGAGCTGGAGGCGTTGTGGGCGATCAAACCGGTCGTTGCCGCGCGGCGGCAGGCGCCGCCAAAAGCCCGGCGCGCCAGCCCATCCGGTCTGCGCGCCCTGTTGCGCTGTCTGGTCATGCAGCCGGAACTGGCGCACGAGCTGCCGCCCGGCTGGCAAGGCGAAGGCGCGGAGGGCGCGGCGATTCTGGCCCTGGCTGACTGGTTGCGCGAGTCGGCAGATGAAACCAGCACATCCGCGTTGATCCAGCATTTCCAGGGGACGGCGCACGAAATGGCCTTTGCGGTGGCGCAGGCTGAAATTATGCATTTCGGCCAGGACTTTGATGTGATAACCGAATTTGCCGACATCCTGAATAATTTACGGCGCGAGGCGGTGAGCACGGAGATGTCCATGCTCCAGGAAAAAGGGCTGGGTGGCATGTCGGAAGCGGAGCGTGCGCGCTATGAAGAATTGAGCGCGCAACTGCGGCGGAGCAAGACAGCATCGAATTGAGCAGCGTTCCATCCGCCCTGTACAGCCCATCCTGGCGTGGCCTAACTCTCGGAAATGTTTTGAGAATTCGGGTATAATCCGCGCCCTTTCGGCGGCATGACCGCCAACGATTAACTTGATTTCCGGGAATCGAGCATGGCGACTCAGCAAAAGAAAACCTCCGCGACTGCAAAAACCAAACCCACCAAAGCCAAGCCGGCCATTGCGAGTGCCAAGGAGTTGCTCGCACAGAAGAAGGCCGGCATCAAGGCCGGCGAAGCGGCTGTCGCGAAAGCGGTGGACAACACGCAGGATGTGGAAGAGCACCGCACCCGCCTGAAAGCGCTGATCCTGTTGGGCAAGGAGCGCGGCTATCTGACTTTTGCAGAAATCAACGACCATTTGCCGGACATGCTGGAAGTCGAGCAAGTCGAAAGCGTGGTCAGCATGATCAACGACATGGGCATCTCGGTGTGCGATGTGGCGCCGGATGCGGAAACCCTGGCGATGACAGACGCGGCCCCGCCGGTTGCCGACGAAGATGCCGCCGCCGAGGCGGAAGCGGCGATCTCCACCGTCGATTCCGAATTTGGCCGCACCACCGACCCGGTGCGCATGTACATGCGCGAGATGGGCGTGGTCAACCTGCTGACACGGCAGGATGAAATCGAAATCGCCAAGCGCATCGAAGAAGGCCTGAAACACATGATTCAGGCGATTTCCGCCTGCCCTGCGACGATCGCCGAAATCCTGGCGTTGGCCGCGAAAATCTCCCGGGATGAAATGCGCGTCGATGAGCTGATCGACGGTTTCGTCGATGGCGAGGACGAGGCCAAGATCGGCAGCGACGATGATGAAGAGGCTGCCGTAACAGGCCGCGAGGGCACGGACGACACCGATGCCGATGCCGATGAGGAAGAGGATGAAGAAGCTGCCGCCGCTGCCGCTGCCGCAGTTGCCGCCGCCAATCTGGCGCAGTTGAGGGCCGATGCACTCGGCCGCTTTGAACTCGTCGGTGATCTGTTTACCAAGATGGGCAAGGCGTACGAAAAATACGGTTACCGCAGCAAGCAGTACGACAAATTGCAACAGCAGATTTCGGATCAGTTGATGCAATTCCGGTTCTCCGCCAAGCAGGTGGATGCGCTATGCGACACCATGCGCCACCTGGTGGAGGAGGTGCGCGGCTGTGAACGCACGATTCAGGATCTGTGCGTGAACAAGGCGCGCATGCCGCGCCAGCACTTCATCCAGAGTTTCCCTTCCAATGAAATCAATCTGGACTGGGTCAAACGCGAGATCGCCGCCAAAAAACCTTACAGTGAGATTTTGTCGCGCCATGAGGCAGCCATCGTGGACCAGCAGAAGCAGATGATCGCGCTGCAACAACGGGTCGGCATTCCCATTGTTGACCTGAAAGAGATCAACCGCCAGATGACCAACGGCGAAGCCAAGGCACGCCGCGCCAAACGCGACATGATCGAAGCCAACCTGCGCCTGGTCATTTCCATTGCGAAGAAATACACCAATCGCGGTCTGCAATTCCTCGACCTGATCCAGGAAGGCAACATCGGCCTGATGAAGGCGGTGGACAAATTTGAATACCGGCGCGGTTACAAATTCTCGACCTATGCCACGTGGTGGATCCGCCAGGCGATCACGCGTTCCATCGCCGATCAGGCGCGCACCATCCGCATTCCGGTGCACATGATCGAAACCATCAACAAGATGAACCGCATCTCGCGCCAGATCATGCAGGAAACCGGCCAGGATCCGGATGCCGCGACGCTGGCCATCAAGATGGAAATGCCGGAAGACAAAATCCGCAAGATCCTCAAGATCGCGAAAGAGCCGATCTCCATGGAAACCCCGGTGGGCGACGATGACGATTCGCACCTGGGCGATTTCATCGAAGACGGCAACTCGCTGGCGCCGATCGATGCGGCCGTATTCGACAGCCTGCGCAACGTGACCAAGGACATCCTCGACAGCCTGACCCCGCGCGAAGCCAAGGTGTTGCGCATGCGCTTCGGCATCGAGATGAACACCGACCACACGCTGGAAGAAGTCGGCAAACAATTCGACGTCACGCGCGAGCGTATCCGCCAGATCGAAGCCAAAGCCCTGCGCAAGTTGCGCCATCCGTCGCGCTCGGAAAAACTCAAGAGCTTCCTCGACGGCGAAAACTAAGCTCAATGTTTTATCGGGCCCTTAGCTCAGCTGGTTAGAGCAGAGGACTCATAATCCTTTGGTCGTTGGTTCAAGTCCAACAGGGCCCACCAAAAAAACAGGCGGTTTAAGGTTGATCCCTTAAGCCGCTTTGTTTTGAACGTGACTAAAACGTAACTGCACCACGTTCCCGCCACGATCTGACTCGATGCGGCTTGCTGCAACCGCTAGGTGTCCCGTAGCAAATTTGGCGTAGCGATCCACCATGCTGCGACTTTTTCAACCCCCCAACTCTTTCAACTCGTCACACGATGTTCCGTTCTGACGATGCCATGATGCCCAAGTGTGCCGGAGATCATTTAACTAGATGGGCATGCCAGCGCATGAATGACTTGGCATGTCTCAATTCGCCAAAACTAATCCATTGGATTAGAATGCAGCTATGATTACGATTGCCGAAGTACCGGAATATATCCGCCAAGCGGAAAAGCTGATGACCGTTGAGGAGCGTCAGGACATCGTGAGTTAACTGGCCGCACATCCGAAATCAGGTGATCTAATCGAAGGCGCGGGCGGTATTCGCAAGATACGTTGGGGTAGAGGTGGTCGCGGTAAGAGTGGCGGGGTGCGTGTGATCTACTACTACCACAGTGAATTGATGCCGCTTTATTTGGTGGCGTTGTTTGCCAAGAACGAACAGGCGAATTTGAGCAAGGCTGATCGCAACGGATTGGCCAAGTTAGTGAATATTTTGGTTGCTACTTGGATTGAGAGGTGAATGATGGGAAAAGCTTTTGACAGTATCGCGCGTGGATTGAATGAGGCGATTTCGCATGCGAAAGGCGCGAAGGTCGCCGTGAAAACTTACACACCGGAAGAGGTGGATGTTTCTGCATTACGCCGCCGTATGGGAATGACGCAAGAGCAATTCGCTGCACGGTTTGGATTCTCTGTTGCGACCTTGCGCCATTGGGAACGTGGAGATCGTTCACCGCAAGGGGCTTCGTTGGTGTTGCTGAACGTTATTAAGCGCGCACCAGATGCGGTGCAGGCGGCATTGAGTTGAATTGAGAAGCGCACAAATGCTCACGCAATTGTGGAAGTGTTGCTGCAGACTGATAAATCAGACTGCGAATTTCTGATGGTCACACCAGCGTTGCTCGCGTAAAGAGTCGATGCGGACTTGCGCAGCAAGACTGCCGGGGTGTAGCCAGAACGTAGTGGTGCCCATCGCGGCAGTTACTCTCCCCACGGTTTCATCAGGGTCTGCGGTAAGCCGAGGTGGTCGAGGATTCTCGCGGCGACGAAGTCCACCAAGTCCTGCACTGTTTGCGGATGATGGTAGAAGCCGGGATTGGGCGGCATGATGACGGCGCCGGCATGGCTAAGTTTGAGCATGTTCTCCAGGTGGATGGCGGAGAACGGCATCTCGCGCGGGGCGAGGATCAGCGTGCGCTTTTCCTTCAGCATCACGTCGGCGGCGCGGGCGATGAGGTCGTCGCTGATGCCGCCCGCGATCTTGCCCAGCGTGCCCATGGTGCAGGGGCAGACCACCATCGCGTCGCCGGGGTTGGAGCCGGAGGCCATCGGCGCATACCAATCCTGGATGCCGAACACTTTCAGTTCGCCGCTGAATCTTCCCAAGCGCTCGGCAAACATTGCCTCGGCATCCTGCGGACGGCTGGGCAGGGTGAAATCCAGTTCCTGCTTGGCCACGATCTGCGCGGCCTGGGTATAGACCAGATGCACGCGCTGCCCGCTTTGCAGCAAGGATTCGAGCAGACGCATGCCGTAGGGCAGGCCGGAGGCGCCGGTGAAAGCGAGGGTGATGGTTTTCATAAACCCTTGCACCACAGAGACACAGAGACACAGAGGAAACCAAACCAGGACCTTTCGAAGGCTGGCCGGATGACGGGTTGGGGCAATTTATGTTTTTGCATTTCTCCGTGTCCCTGTGTCCCGGTGGTGGGTTGTTTCTTCATCCATGAATTTCATCGCGATGATGCCGTTCACTGTACCAAATACCAGCGCCGCCGTGGCGAAGATGGGAATCAGATAGGCGATGCCGCTGTGCGGAATGAGCCACAGATAGACCACGGTCATCTGCCCGGCGATGTGGGCGAAGGCGGCGAGGATGCTGTGGGTGACAGCGCCGAACCAGCGCGCCGGCAAATGGCGGGCAAAGGCCAGTACCACGAGGCTGAGCAGCGCGCCGGCCAGGCTCAGGAAGAATCCCGGCGCGAGGAAGTTGCCGAACAACAAGCTGCCGGCCACCACGCGCAGGAGCGAAACCCATGCCGCCGCGCGCCAGCCGAAGCGCGCCAGCACGATCAGCGTGATGATGTTCGCCAGTCCCGGCTTGACCCCGGGCAGCGGCGAAGGGATGGCGTTCTCCAGCACAGTCAGGCCGAGCGCCACCGCCGCCATCTTGGCGATGTGGTGGTCTTCGGCGGTGGTGTCCAACAGGATTCTGGATTCAGGATTCTGGGTTTTGGGATTCGGCTGTTTCCCTGAATCCCGAATCCCAAATCCCGAATCCTGTTTGTCAGTAGTTGAGGCTGTCATATTTTTTCGCGCCGCCGGTCAGTTCCACGCTGACCTGATTGGGCAGACACACGGCGATCTCGCCCGCCTGTTGCAGCCAGCCCTGGCGCACACAGTACTGGCGCGGGCTGGGGTCGCTGCTGATGCGCACGCGCAGTTTTTCGATGGTGATGATGCTGGTGCCGAGCGGGCCGGGCACTTCGATCTGCTGGTCGCGCGACAGCGGCACTTCACGGAATACCTTGCCGCCGCTGCGGATGACGGCCGTGTCGGCAACCCCGCCGTGCCACAGCTTGAGCGTGAGCAGGACGACACAGAGCGCGCCCGTCAGCAGGGTGAGGTAGTCGCCGGGTTTGAGGTGCGAACGCATTGGCATGAAATTCAGAATCACAAAATCATTGGCCACAGAGTACACATAACCAGCGACTTAACGAAAGTCCTTTTTTCGTTTAGTCGAATGGCTAGTCGTTTCATCAGAGACCACAGAGAAAACCAGCGACAGGCTTCCGGGCGGCAACTTTCTTTGTGTGCTCTGTGATCTCTGTGGCTGAAGCGATTTTCAGTCTGTGAGTTCGCGGTGCCGCACCAGCACCTGCTGCTGCGCCTTGAAATGGCGCGCGAGGTGCTCGGCGAAATACACCGAGCGATGTTGCCCGCCGGTGCAGCCGATGGCGACTGTCAGATAGCTGCGGTTGTCGGCCACGAAACTGGGCAACCAGCGCGCGATGAAGTCGCGGATGTCGGTGTGCATCTGTTGCGCGTCGGGCGCGGCATCGAGGAAATCGATCACCGCCTGATCGCGTCCCGTCAGCGGGCGCAGCAGCGGATCGTAATGCGGATTGGGCAGGCAGCGCACATCGAACACGAAATCGGCATCGAGCGGGAGGCCGTGCTTGAAACCGAAGGATTCGAACAGCAGGGTGAGGCGGGCGCGGTCGAGGCGGATGAATTCCTTGACCCAGGCGCGCAGCGCGTTGGCGCCGAGCCCGCTGGTGTCGATGTGGTGGCCGATGTCGCTGATCCCGGCCAGCAGTTCGCGCTCGTAGGCGACGCATTCGGGCAGGGTGCGCACCCCGTCGCTCAGGGGATGCAGGCGGCGCGTTTCGGAGAAGCGCTTCACCAGCGCTTCGGCGTGCGCTTCGAGGAACAGCACATGCACATCCAGCCCCTGTGCCTTGATCGCTTCGATGTGCCGGGGCAATTGCTGCACACTGCCGCCGCTGCGCACGTCGATGCTGACCGCGATGCGGGCGTAACCGGCCTGCTGCAGGTTCTCGACCAGGGTCGGCAGCAGTTCTGCCGGCAGATTATCGACGCAGTAAAAACCCGCATCTTCCAGCGTCTTCAGCGCGACACTCTTGCCGGAGCCGGACAGGCCGCTAATCAGAAAAAGTTGCATCAGGGTACCTCTGGAAATTCACGGTTGCGGGCGAATCGCGGCGGCGCGTGCCCGTTCAGTCTTCGGTCAGTTGCTGCGCCTGCCGCGTGATGAATTCCTGCATGGTGTCGATGCCGCGCTGTTGCAACACAAAGTTGCGCGCGGCGGCCTCGACCAGCACGGCCAGGTTGCGTCCGGCCAGCACCGGAATCTCGACTTTGCGGATGGCGACGCCGAGGATGTCTTCCTTGCCCGATTGGGGCAGGCGGTCGAGTTTGGCCAGATCGTCGGATTGTGGCCGGTACAGGTGCACGATCAGTTTCAGGCTTTTTTTGCGGCGCACGGCGGTTTCGCCGAACATGGTGCGGATGTTGAGCACACCGAGTCCGCGCACTTCCAGAATGTCGCGCAACAGCTCCGGGCAGCGCCCTTCCAGCGCCTCGGGCGAGATGCGGTACAGATCGACCACGTCATCGGCGACCAGTCCGTTGCCGCGCGTAATCAATTCCAGCGCCAGCTCGCTCTTGCCCACGCCGCTGTCGCCGGTGATCATCACGCCGACACCCAGCACATCGATGAACACGCCGTGGCGGGAAGTGGACTCGGCCAGCGCCTTGACCACATAGTGGCGCACCATCCACATCAGGTGCACGCTGCCCAGCGGGGAACGGAACAGCGGCGTGCCGCTGCGGTCGGCAAAATCGGTCAGCCCTTTCGGGATCTCGGTGTCGCCCGCCACGATCAGGCAACTCGGTTTGTAGCTGCCGAGTGTCGCCAGCGCCCCGGCCAGTTCAGCCGGAGAAAGCGAATGCAGATAATCCAGTTCGGTGTCGCTGAACACCTGGATCCAGTTGGGATGCACCAGATTCATGTGGCCGATCAACCCCCGGTTGCTGGTGTTGACCGTCTCACTGTCCAGCGTGCGGTCGGCCCCCACCGCACCGGCCACCCAGGTCAGCCCGAGGCGTTCCTGCTTGTCCTGAAACAGTTGGCGGATATTGACCTCGGCCATATTGGTTCAGACCTTCCAGTCGGTGAACAAGTGATGAATCGCGACCGGGTCATCGGTCGCCTGCAATTTCTCGCGGAATGACGGCTCGCTGAACATCTGCGCCAGCTCGCCCAGAATCTGCAGATGCAGATCGTTGGCGCGCTCCGGCACCAGCAGAATGAAAATGAAGCTGACCGGCAGCCCGTCCGGCGCATCGAAGGGAATGGGATGTTCCATCTTGACGAATGCCGCCATCGCTTCCTTCAGGCCTTTCACGCGGCCATGCGGTATCGCCACCGCCTGGCCGAGCCCGGTGGAGCCCAGTTTCTCGCGGGCGAACAAACTGTCGAATACTTGCGCACGGCTGATCCCGTGCGTGTTCTCAAACAGGATGCCAACGCGTTCGAATACCCGTTTCTTGCTGGTGGACTCGCTGTCCAGCAGCACACAGTCCGGGGTCAAATATTTGGCGATCAGGCTCATGTTGATTTACCCAATGAATAAAGGAACAGCCGGCATGACTGCCCCGTGCGGTGCATTATTCCGCGGCTTGCTGCTTCCCGGATTGGTCATGGCGGCGCGCCTCGAACTTTTCCTTGTGCTTCAGCACCTGGCGATCGAGCAAATCGATGAGGGTATCGATCGCCACGTACAAGTTGCTGTCTGCGGCTTCGGCGAACAGGTTCTTGCCGGAAACATGGATCGTCGCCTCGGCTTTTTGCACCAGCTTGTCCACGGAAAGGACAACGCCCACATCGATCACATTGTCGAAATGGCGTTTGACCTTTTCCAGCTTGCTTAACACGTGCGCGCGGATCGCGGGGGTGATTTCCAGATGATGCCCGGTGAGGTTGAGGTTCATTGCCTGCTCCTTTATGGTTAGAGTGATTTACGAAGATTGACCGGGGGGATGTTCATGGACTCCCGGTATTTTGCCACGGTACGGCGGGCGACGATAATGCCCTGCTGTGCCAGGATTTCTGCCATGCGGCTGTCGGAGTGCGGATGCTGCGCATCTTCCTCGCTCACCAGTTGCCGGATCAGCGCGCGGATGGCGGTGGAAGAACAGGCACCGCCCGCCTCGGTCGCCAATCCGCTACCGAAGAAATATTTGAATTCATAGATGCCGCGCGGGGTGTGCATGAATTTCTGCGTGGTCACGCGCGAAATGGTGGATTCGTGCAGCGCCAGTTGTTCGGCGATCTCGCGCAGCACCAGCGGGCGCATGCCGATGTCGCCATGCTCGAAAAATTGGCGCTGGCGCTCGACGATGGCCTGCGCCACGCGCAGGATGGTCTCGAAACGCTGTTGCAGGTTCTTGATGAACCAGCGCGCCTCCTGCAACTGCGTGGACAATCCCTGCGCGTTACCCTCGCCGCGTTGCTGCAGGATGTTGGCATAGATCTGGTTGACGCGCAGCCGGGGCATCGCTTCCGGGTTGAGCCGCGCGCGCCAGATTCCACGCTCGCGTTCAACCAGCACATCCGGCACCACATAGTCGGCGGCGCGCTGTTCGAACGCCTGCCCGGGACGGGGTTGCAGGTGGGTGATGAGCGTCTGCGCGGTGCGCAATGCTTCGTCATCGCAATGCAGCAGTCGTTTCAGTTTGCTGAAATCATGCGCCGCCATCAGATCAAGATGGGCTGTGGTGATGGACAGCGCCAATTCCCGTCCCGGCACATCTTCCGGCAGGGCGCGCAGTTGCAGGGTCAGGCACTCGCCCAAATCGCGGGCGCCGATGCCCGGCGCGTCCAGGTGTTGCAGTTGCACGAGGGCGGTTTCCAAATCGTCCAGCGAGACCTCCAACTCGGCGGGCAGCATGTCGAATATCTCCGCCAGCGGTTGCGACAGCCAGGCATTCTCGTCCAGCGCATCGATGAGCAGGCCGACCAGTTTCTTGTCACGCTCTTCCATCTGGCTCATGTTCAGTTGCCACAACAGATGCTCGCGCATACCCGGGTGATCAGCGGCCACTTCGGCATGGCCTTCATCCTCGTCATCCGGCGCATACGGGGCGGAACTGAATGAAGGCTCCGGCCAGTCGTTTCCTTCAGCCGCCCCGGTGCGGGATTCCGCATCGGGCGCGGCAGGTTCGGCATTGCCGGTAGCGGGCGCGTCATCGTGACCGGCTCGCGCCGGGATCGAACTGGCCTCGTCGTCCAGCCGTTCCAGCAGCGGATTCTCCTCCAGCATGCGCTCGCTTTCCTGGTTGACTTCCAGCGTGGAGAGTTGCAACAGGCGGATAGCCTGCTGCAACTGCGGCGTGAGCAGAAGTTGTTGCGATTGGCGCAGTTGGAGAGCGGGTTTCATCTTTATGCGGTGGGTGCGGGGTGATCAGAGCTTGAAATGTTCACCCAGATACACTTTTCTGACGCCCTCATTATAGATGATTTCGTCGGGGCGACCCTCTGCCATCACCGCGCCGGCGTTGATGATGTAGGCGCGGTCGCAGATGCCCAGCGTTTCGCGCACGTTGTGGTCGGTGATGAGCACCCCGATATCGCGCGATTTCAGGAATCCGATGATGCGCTGGATATCGAGTACCGCGATCGGATCGACACCCGCGAACGGCTCGTCGAGCAGAATGAAGCGCGGATTGGTGGCCAGGGCGCGCGCGATTTCGACCCGCCGCCGCTCGCCGCCGGAAAGACTGATCGCCGGATTGTTGCGGATATGCGTGATATGCAGATCGTTGAGCAGGGCTTCCAGCCGCTCGCCGCGCTCCTGCGCCGGATCGTCTTGCAGTTCCAGCACCGCCTCGATGTTCTGGCTCACCGTCATGCGGCGGAAGATGGAAGCCTCCTGCGGCAGATAGGCGAGACCGAGGCGGGCGCGGCGATGGATGGGCAGGTGGGTGATATTTTCGCCGTCGATACTGATCTCGCCGCCGTCCGTCGCCACCAGGCCCACGATCATGTAGAAACTGGTGGTCTTGCCGGCGCCGTTGGGGCCGAGCAAACCGACCACTTCGCCGCTGTTCACCGTCAGCGAGACGTCGTGCACCACGGTGCGGGCGCCGTAGCGTTTCTTGAGGGAGGTGGTGCGCAGTTCGCTCATATCAGGGTTTCGCGGGGGCAGTAGGGGAGAGGGATTCGCTCGGTTGCATCGGCAAGGACGGCGCGGCGGGTACTGCGGATGCGGCGCCCTGTCTGGGTTGCAACACCGCGCGCACCCGGCCCGCCGCCCGATCGGGCGCGGCCGCATCGCCGCGCGCTTCGAACACCTCGGTGCGGGTGCTGTAGGTGATGCGCGCGCCGCGCACTTCGTCCGCGCCCCGTTTCACGCGCGCCTGTTCGAAGAAATCCACCGTCTCGGCGCGCGTGTCGTATTCGATGCGCTCGCCGTAGCCTTCGGCATACTCCTGCGTGCCTTCATAGCGCTGGCGAAAACTCGCCGGTTTGCCGAATGCAGTCAGATGCTGGTAGCCCTCCGCATCTTCGCGCACCTCGACCTTGTCGGCCCGCATCAGCAAGCTGCCCTGCCTGACCTGCACCCGCCCCTCGAACCGGCTGAACTGCCTCGCCTCGTCGATCAACACGCGGTCGGCCTCAAGGTGGGTCGGTTGCTCGCGGTCGGCGCGCTCGGCCTGTGCGCCCGTCGCCACACCCAACAGCAGCAGGGCGCCGATGAGCTGTTTAAGGACACGCTGAATAAGTCGGCGAGCGGGATGAAACGCAAGGCGCACGGGGCGCAGACGACGAGACATATCAAATGGATAGGCGAGGAGGCGAGCACCGCGCAACGCGGCGATTCGCACGCGCAGACACTTATTCGGCGCTTCCTTAATGGTGAGCCTGCTCATGTGTTCCTCTAACCTGTTGCAACAGTTTGACGGTGCGCGCATTTTCGTCCAGCTCCATGCCGACTGCGTCGATCCTGTTATAGCGGTCGTACAGGCGTACCGGCTGGTCGGTCTCGGCCCAGCCGCGGTCCGGTTGCACGTGCAGATATTCGGTCTGGAAGCGGCGTTCACGCGCATCCTCTTTACTGCGATGCAACACTTCCACCGCGTCCTGCAAAAATACGTCCTCGCCGCGACGGCTCAAGGTGCCGCGCAGCGCCGAGATATCCGTCGGCGGCCGATCACTGAAAAAACGGGTCAGGTGCGGTTGCTGCAAGTGCGTGCTGTCATCGTCCGGGAAATGCCACATCTTTTCGGTGGAGAGCATGAAATGCGGCGCACCGCGGGCATCGAGCACGGTTGAGCTTAAACGCTCGACAACGAAATCGACATCGTGGCGCAGTGCCGCGTCGGACGGCGGCAAAGGCCTGACTTGCAGGCTGAGCCAGTAGCTGCCCAGCAACAGCAGGAGCAGCGGCAACAGCGGCAGCCAGCCGCGCAGTTTATTGAGTAACGTTTGGCGGATCATCAGTTGAGATAAGGCGCCAGTTGCGCGTCCAGCGTGCCCTGCGCCGCCATGATCAGCTCGCACACTTCGCGCACCGCGCCGAAGCCGGCGGCGCGCTGGCTCACGTAATGCGCATGGTCGCGTACCAGTTGCGGCGCGCCGGGCACGCTGAACGCCGCGCCGACGTGGCGCATCACCGGCAGGTCGATCACGTCGTCGCCCATGAACGCCGCCGCCTGCGGAGACAACTGCAGCGCCGCCAACAGCGACTGCATCGCCGCCAATTTGTTTTCCACGCCCTGATAAAGATGTTTGATGCCGAGATTCGCCGCGCGCAAGGTGACGCACTGCGACTTGCGCCCGCTGATCAGCGCCAGTTCGACGCCCGTGGCCCTGAGCATCTTCAGGCCGTGCCCGTCGAGCGAATTGAAGCGCTTGAACTCCTCGCCCGAATCGGACAGATACAGGCCGCCGTCGGTGAGCACGCCGTCCACGTCGAAGGCGATCAGACGAATGGGCTGGAGGCGGGCGGTGAGCGACATCAAATGACTTTCGCCTTCAGCAGGTCATGCATGTTCAGCGCGCCGACCAGTTTCTTCTGCGCATCCACCACCAGCAACTGGGTGATGCTGTATTGCTCCATCAATTGCACCGCCTCCACCGCCAGCGCGTCGGGGCCGATGCTGCGCGGCGTTTTCGACATCACGCTGCTGATCGGCGTGGTGTTGAAATCCAGTTTCTTTTGCAGGGTGCGGCGCAGATCGCCGTCGGTGTAGATGCCGAGCAGATGGTGCGCCTCGTCCTCGATGCCGGTCATGCCGAGACCCTTGCGCGACATCTCCAGGATCGCTTCCGCCAGCGTCGCCTCTTCGCGCACGGCGGGGATATTGGCGTGCGTGTGCATGACGTCGCGCACGTGGGTGAGCAGACGCCGACCCAGGCTGCCGCCCGGATGCGAGCGCGCGAAGTCGGCCTCGCCAAAACCTTTCGCGTCGAGCAACGCAACGGCCAGCGCATCGCCCAGCGCCAGCGCCGCCGTCGTGCTCGCCGTCGGCGCCAGTCCCATCGGGCATGCCTCCTGCGCCACCGCGCCGTCCAGATGCGCGTCCGCTTCGCGCGCCAGACTGGATTGCGGGTTGCCGGTGAGGCTGATGAGCTTCGCGCCCTGCCGTTTGAGGATCGGCACGATGGTCAGCAACTCCTCGCTCTCGCCGGAATACGAGATGCCGATGAACACATCCTGCGCGGTCACCATCCCCAGATCGCCGTGGCTGGCCTCGCCCGGATGGACGAAATAGGCCGGCGTGCCGGTGCTGGAAAAAGTCGCGGCGATCTTGCGCGCGATGTGTCCCGACTTGCCCATGCCGCTGACGATCACCCGGCCCTGACAGGCCAGGATCAGGTTCAGCGCGTTCAGGAAGTCGGTGTCGATGCGGGCAACCAAGGCTTTCACGGCGTCGGCTTCGATGGTGATGACCTGGCGCGCCAGGTCAAGCGCGTGGGGGGCGGCGGAGAGCGGTTTGTTCATGGGGCGAATTATAGGGGAAATGGCGGGCCTTGTCGGGTGCAACGATCCCGCACAAGACATCTGGAAGTCCGGGATGATTTTGCAACTCGCCCGAGATGAGGCATCATCGGCGACATGACTGATTCCCTGCAATTAATCCTGGTTCTGCTCGCCGCCGCCGTCGGGGTGGTGGTGCTGTTTCGTCTCTTGCATCTTCCGGCCATGCTCGGTTACATCATCGTCGGCATCCTCATCGGGCCGCACACGCTGGGCTGGTTGCCGGACGCGCCGGGGACGCGCCACCTGGCCGAATTCGGCGTGGTGTTCCTCATGTTCAGCATCGGCCTCGAATTCAGCCTCGCCCGCCTGCGCGCCATGCA
>Ga0210046_1002141_pt1 | contig 14344 bp, 13 predicted proteins | sample CryGeyCG2114_250_FD_185461 | JGI IMG/M metagenome (GOLD analysis project Ga0210046, IMG submission 185461) | Groundwater microbial communities from aquifer - Crystal Geyser CG18_big_fil_WC_8/21/14_2.50 (SPAdes) (version 2) | ecosystem: Environmental > Aquatic > Deep subsurface > Groundwater ... | reverse complement strand
TGCTCCCCTTTCGGGGCTAACATGTCGGTGCTGCAAGTTTCACTTTATGTTACGGGCTGCTGTTTTGCTCCTTCTTCTCGAAGGGTTACAACGCTTCGACACAATCAGTCACCCGACTGCATCGCCGCAGGGCCTGCTATCTGGCGGCCTGACCCTTACCAGAACTGGACTTTCACCAGTGAGCAGACGATGATTTATCAGGACACACCCACGCTTTGTTAGGCGCTCTTTGCCTTAAGACGTTCTTGGTTTGTTCATCTCCCGTAAGCATGTGGCGATTCCAAGTTTCAATCCTTCATGGGTAGCAGGAAATATTTGCCCGTTGATTTTAATCTCTTGCTGACTGATTAACATGATGTGAACACCTTGCATGTCGCTCTTTCCTGAAACACTAAACCATTCCAAATAAATCTCATTTTCCGACTCGTGTATTATTCCGACATCTTTTAGCATAAAATGATTTACATCATTAAGAAGGGAACGTGCGCCGATTGCGACTAACCAATTTGGTGTGAGTGTATCATGAGTTTCTGGAATTAATAAATCACCACTTGTATCGCTGTTACTTGTGTTAATGGGTTGGGGATGTCTCTTGGCTGAAACAATCCCAGTATTTGAATTTTGTGTTGGGTTTGGCAATTGAGCGGCACTTTTGCGGGCAATGGCTGGAATAACTTTCTTTTTTGGCTTTTCAGTGAACATAAATATTGCCACAATACCAACTGCCAAAATACCCAAAACGCCGAGAGTAGCAAATATACCTATGTTCAGCCAATTCCATGTTTCGCTAGTCGCTTGCATTGTGACAGCCTGCTTACTGTTAACAGTCCATATCATATTTGTTGAATCTTTACCATCAAAGACACCGTTCGTTTCTATAACATCTCCTGGCAAGTGAATCATCATTTGCATTTCGATAAAAGCAGACGGGTCAATGCCACTACTTGTATCTGTACTATCTAAGAGAGGCTTAAGGCGGGCATTTAATACAAAACTATCTCGAAAAAGACCAAGCTTTTTTGTTATAGAAAAATACTCGAAATAATCAATGCGAGACATCCGCTCGTTTAAATCAGTCAGGTCATTAAAGGCTACTTCGCCTTGCACCCATTCGTAATCACCTTCTGTCCAACGTGTTATTTTTACATCGTTGGGATTGTTCGGACTTTCGCTTATATCTTTTGCTAGAGATTGTATAAGGTCTCCTTCGCCTTGACTTGCAATAAGAGCCTTTGCTTGTGAAGTCATCCCCATAGAAATTCCGACAGTTCCTGAACCATCTGGCTTTACATCAACAGCAACACGCACTTTGAAACAACCAGATAGCGAAAGTGCGATTGTAATTAGAATAAAAAAGATAGGGAGTCGGTTCAGCGAGAATCGTTTAATTATTTGCATGGAAACGCCTTTTCAATTTTCAAAGATTTTTGCCCACCTACGATAATCATTTGGCTCAAACTTAAGCATAACAAGAAAATTTTTATCGTTTCCGAATTTCTGCTGGAGTTTTCCCCATTCGGTAATTAGAAAATTTGCCGCTCCAACAGTTGACAACTCTGATATGCCCGCCACGTAAAAAACAGACCTTTTATTTTCATGGTCAATTATTCGTTCAACAAATCCATATGTGCTGTCATGTAAAGGGGGAATACCTTCAACATTAATTGTCGTTTGATTTATCCACTGCAAAGGCTCTGATGGAGTCTCAAACCTTTTTTCTGGAATCGGCGTTCCCGAAGGAATAGGACTTGGGCTATCGTGTATCTCTACAAGACCCATTATGCCCAAGTTTGTTGTTCTGTCAGAATTGGTGAATGCCGTTTTCTGAAGACTGAATTGTGCCTTTGAATGAAGTTTACTTTCAACAAATCTTGATGCGAGATTGTATACAGGGCTACCAAAGGTTATAAAAGATGCTGAGTATTCTATCTCGCCTGTACTTGCAGGGGAATGTTGTAATTGCACATGCACATCGGAAATCAGGAGTTTACTCAAAAAGTTGGGAACGTCGGAAAGAGACGGCAAAAAATAATTAAACAAATCCCTAAATCTATTTGCTGATTGCATTTCTCCAAAAGCAACGGCTGAACCTGTATAAGAGTAGAATCTGTTATCAATGCCAGAAGCGTCTCCCTGTTCTAGTTTCAATTCGGAAAGATATATTGCAATTCGCCGACTCTCGTTGATACCAAAAAACTTTAGCAACTGTGTGCGCCTTGTGAATCGAAAAATGCACCACCCGATAACAATCGTGATTGCTAAAAAAACGAAATTTGAAATTACGCCTTCTGTTATACCGCACCAAGACATATTTTCTCCAATATCAACTTAAGCGCCCAACTAATTACTCGGACGCCGTTTGACCGTCGAATAGCTTATAGGCGGCCAAAGATTAATTCAAACTAAATTTCAAGTATCATTTTACAACCAAATTAGCAGAAACTCAATCTGGAGTTTGCCCAACTTCTATTTCCCTACCGCCCTCCGCTCTCCGATTTCCCCTGGAATCGGGTAGAATGGGGGACGCTTAAAGTCCGGCGGAGGAAGTTTCTTGTCAAAATTCGATCAAAGAGTTACCCTGAAGATCAGTCGCCCGCGTAACCCCGCGTTGTTGTACGGGGCGATTTTGTTTGTGCTGGCCTGCATCGTCGGCGAAATGCTTGCGCGCACACCGTTCGTGCAAGCCCGAATCCCTTACCAGGCTTACGGGACCAATCACACCCAATTGGAGTTGCAACTCAACATCCTTGATAAATTCGTCCGGGAGAACGGCGCGCCCGATTGTTTTATCTTCGGCAGTTCGCAGGCCTTCCGCGAAGTGGACCCGGTCGCCTTTGCGCGCGCCTATGAAGCCGCCGGCGGGGAAAAGGTCACCTGCTACAACTTCGGAGTCACCGGCTCGCAGATCTGGACGACTTCCATCCTGAACAAGATCCTGATCCAGAAATATCACCCGCGCCTGGTGGTGATTGGCACCAGTTTCCTCGATTACACCGAAGGCCGCGAATTCCAAATTGACGAACGCTTCAAGGAAAACGACTGGCTCGAATTTCAGACCAGCAAATTCACCCTGGGCGGCTGGCTGACGGAACATTCCTACGCCTGGCGGGCGCTCACCCTGCTTAGTTACGCCGCGCCTTATGGCATGCGCTACAGCGAGGTTCTGCGCGAAGCCCGCAAATGGGACGGAGAAATTGCAGAGAGCGGTTTTGCCATTTCCCAGAAATCCATTGACCCGTCCGTGCCGGTGGAGACTGGTTTCGTCAAAAACCTGCAACAGGAATTTGGGAACTTTGGCGTCTCCGAACGCAACCTCTCCGCGCTGGAGGAAACCATCGCCTTCAGCCAGCAGGCGGGCGACCAAGTACTCCTGGCCGAGATGACTTATCACCCCGCCCTGCTGGAACTGAAGGATCAAAGGGGAAACCCGCGCGTGGACAAGGAACAGATCCTGTCCTTCATCGGCAAGGTCAACGCGCGGCTCAATGACATTGCGGCGCGTCACGAAATCGTTTTCCTGGAATTCGACCCGGCGTTCTCCCTCCCCGAGACAGGCTGGTTCGACCTGTACCACCTGAACCGCGTCGGAGCGGAAGTCTTCAGCCGGTGGCTGGGCGGGCAGGCCGCGCAGGTTCTCGGTCCGCTTCCACCCGTCCAATCCGGCGAGGGGAATTAACATGGCAATCCTCTCGCTCAAATTCCTCGAGCTCGTTCTCGTCACACTGGCGGTTTATTACCTCCTGCCAGGCCGCTGGCAAAACCTTTTCCTCCTGGCAACCTCGTATTTCTATTACTATACCTGGCATCCCTTTTATCCCCTGTTGTTGTTCGGATTGAGCGCCATCACCTTTGGCATGGGACACTGGCTTCACAAAACCCGCGCCAAACGCGCCGTCCTGTGGACGGGCATCCTGATCAACGTGGCGTTCATGCTCTGGTTCCTGATCGGCGGCAAGATACTCCAGCAGACGCTGGATTTCACCGTCTTCAACGCGCTAAAAATCCTGCCGTTCCTGATCCTGCCGGTCGGCATGTCCTATTACGCGCTCAACAGCATTTCCTATCTCATTGACATCAACCTGCGCCTCTCCAAACCCACAAACAATTTCGTGGACTTCGCGCTGTACCTGGCCTGGTTCCCCAAACTGATCTCCGGGCCGCTCGAACGCGCCCGCAAATTCCTGCCGCAACTGGCGGAAAAGCGGACGGTGGACAACGAGGCGATCGTCCGCAACCTGACCCTCATCCTGATCGGACTGTTCCGCACCGCCATCCTCGGAGGCATGTTGACCCTGTACCTGCCCGCCGTACCCCTGGGCGATCCCGCCGCCCACGGGAATCCTGTCCTGCTCTGGGCGCTGGTCACGTACATGTTCTACCTCTACAACCAATTCGCGGGATATACCGACATCGTGCGCGGCGTCAGCGGACTGTTCGGCATTCAACTCAGCCGCAATTTCAACGCCCCATTCTTCTCGAAGGATTTCTCGGATTTCTGGCAACGCTGGCATATCAGCCTCTCGCAATGGCTGCGCGACTACATCTACATGCCCGCCAGCCGCGCGTTCCTTCGTCGAAACCCGAGCCGCACCAACATCCCGAACCTGATCGTGCCGCCGCTCGTCACCATGCTCATCAGCGGATTTTGGCACAGCACGAATGCGAAGGGCGGCATACAGGTCAACCTGCTCGTCTGGGGCGCCTTGATGGGCGTTTACATCATGATCGAGAACGTCCGCATGTTGTTCCGTCCCGCGCTGGCCGCCGCGTCCGTCCCACTCTGGCGCAGGATCAGCTCGAAAGTCTGGCTGGGATCGCTGATGACGGCCGCGACCGTCCCGTTTTTGCTGGACCTGAAGCAGACGCTGGTTTTCTTCGTTCAACTGGTCAACGGCTGGGACGGGCAGCTGTTCGACCTGCGCCCGCTGGCGATCCTGCTCCTGTCCCTGCTGATGGACTGGTTCCAGCACCGGAGCAACGACGAGACCGTTTTCATCAAGTGGCCGGCCTGGTCGCAAACCCTGTTCATTGCCATCATCCCACTGGCAGTGCTTGTCATTAACCAACTGCAAAGCGCGCCGCCCGTGTTTGTGTATCCGTAATCCATGTAGTAACGACTTTAGTCGTTGGGCTTGGACGACTGAAGTCGTTACTACGTGGAAGATAACTTTAAGCGTTCACTACAATGAAGGAGTCCCACTCATGGATCGAAATGAAGCCCTGCAAAAAGTCCGAGCGTTCACGTTGAAGGAACTGCTCAAGAATCCCGATTATGTCTTGAAAGACGATGAGCCGCTCTTCTCCAGCGGTCTGATCGATTCGTTCGCGATGGCGCAGGTGGGCGTGTTCATCGAAACGGAATTCGACCTCTACATTCCCGACCCCGAACTGACCGTGGAAAACATGGACACGGTCGCGCAGATCACCGACAAGGTGCTTGCGCTGCTCGCGGAACGCGCGGCGGAATAAGCGAACGAAAATGGAGTATTCTTTCATCAATCCCGTCGAAATCCTGCAACAGCGCGCGCAGGAGACTCCCGACCGGCTCTCGCACATGCTGCTCGGCGCGAAAGAGGAGGAGAACCAGAGCCTGACGTACAGCCAGTTGGACCGCGCCGTGCGCGAGATGGCCGCGTACCTGCAAAGCGTGGCGGAGCCGGGCCAGCGCGCCCTGCTCGTCTACCCCACCAGTTTGGAATTCATCCAAGCCATGTACGCCTGCCTGTACGCGGGCATCATCCCCATCCCCACCAACCCGCCCGGCATGAACCGCTCGGCGCAACGGTTGGAGGCCATCGCCAAAGACGCGCGCGCCTCGCTGGTGCTGACCACCCCAGAATACCAGGCCGCGTTCCTTGCGGAGGCCGCGCAATTCCCGGATTTTGCCGCGCTAACCTGGGTCACGCGCGAAGCGGTTATGTCGGGAGGGAGTCACAGCCTGCAAATCCCCGTCATCACGCCCAAGTCCACCGCGTTCATCCAATACACGTCGGGTTCCACCAACATTCCCAAAGGCGTCATCATCAGTTATCGAAACCTGTCGTACAACGCGCACGCCATCCGCCAGACGCGCAAGTATGAGTTGAGCGACGAATCGATCGCGCTCAATTGGGCGCCGTTGTTCCACGACATGGGATTGCTTGTTTCGGTCTTCCAAACCGTCGTTGACGGGACAAAGAGCCTGATGATGAGTCCCATCATGTTCATGCAAAACCCCGTCAGTTGGCTGAGAGGCATCCAGAAGTATCGCGTCACGGCCAGCGGCGCGCCAAATTTTGCCTACGAACTTTGCATCCATAAAATTCCGGTGGAAAAGTGCGAAGGGCTGGACCTCTCCACCTGGAAACTGGCTTACAACAGCGCCGAGCCGGTGCGCGCCGAAACGCAGACGGCCTTCGCGGAAAAATTCGCGCCATACGGATTCCGCCCGGAGGCGTTCGCTCCCTGCTACGGACTGGCGGAGGCTACGCTGGTAGTGTCCTCGTATGTCAACGAGCCAAAGACCATCACACTGACGATCAAGAGGAATGACTTTGAAGAGGGGAAAATCGTCCCCGCGGAGACGGCGAACGGGAAGGATACCCTGACGATGGTCAGTTCTGGCACGCCTCTCGCGGACCTTCGAGTCGTCCTCGCGGACCCGAAGACGCGCCACCCCCGCGCCGCGGACGAGGTGGGCGAGATTTGGGTTGCAGGCGGTAACATCGCGGAAGGCTACTGGAACCGCCCCGACGATACGAAACACACCTTCGGCGCGCATCTCGCGGGGACTCACGAGGGCCCCTTCCTGCGAACAGGCGACTTGGGCTTCCTGCACAAAGGTCATCTCTATATCACGGGGCGCTTGAAGGACCTGCTGATCGTACGTGGGCGCAACTACTATCCACAGGATGTCGAGATGACGGTGGAAAGCATCCACCCTGCCCTGCGCGCGGGAGGCGGCGCGGCCTTCTCCATCACCGAAGATGACGTGGAACAGCTGGTGGTGGCGCACGAAGTCCAGCGACGCGAAATCGAGGGCGTAGACTGGCAGGATGTCATCAAGGACATTCGCGCCAAAATCGCCCGCGAGCACGGCATCCGCGCCCACGCGGTAGTGCTCATCCGCAGGGCGACCATCTCGAAGACCTCCAGCGGCAAGATCATGCGCTCGGAAACACGCAGGCAGTACCTGGCAAATGAACTTCAGGTTGTCGCCGAGTGGCGGGCGCCGGTAAAAACGTAGACAGGTATACAGGCACACAGGTACATAGGTACACACGTATACAAGACAAGCGCAGAGGTAATAAAAGACACGATTCTCTGCCATAGCCGGGCTTCTTCGTTTTCGTTCCAAGCACTTCGTCTATGAGCAAATTGACCCCCGTTTTGCTTGCCAATAGAATCCCGCAAGCGTATAATCCTGTACGTCTCCTAAAAAATCAATGAAACGTACAGGATAATCACCCTCAGAATTTGCAAATTTACATGCCGCTGGATGAACCGTCTGGATTGAGCGCGCTTCAATTTCCAAATCCGCGCTAAGCCGGGGTTCCCTGCGGGCGGCTTAGTTCAACTGGGACAGATGCGGCGGCTGCGGCTCCGCTTCTTGAGACTTCTTTCCCTCCCCGCGCCGCTTCTTGAGACTTCCGTCCCTCCCCGCGCCGCATCAATCCTTAACCGTTTATCAAGATAAACAAGGATGGATGCTTTCGCGAATCAACACATTTTCCTTCAAAACAGGAGTAAAACCATGAGGCGATATCAAGGCATAATAGCCATTAGATTGGTGATAAGTCAAATATTCCATCCAATCCATTGGACTTCGTTGGGTTGGTTCACTGAGCATAACAATAAATACTGCCCAGGTGTAGTCGGTGGGGTGGTCTCCCACCCCACCGCTACTACACCTAACGGCCGTGCATGAGACTTTCGACCTCACACGGCTCCTGAATATACGGGCTGTTGTCACCAGTACCAAGACGAATAAACTGTCTTGGCTTGTCTCCTGTTCAGGTCGGATGGCAGAGTTTTGGTTATGCTCTGCGGTTTTCAGTACGTCAAAGACGCCTGCCATAAAACCCTTCATCCTTCCGTCGCCGAAGGCTTCCCGTACACCCTGCCCACGTCAGCGTATCCTTCGGCTTTCCCGAAGGCATTTGCTTGTTTCGACAGGCTCAACACAAGTCTTGGGCAATCTCTCCCGTTTGGGCTTGCGGTTGGTTGCCTGCTCCCCCCCCTTTCATCCCCCCTGACAGGGGGGACAGAGGGGGGTAAGAGCGTCAAACGGGTTACTCTGTTCCGCATATCCATTTCGCGCGACTTTAGGACGGTGCTTCGCGGAGCGGCCGGGTCTCGTTCTGAGTGAACGCCCATCAGCATTGTGCCTGATAGACCTTGAGACCGTTCCCTTTTGGGCCAGCCTGCCATCCGGGTTTGGCTGGCCGCAGGTGCATGACGACGCCTCAATACACCTTTAGTTGTCTTATCCACACCGCACCTGCGGTGGGTGCAGGTGTAGTCGCCTGCCCGGCCAGTTCCGTAGTCCGGTTCAACTTCACTGGCTTTACTTCCCGCTTTCGACCCGCGTTTACCAGGCGCACGCCGAGGGAAGGGGCTGTCTCCCGTTCACCAGGGAGGCAGGGGTTGTTGCGATACCGCTTTCGCAGTATCATGTACCTGCATGGACCTTCGGCAGTTACGAAAATCAAAACGACCCTTCAACACCTTCGGCAGGGCAAGCTTTTCGCCGCCCAGCCTCCATCCTTGCGGATGGTTTCGGGCGAACAGGTCGCACACAACGGCTCCAGCGGACAGCTGCTTCGCCGCTCACAACCGCAGCGCATTTCAAGAAATGGTGCGATAATCAAGAAGGAGTCTTGCCGGTCCCGCCGCTGCCGTTAAGCCTTGTCGTTCGGCGGCACATCGTAAAACACATCAGCATTGCTTGACAAGCATAATGATTGAAACAGTTTACTTTCTCAAGATGGCGATGGTGAATGATGCGCTTTGAATGGGATGAACGCAAGAACTTGCTTAACATTCGCAACCACAAAATAGATTTTCGGGATGTCTCGATAATCTTTCAAGGCCCGATGTTGATAGACCTGGATGACCGCGAAGACTATGGCGAAGATCGGTGGACAGGAATTGGAATGTTGCGCGATATTCCAGTGGTTATTGTTTTTACCGAGCGTGACCAAGATGGTCTACGCTTAATCTCTGCCCGTAAGGCGAATCAAAATGAACGGAAACGATATGAACAACACTTCTAAAACCGATTGGGAAGCCCTGGCGGCGATGACCGATGAGGAAATCGATTATTCAGAGATTGCCCCTTTGTCGGCGACATTTTTTGAGCGGGCCCGCGTCTGGCAGCCACAGCCCAAAGTCACACTCACGATGCAAGTTGACGCGGATATTGTGGAATGGTTCCAGGCTGCCAGCGACAATTGGGAAGCCCAAGTGCAAGCGGCATTGCGTTTTTACGTAGAAAGCCACAAAGCATATCAAGGGACTTAAACCAAATCGCCGCCCAATTATGGTCGGGGGGAGGGTCGCCCCTCCCCCCGCCAATTCCGAACCGGACATGAGACTTTCGGCTCATTAGGAATCGGCGTGATTAAAACCTTTTGTACACGGATCCTTCGGCGGAAAAATACGGACGCTTCGCGCACGGATTTTTAAAGGCTTTTTCCGTGAGATTCCGCCGAAGGATCCGTGAAATCCGTGTACAGAATCACGGCAAATCCCAGAGAGCCAGACTTTCACCTCACGCGCAGCGGAGCTCTTCAGAAAACAGGCTCTTGTCACGAGTACCCTTCGACTGCGCTCCCCAGGAGAACACTGGGACTTTGCAGGGCAGGCTTTGTCCGATGGACTTCATCGTGGCAGTGACCGTGAAGCAGAACCAGGTTGGCGGGGGTGTTGTCGTGATGGTTGCCGTCCCGGTGGTGGACTTCGAGCAGGTCATCTGACATGAAACGCAGTCCGCAAAGCATACAGCGGCTGGCTTGTCTTTTCAGCACGTTCCGCAATCACCCGGTTGGGTTTGGTGTCCCTGCGCGGTCAACTGACATAGAGTATGCTGGTGTTCCCTCATTCAGGGCAAGGCTACAGGGGTCGCCCGGTGCGGGAAAGCCGCACGCCGGTAAATATAGGGTATTGACCCTATCGCGACAACGGGGAGGGAGAGGTATCCCCTCTCCCTTACCCACTGGCCCAGTAACAGACAAGGAGGTGTCTATGTCCACGCACAAAAAGAATAAGCTTTCCCCGCCTCAATTGGCAATGATTGGAGTTATAGGAGCCGCGCTCGTGGCAGGCATATTTGCTGTCATCGTTGCAATTATTCAGAATTCTCCTGCGCCAGCAATCGCGCCGACTGAAACGCCACCGCTACCAATTCTTACAAGCACTTTTACGCCAAATCCAATCCCTACTGATACACCAGCGCCGTCAACTCTTACAAGTACTTCAACGCCAAGCCCAATCCTTGTTCCAGCAAATGTATATTGGCACAATATTGGTATTGCAGTGAAACAAGGACAACAGATAGAGTTTACAGCCTCAGGCACATGGTTCAGTGGCATTGAGCCTTGGACTGGGCCAGATGGTGATATTGACAAGCGATGTGGAGCATACCCTGTACCCTGTGGAAATCTAGGAGCGTTAGTAGGCAAGGTGGGAGACAACGGGACTCCTTTCAAAATTGGCAGTTTTTCTATACAGGTCGCACCGATGGATGGCATCCTTTTCTTAGCAATGAATGATAGTACTGGCTCTTGCTCGTCTGATGTACAGGGAAGTTGCTATTGGGATAACATTGGCTCATTACAGGTGACCATTACGGTGAGATAAGGAACACTCTTTATCCACTCTCGATATTCAGAACAAAGCGCCGTCCAGGCTGTTGTTCTTCCCATTCGCGCTTGACACTTCCCCCGTCCGCAATATACTCAAGTCGTAGCGATCGGAGGAACGCATGGACATCCAAGGCATGGAACAACTCCGCAAGCACGTGCCCGACCTGAACTCGACGCGCGGCAGGGTGCGAATCGGGCTGTACGTTTTGGGTTGGTTTTTGCTGGTCACATTCTATTTCGTCACCACAGACCGCATCCCCACCTGGAGCATTGACAGCCAGATCCTCATTATTGCGCTGGGCTTTCTGGTGTTGAGTCTGTTCTTCTCCCGCAAAAAGGCATACAAAGAAAAATACGGCGAACTTGCCTACAGCAATGCCTTCGCGCATTACGGCATCCCGGGGCTGGCGCTGATCATGAGCGCGGTCGCGCATACCGCCTACATGAACGGCCCGTTCGTCCCGCGCGGCTGGTGGACTATCGTCTTCGTCACGCTCGGCTGGCTGATGCTCGTTGTCGGCGCGGGGCTGTGGATTCGCGGCATCCTGGCCTTCGGCATGGACAACCTGGCCCTGCTCTACGTCTATTTTCCCGAAGAGGGCAAACTTGTCAACTTGAACATCTACAGCGTGCTTCGCCATCCCGTCTACGCGGGCGTCCTGCGCGTCATCATCGGTCTCGCCTTGCTCAACGGAAACGCGAATTCGCTGGCGTTCATCCTGTTCGCCCCGCTGGGACTGACGGGCTGGATCCGTCTCGTGGAGGAAAAGGAACTCCTCGAGCGCTTCGGCGCATCCTACGCGGACTATCGCAAACGCGTCCCTGCTTTTTGGCCGAAATGGCGCGACCTGGGAAAATTCTTCGGATTTTTGCTGGCAGGCAAATGAGGTGAGAATGAACGCTTTGGAAAAACGCCCAAACACATTCCAGAAATTCTTCTTCAAGGTTCCCGTCTGGGTCCACAAAATGGGATTCGGCGGCTGGGAACGGCTGGTGGGCGCGCAATGGATGCTGATCGCCGCCACCGGGCGCAAGAGCGGTAAACGCCGGGAGACGATGGTGGACGTGATGCATTACGACGCGGCCACCGACACCTACTACATCGAAGCGGCCTACGGCTCCCGCGCCGACTGGTATCGCAACATCCAGGCCAACCCGCATTTCGAGGCGCAGGTCGGCAGGCGAAAATTCCATGCAAGCGCGAGCCCTTTGACGACCGGGAACGCAGGCGAAATGATTGTGCAGTTTTTCCGCAGGAAACCCGCCTACACCCGCACCGTCATGGCCATGGTCGGCATGAAATTCGAAGGCGAGGATGAACTGCGCGCCCTCGGCTCGAAGTTGACTTTGATCGCGGTCCAGCCGGAGAATGTAGACAGGTAGACACGGAACAGGTAGGCAGGTACACAGGTAAACACGTATACAGGTAAACAAGAAACACACCCACCACTCAAACGGAACACGCAACACGTAACACGTAACACGTAACACGTAACACGCAACACGCAACACGCATCTCCTAACCCTGCCCTGCGAAGTCCCCGAAGGGGGAGCGCAGTCGAAGGGTCGCCTCCCGCAACTCAAACTCCCATGACACCCCCCTCCCTCCTCCTCGGCCCCCTCGTGGGCGGACTCGCCCACAACCGCGCCAACATCTGGGCGCGCGCGGACGCTCCTGCCAACCTGCGCGTCTGGTTGGCGGCCCAACCCGATGTCTACGACGACGCACAATGGATCGGCTCAACGGAATTGCTCCCGGAAAATGGATACGCGGGCATTGTGGAACTGGCCGGTCTCAAACCCGAAACGAACTACTTCTACGCAGTGAGCCTGCAAAAGAAACGCCCGCCGCAAAACGACTTCCACGCCTTCACCACTTTCCCGAAGCCGGGCGCGCCGCGCACCTTCTCGTTCATGTTCGGCTCGTGCTACCGTCCAAAAGACGAATACGGCGGCACAACCATGGACGAAGTAGTCCGCCACATCCCCGCCGACAGCCTGCGCTTCGGCCTGCTCCTCGGCGACCAAATCTACGCCGACAACTGGGAATACAATGGCCTCGGGCGTGTGGCCGTCACTCTCGACGAATACCGCGCCGTGTACGCCTACAACTGGACGCGCCCCGCCATGCAGAAATTCCTCCCCAACCTGCCGCTGTTCATGACCCTCGACGATCACGAAGTGGACGACGACTGGCGCTGGCACGATCCCTCCCGCCGCTGGGCCGACATCCCAGTCACAGACAAAGTCATCCGCTGGCTCAAAGGCCGCCCGCCGCAGGAACGCCACCTGCCCGCCGAGCGCGTGAGCGCCGCGCTGAAAGCCTATGCGGAACACCAGTCCATGCACGCGCCCGACACACTCCTACCCATGGATACCGATGCGCGCGGTGAATTTGTGTTCGCACGCCATGATCCCGGCTCGCTGGCCTACACTTTCTATTTCGGCAAGGCCGCTTTCTTTGTGCTCGACACGCGCACCATGCGCGTCGGCACGGGCAAACGCTCCATGCTCGGCGAGGGCCAGTGGCACGTTTTGAAAGAATGGCTCAAGGATGTCAACCAGAAATACCCCGTCAAATTCATCGTCTCATCCTGCTCCCTGCTCCATCCGCTCTGGATTGACATCGCGGGCGACCGCTGGTCCGGGTTCCGCCCCGAGCGCGAACGCCTGCTGGAATTCCTCGCCACGAACGAGATCGAAGGCGTGCGCATCCTCACCGGCGACCTGCACTCCGGTCACGCGGTCACCGCCGAACTCAAATGTCCGAGCGGACGCCGCATCCCCATCGCCGAATTCTGCGCCTCGCCCTTCGAGCAAAAAAACGTCTGGCTCAGATTCGCCTACCTCCCCCTCCTCTCAAAATGGGTGGCGCATCCAAAGCGTCACTTCTACAAACCCAGATGCAATTTCGGCATCGTCCACGTGGACTTCGATGCCCCCGCGCCGGCCGTCACCTTCACGTTGCATTACAACAACAACGATGGCTGGAAAGCAGAACCGATCACAGCCTGACCAGGCGCGTCTCCCCCTCCCAAACCAGCCGCGCGACCTGGCCCGTCTCGCCCAGCAATTTCAGAAAAAGCGACTCGACCGCCGCCGCGTTGCCCGACGTGTAGACCTGGACGCGGCCGCGGCCCGCCGACGGGGTTCGCGTCCCGCCCGCCTCCATCAGACGTTCGGCCTGCCGCGCCACCGACGGAGCGGGATCTATCACCCGAACCGATTCCCCCACAATCTGCTCGATGAGCGGGATCACGAACGGGTAGTGCGTGCAGCCCAAAACAACGGTATCAATTCCACGCTCCAGCATGGGGCGCAGGGCCGACTCCAAAATCGCGCGCGTTTCCTTCCCATCCAAATTTCCCTGCTCGATCTGCTGCACCAGTCCGGGACAGGTATCCTGCAAAAGTTGCACGCCGTTGGCGAAGCGTTCCACCACCGAGGCGTACAGCGCGCCCTGAAAAGTGGCAGGTGTGGCCAGCACACCCACCACGCCC
>Ga0210046_1002129_pt1 | contig 14404 bp, 9 predicted proteins | sample CryGeyCG2114_250_FD_185461 | JGI IMG/M metagenome (GOLD analysis project Ga0210046, IMG submission 185461) | Groundwater microbial communities from aquifer - Crystal Geyser CG18_big_fil_WC_8/21/14_2.50 (SPAdes) (version 2) | ecosystem: Environmental > Aquatic > Deep subsurface > Groundwater ... | reverse complement strand
TATTCGAGGAGTTGCTCACCCGTCAAGCCGGGATGCAGGCCTTCATTTCCCTGCACGTGCGGGTTCCCGGCGACTGGTCGGTGAAGCAGGGCCACGACTGGCTGGAGCGGATCGAAGCCGATATCCGTGCAGTCGTGCCGGGCGGCAATGTGACCACGCATCTGGAACCGATCTGAATACAGTGCTTTTCGTTGATGTGGAATCGCACGTATCATTGTCTCGCAGTCGGCAACATGCCGTGACCGTCAGGCAAAATTTGCCTGCGGGCGATGCCCTCCCGGTCGCTGTATAATCCGCGCCCGCTTCAATCACTGTCCCGTTCGCGCGGGTTTTGCCAAATGTCTGCTGCTTCTCCAAAAATCGGTTTCGTCTCACTCGGCTGTCCCAAGGCGACGGTCGATTCCGAACACATCCTCACCCGCATGCGTGCCGAAGGTTACGAGATCACGCCGAGTTATCAGGAGGCCGACTTGGTGGTGGTCAACACTTGCGGCTTCATCGACAGCGCGGTGGCGGAATCGCTGGACGCCATCGGCGAGGCGTTGCAGGAGAACGGCCGTGTCATCGTCACCGGCTGCCTCGGCGCCAAGGGCGACATCGTGCAGCAGACCCATCCCAAGGTGCTCGCCGTCACCGGCCCGCACGAGACCGAGGCGGTGATGAATGCGGTGCATCAGCATCTGCCGCGCTTGCACGATCCCTATACCGATCTGGTACCGCCGCAGGGTGTGCGCCTCACGCCGCAGCATTTCGCCTATTTGAAGATCTCGGAAGGCTGCAACCATCGCTGCACTTTCTGCATCATTCCCGCGCTGCGCGGCGATCTGGTTAGCCGCCCGATCCACGACGTGATGGGCGAGGCGGAGAAACTGGTCGAGTCCGGCGTGAAGGAGTTGCTGGTCATCTCGCAGGACACCTCGGCTTACGGCGTGGACCTGAAATACCGCACCGGCTTCTGGAACGGCAAACCGCTGAAGACGCGCATGACCGATCTGGCCGGCGCGCTGGGCAGCCTCGGCGTGTGGACGCGTTTGCATTACGTCTACCCGTATCCCGGCGTGGACGACGTCATCCCGCTGATGGCGGAAGGCAGAATCCTGCCTTACCTCGACATCCCGTTCCAGCACGCCAACGCGCGCATCCTGAAACTGATGAAACGTCCGGCCAGCAGCGAGAACGTGCTGGCTCGCATCAGGCAGTGGCGCGAGATCTGTCCCGACATTGTATTGCGCAGCACCTTCATCGTCGGCTTTCCCGGCGAGACGGAAGAAGAATTCGAAGAACTGCTGGACTTCATCGAGGAAGCGCAGCTCGACCGCGTCGGCGCGTTCAAGTATTCGCCGGTCGAGGGTGCCACTTCCAACGCATTGCCCGACCACGTCGATCCGGAAGAGCAGGAAGACCGTCTCGCCCGCCTGATGTATCTGCAGGAAGAGATCAGCGCGGAAAAGCTGGCGAAGAAGGTCGGCCAGACCATGACCGTGCTGGTGGATGATGTGGACGAGGAAGGTTCGGTCGCGCGCAGTGCCGCCGACGCGCCGGAGATCGACGGTCTGGTGTACATCAACGGCGAGGAACTGGACGTGGGCGAGTTCGTCACGGTGAAGATCACCGGTTCGGACGAGCATGACTTGTGGGGCGAGGTTGTATAATCCGCGCCTTATGCAAATCCTCCGCAGCCTTCATTCCAGCGACGCCAGGCCCTGCGCAGTCACCATCGGAAATTTCGACGGGGTGCACCGCGGCCACCAGTCTTTGCTGCACGAGTTGCAGCAGGCGGCGCAGATGCGCGGCCTGCAAACGGCGGTGGTGACTTTTGAGCCGCATCCGCGCGAATTCTTTACGCCGCAAAAGGCGCCGGTGCGACTGACCAGCCTGCGCGAAAAACTGGAACTGTTCCGCGCGGCGGGAATCGACCGGGTGCATGTCTGTCGTTTCAATGCAATGTTTGCGCGCAAGACGGCCGACGAGTTTATCCATGCGCTGCATGACGACTTGCACGCGAAATATGTGCTGATCGGTGATGACTTCCGCTTCGGCAGCGGGCGCAGCGGCGATTTTGCGCTGATGCGGCAGATCGGTGCGCAACGCGGGTTCGAGGTGGCGGCGGTGCACAGCGTGCTGCACGACAGCGTGCGTATCTCCAGCACGGCCATTCGTGCGGCATTGGCGGCGGGAAAGCTGGACGTGGCGCGCGACTATCTGGGGCGACCCTACAGCATCAGCGGGCGTGTGGTGCACGGCGACGGCATGGGACGCAAGCTTGGCTTTCCTACCGCGAACGTGCAGATGAAACACAATCTGCCGCCGCTCACGGGTATCTATGTGGTGGAAGCGCACTCCGACGGCATCGGCGTGTTGCAGGGCGTCGCCAGCCTCGGCGTGCGGCCGACCGTGCATCACGATGCGCGGCATGTGCTGGAAGTGCATCTGTTCGAGTTCGCGCAGCAGATCTACGGCAAGCATCTGCGCGTCGAATTCCTGCGCAAACTGCGCGACGAAGAAAAGTATCCGAATCTTGAAGCGCTGACGCAACAGATCGCGCGGGATGTTGATAACGCAAAACAGTGGTTTGTCGATCTGTAGGTCGGGTTTCAACCCGACTGCGCGCGGATCATTCAAACTGCGTCGGGTTAAAACCCGACCCACATGAAGCAAGCGAATTATTGGTGAATTTGTTTCGAGAAAAACATGACCGAAGACAAGAAAAAGTACCCGTTGAATCTGCCCGACACCGCGTTCCCCATGCGCGGCGATCTGGCCAAACGCGAGCCGCAGATGCTGGCGCAGTGGCAGGCGCAGCAGCGCTACCAGCGTATCCGCGCCGCCGCCAAAGGCCGCCCGCAATTCATCCTGCACGACGGCCCGCCCTATGCCAACGGCGACATCCACATCGGCCACGCCGTGAACAAGGTGCTGAAGGACATCATCATCAAGAGCAAGACCCTCTCCGGTTTTGATGCGCCATATGTGCCGGGCTGGGATTGCCACGGCTTGCCGATCGAATTGCAGGTGGAGAAGAAACACGGCAAGGCGATTCCCGCTTCGCAGTTCCGCGAGTTGTGCCGTGCCTACGCGAAAGAACAGATCGAGCGGCAGAAGAAAGATTTCATCCGGCTCGGCGTGCTGGGCGATTGGAATAAGCCGTACCTGACCATGGATTTTCAGACCGAAGCGGACATCATTCGCGCGCTCGGCAGGATTCAGGAACAGGGCTATCTGTATCAGGGGCGCAAGCCGGTGAACTGGTGTCTGGATTGCCAGAGCGCGCTGGCCGAAGCGGAAGTGGAATATGAAGACAAAGTCTCGCAGGCCATCGACGTCGGTTTCGAGGTGAAAGATAAGCATGCCGTGGAAAAAGCGTTCGGCGTGTCGCTGCCGGGGAGTGCCAAAGTCTATGCGGTGATCTGGACCACCACGCCGTGGACGCTGCCGGCCAACGAGGCGGTGAGCGTGCATCCCGACCTTGAATACCGTCTGGCAAAAACCGACAAGGGTTATCTGCTGCTGGCCGGCGACCTGCTCGAAGCCTGCGTGCAGCGCTACGGCTTGACCGCCGAAGTGGTGGGGCGCGGCAAGGGACGCGCGCTGGAGAACCTGCCACTGCAGCATCCTTTCTACGACCGCATCGTGCCCATCATTTGCGGCGAGCACGTCACGCTGGAAGCCGGCACCGGCCTGGTGCACACCGCCCCGGCGCACGGGGTGGACGACTATGTGGTCGGACAGAAGTACAACCTGCCGGTGGAGAATCCGGTCGGCGACGACGGCAAGTTCATCTCGACCACGCCGCCGGTGGGCGGCACACCGCTGGCCGGCGTGTTCGTGTGGAAGGCCAACGACATCGTGCTGCATGCGTTGCAGGCAAGCGGTCATCTGCTGCATCAGGAAAAAGTGACGCACAGCTATCCGCATTGCTGGCGGCACAAGACACCGATCATCTTCCGCGCCACCCCGCAATGGTTCATCGGTATGGAACAGGGCGAGGAAGGCGCGACCCTGCGCCAGCTCGCCAACGATGCCGTGGCGGATACCCGGTTCTTCCCGTCCTGGGGCCGCGCGCGTCTTGAAGCCATGATCAGGAACCGTCCCGACTGGTGCGTGTCGCGCCAGCGCAACTGGGGCGTGCCGATGCCGTTCTTTGTGCACCGGGAAACCCTGCAACTGCATCCGCGCACCCCGGAGTTGCTGGAAGCCGTGGCAAAGCGTGTGGAGCAGGCCGGCATCGAGGCGTGGTTCTCGCTAAACAGTGCCGAGCTGCTGGGCGACGATGCGGCGCAGTACCGCAAGCTGACCGACACGCTGGACGTGTGGTTCGATTCCGGTGTCACCCATTACTCGGTGCTGGCGAAACGCGAGGGATTGCGCGCGCCTGCCGACCTGTATCTGGAAGGTTCCGACCAGCATAGAGGCTGGTTCCAGTCTTCCTTGCTGACCGGCTGCGCCATCAACGGCCGCGCCCCTTACGATGCCCTGCTCACGCACGGTTTCGTGGTGGATGGCAGCGGCCACAAGATGTCGAAATCCAAAGGCAATGTGATCGCGCCGCAGAAAATTTTCGACACCCTGGGCGCGGACATCCTGCGCCTGTGGACGGCTTCCACCGACTACTCCGGCGAACTGACCATCTCGGATGAGATTCTGAAACGCGTGGTGGAAAGCTATCGCCGCATCCGCAACACCCTGCGTTTTTTGCTGGCCAACGTCAGCGATTTCGATGTTAAACGCGATGCGCTGCCGGTCGCGGAATGGCTGGAGATCGACCGCTATGCACTGGCGTTGACGCAGAAATTGCAGGCCGGAATGCGCGCCGACTATGAGCGCTACGAGTTCCACGTTGCGGTGCAGAAACTGCTGGGCTTCTGTTCGGAAGACCTCGGCGGTTTCTATCTTGATATTCTGAAGGACCGCCTCTACACCGCCGGCGAAAACTCGAAAGCGCGCCGTTCGGCGCAGAACGCGCTGACTCACATTACCCATGCGCTGGCGCGGCTGATCGCGCCCATCCTGAGCTTCACCGGCGAAGAAGTGTGGGCGACCCTGCAGGGCGGGGATGAGGCCAGTGTGTTCGAGCAAGTGTGGTACGAGCTGCCGGATGCGGGGCTGGATGGCGCGACGGTGAGCGCGTGGTACGACATTCGCGCCGTGCGCGAACAGGTAAACAAAAAACTGGAAGAACAGCGCGCGGCGGGCGTGATCGGTTCGGCGTTGCAGGCGGAAGTGGATGTGTATGCAGCGCAGGAAACTTTCGAATTGTTGTCCCGCCTCGGCGACGACCTGCGCCTGGTGTTCATCACCTCGCGCGCCGAGGTGCATCGGCACGAGGGCGAACTGGAGATCAGGGTGACGCCCAGCCCGCATACCAAATGCGCGCGCTGCTGGCATTACCGCGCCGACGTTGGCAGCGACGCCAGCCATCCGACCCTGTGCGGGCGCTGCGTGAGCAACCTGTTCGGCGCGGGCGAGGCGCGGAGCTATGCGTAAGCCGGCGTTTTATTCAGACCGTCATTCCGGCGCAGGCCGGAATCCAGCGCATTTATCAAAATGCACTTTGGTTTTGTCTCGCTGCGCGAGTATTTTCTATCAACTGGATTCCGGCCTCCGCCGGAATGACGCGGAATAATGTCTGTGCGCCATTGGTTAGCATGCGTAGGATGGGTTGAGCGCAGCGATACCCATCAATTGTTGGCGGAATTTAACGATGGGTATCGCTGCGCTCAACCCATCCTGCATCCCGACCCACACGCTTGCGCTGGAGAATGGCGATGAACCGTTGGTTAGCCATCGCCGCCATCGTCATCGTTCTCGACCAGTTGAGCAAGGCGGCGATCAACAGCCATTTCGTTTTTGGCGAAAGCATGGTCGTGACCGGGTTTTTCAATCTGGTGCTGGCGCACAACACCGGCGCGGCGTTCAGTTTTTTGAGCGATGCGGGCGGTGTGCAGCGCTGGCTGTTTTCCGCCATCGCCATCGTCGCTTCGGTGTGGATCATCTGGCTGTTGCGCAAGCACCAGTCGGAGAAGCTGTTCAGCTTTGCGCTGGCGTTCATTCTGGGCGGTGCGCTGGGCAATCTGATCGACCGTATCGCCTACGGTTATGTGGTGGATTTTCTGGATTTTCACTGGGGGGCTTACCATTTTGCCGCCTTCAATCTGGCCGACTCCGCCATCACCTGCGGCGCGGCGTTACTGATTCTGGACAGTTTGAAGGGGAAAAAGTAGGTCGGGCTTCAAATGTGGGGCGAGTTTGGGCGTGTATTGTCGGACTGAAGTCCGACCCACAAAACCGGCATGGGGTCTTGTGGGTCGGGTTTTAACCCGACGAGTTGTTGGATTTTCGGGAGACTCAAACGATGCAAATCTTCTTGGCTAATCCGCGCGGTTTCTGCGCCGGGGTCGATCGCGCCATCGAGATCGTCGAGCGCGCGCTGGCGTTGCACGGCGCGCCGATCTACGTGCGGCACGAAGTGGTGCACAACAAGTTCGTGGTGGAAGGACTGAAGGCCAAGGGCGCGATCTTCATCGAAGACCTGAATGACGTGCCGCCGGGCAGCATCCTGGTCTTCAGCGCCCACGGCGTGCCACAGGCGGTGCGGCACGAAGCCGAAGCGCGCAATCTGACGGTGTTCGACGCCACCTGCCCGCTGGTGACCAAGGTGCACATCGAAGTCTCGCGCATGCGCCAGCAGGGCAAGGAGATCGTGATGATCGGCCACAAAGGCCATCCCGAAGTGGAAGGCACGATGGGGCAGAGCAGCGGCGGCATGTATCTGGTGGAAACACCGCGGGACGTGGCGCAATTGCAGGTGCAGGACGAACAGAATCTGGCGTATGTCACGCAGACCACCCTGTCGGTGGACGACGCCAGCGCCATCATCGCCGCGCTAAAGACCCGCTTCCCATTCATTACCGGCCCGAAGAAGGACGACATCTGCTACGCCACGCAGAACCGCCAGGACGCGGTGAAAGTGCTGGCGCAACAATGCGATCTGGTGATCGTGGTCGGTTCGCCCAACAGTTCCAACTCCAACCGGCTGCGCGAAGTGGCGCAGAATCTCGGCGTGCCGGCTTATCTGGTGGATAACGCTGCCGAGCTCAAGGGGGAATGGCTGCAAGGCAAGCTGCATGTGGGCGTCAGCGCCGGTGCTTCCGCCCCGGAAGTGCTGGTCAGGGAAGTGGTCGCACGGCTAACGGATTTGGGCGCGAGTGAGGTAAAAGAAATTGAAGGAATCGATGAAAATGTGGTGTTCCCGCTGCCGAAGTCGCTCGCCCTCTGACCGTTCGTTCCGGATCATCAACCGCTTATCCGGCAAAATCGCCGCTCATCCATGCCGGGCTGGCATTCGCCAATTCCAGGTTTGATACTGCATCTCAACTCCACTGCCTCGAAAGGGCGGCCTCATGAAATACGCTGCAAACCCGCAGGCACAAACCGGCGTCACACTGGTCGAGTTGTTGATCGTGATTGCCATTGCGGCCATTCTGGCGTCCCTGGCGGGGCCGTCTTTCACTGACTTCATCAATCGTACCCGGCAGAATTCAGTGGTCAGCCAACTCGTCAGCGATCTCAATCGTGCGCGCAGCGAGGCGATCAAGCGCAACACGCCGGTGCTGTTGTGTGAGCGTGACACTGATACCGCTTGCGCTAACACGAAAAATTGGCAAAGCGGCTGGCTGGTTTGTGTGGATGCGGACGTGGATAAGCAGTGTGACCCTGGCACCGTTATCAATCCGAACCCGCTGGTGGTGCATGCAGCCCTGCCCACTACGCTCACTCTTGTTGGTGACGTTAGCAAAGTTAAGTTCAGGCCGAATGGCAGCAGCGGTTTCGGCGCGGTAACGCTGACTGCGGGCGGTACCGGGCTTGCCGATAAAATCGTTCGGATCAGTGTGACAGGTAACATCAGCAGACCGTAGGGGGTGAAATGGACCATCGCGCGCCGACATCGATAAGCAGACAGCGGGGATTTTCGATGATCGAAATCCTGATTACGTTGGTGATCATCGCGACAGCCTTGCTGGGAACGGCTGGATTACAGTTGTATGCGATGAAAGTCGGCAAGAACAGCGAGTTCCGCACCCAGGCGATTTTTCTGGCTTCCGATCTGGCAGAGCGCATGGAGGCAAACAAATCGGCGGCGATCACCGGTGGTTATGCGGCGAGTAGCGTGGCCGCTGCCAGTGCCGTAAGCGATTGCGCCACAAACGCCTGTAATGCCGACAGTCTGGCACAGTACGACCTGAGTCAATGGGAGACTACGGTGGTGAATTTGTTACCGGGATCGAGCTGGAATGTTTCACCTACAATTACCAATACGCCGCCCAGCGTGTCGGCGAAATATGACATCAAGTTAAGCTGGACCGATCGTGACTCCGCCATTCCCTTTGGGTACACCTTGTCGCGTACCTTGCACTACTGTCCACCCGCCGTGGCCGGCTGTACTTGAGACTATGGGGTGCTGAACCATGAAAAAATTAGAACGCCATATGACAGTAATTGCAGCTAGGGCTGCGCGGGGTTTCAGTCTGATTGAGTTGATGATTTCCATCGCCATCGGCTTGATGATTATTGCCGGCTTGGTGGGGGTGGTGACCAGCAATACCCGCAACAGCCAGACCAATGAGCGCACGGCGGAGTTGCAGGAGAACGGTCGCTACGCGATGACCCATTTGCAAACACAGTTGCGGCATGCGGATTTTCGCGGCTATACCTGGGTGCTGCCGAATACTTCCACGGTCAGCGTGACCAATGAATGCCTGACTGGTGGAGCGGCTGCCGGAAGCTTCATTAACAAGATCAGCCAAGGGGTTTGGGGCGCGAACGACAGCAATCCTTTCGCCGCGAATTGCCTTGCCGGCGGTTATGTTCAAGGGGATGTGCTGGTCGTGCGCCGGGTTGCCACCGCTGCGCTGACAGCGGGTGCTCTGGTGGCAAATAACTTGTACTTCCGCTCGACCTTTACCAAGGGTGAAATGTTTCAGGCTGCTGCCAGTCAGGTTGCCACCGCTGGCGCGCCGCAAAATGTGGACGGCAGTTCGTTCGGTGAACCCTTGGCCGATTTCCTGGTGCAGCAATATGTTTATTACATCGGGCAGGGTGACTGCAACGGCGGTGGTGATGCCAACCAGAACGCCTTGTGCCGTCTCGCCTTGCAGGGGAATACCTTCGTGAAGGAATTGGTGGTGAATGGAATCGAGCAGTTGCAAGTGCAATATGGACGTACGCCATTTGGCAGCAACACCACACAGTTCTACAACGCCGATCAAATTACCTCCGATGCCGACTGGGAGGATGTCAGCTCGGTACGCATCAGTTTGCTTTCAATTAACTCCAAAGCGGAGTCCGGCTACAGCAACGGCACAAGTTACAGTCTGGGTGACTGGAACAATACTTTCAACGACAGCTTCCGTCGACAGGTGTTCACCACCACGGTGCAGTTGCGCAATTTTCATGAGTAAGGGAAACGACATGATCGCTCAAACCCAACGCGGCTCTACTTTGGTCATCAGCATGATCATGCTGGTCGTGCTGATGCTGCTTGGAGTGATGTCGATGACCACTTCGGACACTGCCTACAAGCTGGCCGGAAACCTTCAGTTTGAAAATAATGCGCTCAATAATGCCGAAGCTGCCTTGAGCGATGCCGAAAACTCGCTGAAGAATGGTGCAATTGATATCAACCATGCGCGCTTTTCTACACTCTTGCCGATGAGCGATGCGACCATCGGGTTTTATCCAAAAGGCGCGAACATCGATCCGTATAGCAGCATGACTTGGTCCGATGCCTACTCGGACTCTTCACCCGATGACGACTCGGACTCTTCACCCGATGACAACACCCAGCGCCGCATCGTGCAACTGATGTCTACGGACACGGTGCAGATTGGCGAGAATTATGTCTCCGGCATTCCGCAAAGCACGGCTTGCAACAAAATGAATACTTATGTCATTACCGCGCGCGGCACCAGTGCGCGCGATAGCACAAAACTGGTCAGGTCTTACTACAGCGTGTTAACCGCGTGTTGATTGGAGGTTCATCATGAGCGCCACAAACAAACCGTTCGTTGCAAAATCCATATCTGTGCCGTGGCTGGCGTTATTCATGCTTGCCGGTATCGGTGCCAACGTTGCGTATGCGATCAGTTCGGCCAGCACGGCGTTCACCCCGCAGGATCAGCCGGTCGGCTACGTGGCGCAGGATTCGGTCACCAATTTCAGTCTGACTTCCGGCAGCGAGCAGATCTATCGCCCCGATTACGAGCGCGAATTCTGGAGCGGCAATCTGTACGCCTATCCGGTCGATGCCAGCGGCACCATCAATTTTTCGACCGAACCCTGGATCGGCGGCGCGGCCGGGCAATTGGCCGCACAAAGTTGGGATACGGGGCGATTCATCGCCACGCGTGATGCCGCTTCTCCTTCCGCCGGCACACCTTTCCGCTACGCCAATCTGTCGGCGTCGCAGCAGGCTTATTTCCCGACTACGACGATCAATATCACCAGTTTCAGCGGCGACCAGATCGTCAGCTTCCTGCGCGGTGATCGCAGCAACGAAAGCCCGGCCGGCATGCGCAACCGTTCTACCGAAGCGAATGGCACCGGGGGGCCGACACTGGGCGACATCATCCATTCGCGTCCGTTCCATGTCGCCGATGCCACTAATCCTACCGTGTTCGTCGGTGCGAATGACGGCATGCTGCATGCCATCAACGCCGCCACCGGCGCCGAACGGTGGGCCTATGTGCCCTCCATGCTGCTGAACAAGATGGCAAAGCTGGCGAAACCCTATGGCGGTCTGACCAATCCGCACGATTATTTCGTCGATGGTGGCATCAATATTCGCAGCATCGATATTTCCGGCACGCCGACGCGCATCCTGGTCGGCAGTCTGGGTGCCGGCGGTCGCGGTCTGTACGCCCTGAACATCAATGGTGCTAGCGGACTGGTGGCGTCGAGCGACACGGATGTCGCCGGCAAGGTGCTGTGGGAGATTAGTGGCACCTCGGGCAAAGTCAATAATGCCGCCCCGACCACTGCCAATGCGTATGACAATCTGGGTTACACCTACGGCGTGCCGGCGATGGTTAAGGTCAATGCGGGTAGTGTTGATGCGGTCATTGTCGGCAACGGTTACAACGACAATCCTTTGGGGGATTATCAGGCGTATCTGTATGTGATCAATGCGGCGACCGGGCAACTGATCAGCAAAATCCAGGCGGGCAGCGGCGGCTCGGCAGCAAGTCCCAATGGTCTGTTCAATCCCGCTCCTATCGACACCAACCAGGATGGGAAAGTCGATCGTGTCTATGCCGGCGACCTCAAGGGCGCGATGTGGCGCTTCGACATTTCCAATGCCTCGGCTGCTAGTTGGAGTGTGAGCACGCTGCATACGACTTCCCCTGCGCAACCCATCACCTCCACTCCGGGTGTGGCACTCCATCCGAGCGGCGGCTTCATGGTGACATTTGGCACCGGTGCCATGCTGGATACCGCTGATACCACCGACAGCACCGTGCACTACGTGTATGGCATCTGGGATGGTGCGCCGGTCGCCAACACGAGCCTGATGTCGGCCGATCTGGAAGAGCGCAGTTATGTGGATGCCGGTTCCGGTGCCACCACCCGCGTGCGGCGCGCCCTTAACATCCAAACCCCGAATTGGACCAGCGGTGGTCACAAGGGCTGGCACGTTGCATTGCCGGCGGGTGAAAAGTTGGTGGGTGAGGGCAGTTTCATTTCCAGCGGACGCTTCTACTTTACCGCTCATAATCCGACGATTTCCACCCTGTCCGGCGCCTCTTCCGTGACTGCGGTGAGCGTAACCGCGGGCGGCTCGGGCTATACCTCGGCCAACGTCAATTTTTCCGGCGGAGGTGGCACGGGTGCCTCTGCCGTCGCGACACTCAGCGGCGGGGTGATCACCGGCATCAAGGTAGTCTCGTCGGGTACTGGCTATACCTCGGCTCCGACGGTTACCATCACAGGGACAGGCAGCGGTGCAACAGCCACGTCCAGCTTGAGTTCCGGTACCACGGTGCAGGGCGAAAACTGGCTGATGGAGCTGGATTTCCTGACGGGCGGCAGCAAGAATTCGCCCTTCCTCGATCTGGACAACAACCAGATACTGAATAACAGCGACCGTATCCAGTACATCGCCAGCGATATCATCCCCGGCGGTTCCAGCGTGGGCGATCCGGTCCAGGGCACGGATGGCATCCCGGTCGGCAAGTTCCTGTCGTATGGCGTGATGTCGCAGCCGATTCTGGTGCAGTTGCAGACCCTCAATACCACTTTCTTCAATCGCAATGCCGACGCCATTTTTCCCGTCACCGAGGTGACCTACGGCGTGACCGGCGGCCACTTCGACGTGGATATTTTCTACAACGGCACCGGGAATCTGTGTACCACCCAGACTGGTGTCAATGTGCCCGCAGCCAAGGCGACCGCGCTGATCACGGTGGGCACCGATGGGCAGACGGCTTATCTACCGGCAACACTTGGCGCGATCACGGTGGATGGCGTAACGGTGATCCCGGAACAGACCATCACCAACATTCCCAACGGCACGGATACCAATGCCAATGCCACAACTCTCAAAAATAGTGTGACCGGGAGCTACACGGCGACGGTGGTGGGAAACGTGATCCAGATCACGGCACCGACGGCAGGTACGTCCTACAACGGCAAGGTGTTTGTTATAGGGGATGGCACTTCGTCTCCCGGCTTACCGGGTTCTCCAGGCTCTACAGGCTCACCTGCGACCTATCCGACTGGTCTGATCACTTTCAGCGGCGGGAGAACGGAGGATCAAGACCCCGGCAGCGAGATTACCGCCGATCTGGGCGGGCCGGCCAGCATCATGGTGGGTACCACCGTTGCCAAATCGACGAATATAACGATTGGCATAAACAAACGAGAGCGTAACTCCGCTGCGGCAATCGTGAGCGCGATCGGTACTGGCGGCACGATCAAAGCCTATGTGGGGGGCAGCAGCATTACGCCGACCTGTGCCGCAATGGACAATAAGTCGGTGTGCCTGCTCGACACGTCCGGCCAACCGAATGGCAGCACGGTGGCAGTCGGCACGCAGACACTCCCTGCTTCTCAGGTGTTCACGACTACGGCGACGGCGGGTGGTACGGCTAGCAGCCCTGCGGTGTCGGGGACACCCGCCACCGGCTGGAGCAATTTCAAGCCGGCCTTGAGCGTGACCACTTTCAGCGGCGGGGCGGATGCCTTGTCCAATGCGACGGTCACCCAGAGTTGCAGTTCAAAGAACGGCAATTCAGATGCGCACGTGCACCGGTACGACGACGATTATGACCGTACCGGGGTGGATATGCTGAATCCCAGCAGCGGTGCCGCGCACAAGTTGTCGAGCGCGATTACTTCCACCGCCACCAAGTACAAGGTGCTGGTGCATAACCAGTATCTCAATCCGGCGGTGAAGTTCCACATCGGCGATGCAAGCTATGAGCCCAGCCTGGATGTCGGTTATCACAAGAAAGGCGACGGCGGGTTCTACGATCAACTGATTGCCTCGACGCTGGACGTGACGGCGCTGCCAACCTATAACGGCACGTCCAATTCCACCGGTAATACCGGAACGGGATTCCAGCCGATCGGCAGTCTGGTGTTCAATATGCCGACCGATGCCTTGAGCGCCAAGGACTGGTGGGGTAGCGGCGACGTGCGCGTCGGCTTGCACCCGATCAACCCGGGCTGCGGCGGGCGCGATGGTGATAAGACTGATGGCACTGACGGCAATATGTATCAGCCAATAATCCCACCTCCGAATGGAGTAGACGGTCCCGGTATCAAGGGCTGGTCGGCTTCGACGGTTTCCATCAATTCGGTCGGGGTGCGCCACGGCGGTGCATTAACGGTGCAAATCATCAAGGACACCACGCCGCAATCGGCGCTCGAATTGAATGATCCACTGGGGCGCCCGGAATACGGCTGGCGCGTCAAGAGTGCGGATCACGCGGCTTACGTGCTGGTCGAATACACTGTGTATTGGCACTACAAAGGTTCATCGCCACAGGTATGTTATGGTGAGGCAGGCTGGACTAAAACACCTGTCCCGGATGATACGACATGTACCCCTGTTGATGATCCATCATGCAAAACATCACCGGCAGCAGGATCGACCGATCCAAAACTGGGTGATTTGAGTGGAACCAGTGGGGCGACTGTAACGGGTATAACGCGCGTAGTTGACCCGACCACCGGCGTGGTTACCATCACGATCACCTACAGTAACGGCGCACAGGCGACCATCACCCGTTCCGAGTCGGTCGATACGATCACTACCGAGACTTGCGATGCGGATGGAAATTGCGTGACGGATGTCGCGCATAAAGACACCGCTGACGCCAGTATCGTAAATGGCGGCGATGAACGC
>Ga0210046_1002125_pt1 | contig 14431 bp, 10 predicted proteins | sample CryGeyCG2114_250_FD_185461 | JGI IMG/M metagenome (GOLD analysis project Ga0210046, IMG submission 185461) | Groundwater microbial communities from aquifer - Crystal Geyser CG18_big_fil_WC_8/21/14_2.50 (SPAdes) (version 2) | ecosystem: Environmental > Aquatic > Deep subsurface > Groundwater ... | reverse complement strand
GCCGCCACAATAGTGCCCTACCTTCTGCGCAGTATAGCCAAAAAGGACTTGCGTTAAATGTTAAATAAAGAACCTGGGGTTCGCCGGTTAGACAACTGGATTGAATCCTTTATGGAGTATGCGAGCTTCGGAGAAGCCCCCTACAACACACTATTCTGGACAGGCGTCTCCACCGTCGCTGGTGCGCTCCGCCGAAAGGTCTGGATTGACATGGGGTACTTCCAGTGGATACCGAACTTCTACGTTATCCTCGTCGCTCCACCGGGCATTATCAGCAAATCCACCACCGCGAATATCGGCATTAACCTTCTTCGCAAAGTGGACGGGATTAAGTTCGGGCCAGACGTTGTAACGTGGCCAGCGCTGGTCTCCGCAATGGCGGATGCGAGGGAGGAATTCGTCGACCCTGCCACTGGCGAGTTCGTTCCGCAGTGTTCCATCACAATCGCTTCAGACGAGTTCGGCAACTTCCTCAACCCGCAAGACCGCGAGATGGTAGACATCCTCGTTGCCCTGTGGGACGGCAAGCGCGGGACGTTCGACAAGATGACGAAGACCTCCGGCAACGACCAGATTATCAACCCTTGGATAAACATAATCGCTTGCACGACCCCCGCTTGGATTAGCGGCAACTTCCCGGAGTACATGATTGGCGGCGGATTCACCTCCCGCTGCGTATTCGTCTACGCTGATGAAAAACGCCAGTTCGTCGCTTACCCGAAGTTGAAGCTCCCCACCGAGTGGCACAGAATGCAGGACGACCTTATCCACGACCTCGAGATAATCAGCACAATGGTAGGGGAAATGGAGCTAACGAAGGAAGCCTACGCATGGGGGGAGGAGTGGTACACGCACCACTGGAACAACAAGCCCGAGCATCTCGACACCGACCAGTTCGCCGGCTACCTCGCGCGCAAGCAAACCCACATGCACAAGCTCGCGATGATACTCTCCGCCGCCCGCACGGATTCTCTCTCCATCACCAGAGACCACCTCGAGGAAGCTCACAAATACATTACCACCCTCGAAGCCGACATGCCTCGCGTCTTCCAGCGCATTGGCCAGACCCCAGTTACTCGCGGAGCAGGCGACCTCCGTGACATCCTCAACGCTTGCGGCCCAACGACGAAGTCGGAACTCTTCCGTAAGGTCTTCCGCACCCTCTCCTACAACGATTTCCAAGAAGCCCTTCTCGCCTGCGTCAGTGCAGGTTACGCGGAGCAAATGCAAAAGGGAGACGATTTTCTCATCTCCCCCGTTGCGGTAAAACCCAAGCCTTAGAACAGCTTATCAACCTCCGAAGCCGCCGGTCTCTGCCCTTTTTGCTGGGGCACTCCGGCTTCCTTCATTCCAGCCGCCCTCCCCCTTCCCTTCAGCGATTGCCGGAGCTGCTTCGCTTGTATCTGCATCCCAGGTGGGCAATGCTCATTGTAGTACGCTATCGCTCGCTCCGTATCAGCCACGGCCTCTCTGTCCCCTTGCCGTAACGCCTCTGCAAGGTTCGCATAGAGCCGAGTCTTCCGCTCCATCCAGAACATCGTGGCGTCCAGCTTCGCAAAGTTCTTCTCCCGGTTTTGCGCTACGATAGTCGGATTGAACCCTCCGAGCCCCTTCATCAGCAGCTCCCCTGTAGTAAGGTCTCGAATCTCCCCTGTCACCAAGTCGCGGGTAACCCTCGCACTACTATTATAACGCACCCCCCTCTGCGCCCAATCGTTCGCCATCAGCGCATTCCGCACTACGCTGGGAAGTGCCGGAGCGACCTGCATCGCCTTCGTCGGGGCGTCCTGCGTTAGCGCCCTGATAAACCCACTCACGAATCCACCAAGAGGGCCAGCCCCCGCGAGTGCCGTATCCATCGGCTCGCCTGTCGAATCTCCCAGCGTTGCAAGGCCAGGGACAATCTTCCCGAACCCTACCGACCCGGACAGGTCGAACCCTGCGACATTATGCGAAAGACCGTGCATGAGTAAGTTCGGGTCAACGTGCAGGCCGAAGTCCTCCGCCTTATCGTTCAGCTCCGCAACCATCTTCCGCACCTCCAGGTCAAGGTCGAAGTCCCTTCCGAAGAGCTTCTGCGCAATCAGCCGCAGCGCCGCCCGGAGGTCTTCTTCCCCTGGGCCACCAGCTACCCCGCCTAGCATAGCGAACATCAGCCACATCCGCGCCGTCATGCCAGTTATCCGGTTCGTCCGTACCTTCACCTTATACCCGGCGCGGGACAGCTGCTCCTGCCTCCGCTTATACCCCTTTTCATACTGCCCACTGAACATATACATCATGAGCTGGGTGAAGCCGTAGTAGATGGTAAAGGCTGCCTTCCTCCCCCGCATGAACGGCGGGCGGTTAGCGCGCGAGGAGTCTCCAACGGTTAGTTTCGTCTCCTCTGCCGCCAAGTCGTAAGCCTCCTCCCTCGGCAATCCTGCCGTCATGTAGAGATTGAACTTTGCCAGGAAAGCTATATGGCGAACGTACAACTCCACCAGATGAATCGGCAGCATCCCCATACGCATGAACAGTTGCGCGTAGTTATTAACCTGCGAACCGGCCAACCGCTGCAGCACCCCCGCATCTGCGAAGTCAGCAAGCTGCGCCGAGAACGTCTGGTCGAGCACCGCATTGTTCTTCGCTTTCGTGATTGCCCAGAGTTCGTCTTCCGACAAATGTCCCGTTGCGTCCTCCGCCTGCATCTTCAATAGCTTCTGTCCCGTGGAGTTCAGGAACTGCATCCCGGACATCGTCGTCTTAGCCCCCGCTATCGTAATATACTTCAGCCCGTGAAGCGTTCCGAAGTGCGCCGTGATATCCGCTATTACCGGTATGATTGCGGTGATATTCGCCAGCGCCGTCTTCGCCACCCCCCACAGTTGCCACAGCACTACGAGAGCTTTCAGCGCCTGCCATTCCTCCCTAGGGTTCATCATGTAGTCGAAGTGCTCTTGCATAACTTGTAAGATATTCTCCAACCGTTGACGCTCCTTCAGGTACGCCTCATCCTTCCGCGTCTCCGCATCGAGTAGAGTAATATCCCGCTCCACCGCCTGCGCCGCCCGTCCGAATTCCTCCCTGTAGCGGAGCTTCGCCAGTAACGCCGAGTCGTGCCGCATGAAGTCGCCGTAGTTGCGCAGCAAGTCTCTATTCCGCCCTGTGACCTTTGCCAGTTCCCTCGAGAAGCTCCGCAGTGCGCGGGATTCCCTCGACTTATCCAGCATGGCCAGCAGCTGCGCCTGTTGCCCGTCCGTGAGGGCGAGCTCCTTAGCCACGGTATTCAGCACTTCCGGGGGAAGGTTCTTATACGCATGCATCCCATTCCGCCAGTTCTTCGCCTCCACCCGATACTGCTTCGAACTCAACTTCCCTTGCAGCGCCTTCACTGCTTCGTCCCGTTGTTCCTCCGTCTGGAAGAACTCTTGGTGCATCAGCTCCTCCCCATCCAGCGTGTACTCCACCACCTGCACTCCGTACTCGCCGAAGCGACTCTGCGGGAGGAAGGGCTGCGAACGGAGGTTGGAGAACATCTGGGAAATCTCGCTCAGCTTAACCCGCAACACCGCCGAATGTCCCTTATACTTTCGCATCGCCTTAGACGCGAGTGTCCGCTCCAGCGCATTCATATGTTGCAGCATAGACTGCTTCACCCGCAGTGCCAGCGCGGCCGTCGATTCGCTAACCCCGTGCTCCTTCGCTTTCTCCGCAAAGGTCTCCGACGGCAGGAACTGCCACCCAGCCTTCCCCTTCGCCAGCTCCGCCCAGTGCTGTCCGAGCTCATATTCCTCCTGCAAGAACGCGTGGAGATTCGCCAACTGCTCCTTCCCCAACGCTGCCCAACTGCGAGCGATGTCGGTGGCCTGTGCTTCCAGGCGCCCCCGGTACGCTTGATAATCCGAAGCCACTTTATTATGGTACTGCAACCCCACCACGTCAGGGTTAGCGAAGGCGAATTGCTGCGGGGCAGCGAGGGCGCGAGCCATCTTCCACCCCGTAGCCACCGTCTTCCGCATCATCTGCTTCATCTCTCCTTTCACCCCCAGCTGCTCTACTTGTGCAGTCAGCTCCTCGAGTTCCGGAAAGCGCTCCGGCATATCGTAGGAGAAGTAGTCCACCGGACGGGTGCGAAGTTCCGAGGGGATAGGATAAGCCAGCGTTTCCCGCGTCTCCCCTTGCGCCTCCAGCACGACCGGAATAGTCTCCCCCTTGCCGAACGGTTTCAGCAGCTTCTTCATCGTTCCACGAAGAACGGAGTGCCCTCCCGCCTCCCCGTAGAATGCCGCCATCCCTTCCGCCCGAGGTTCGAACGGAACGTAACTAATCGGCTCTTTCGCCCGCCGTTCCAACACCCCCTTAATCACGCGCTTCAGTTGCCCATACTTGTAGTACGGAAGCAGCGCTTCCATCACCTCTACCCCAGTCTTCGCCGGGACAACCTCCGCCGCCTCCCCGTGCTGTGAAATGAATAAGTTGTCTTCATTCCAACCAATCGCATCACTCGGCTGCACCTCATCCTGCTCCTTCGCGGTAGCCAGCGCCACCCACGAAAGGTTGCTGTCGGCAGCGAAGCGCATGGCGGCACGAAGCGCCACCCCAGCCCACCTATCCGTAGATTTCGCGTAAGGGGTCTGCTCCCACTGCTTCGCCCCAGCACGTTGCTTATTGAAGTAGCGAGTAATCTCCTCCGCCGCACCTTCGCGCATCTGCACTCGCCCATCCGCCACGACGTTCCCTTGCTCGTCAATCGGTTCGCCGAAGCTTCCCGTCCGAGGAACCTGCGTACTCGTCAGGGTAAGGAACTTTCCATCCTTGTCGAACATAGCCGCCATCGGCGCATTCGGGAGCAGCACTGCCCGCCCAGCATCTTTCCCCACCGAGGTGAAGTCTTGCCCCGCATCACTCTGCACTTCATGGATGTAAAGCCCCTTTCTCCCTTCCGTATCCGTCAGTACCGTAGCCCTCAGGTGCATTACCACTGCGATACCCTGCGCCATTTGCGTAGTGGTAAAGTGCCCCACCATCGGCAGCTTCCTATAAACCTGCTGCCCGTGCGTTTCCGCTGCGAACTTCGGCACATGGAACAGCAGCTCCACGTAGTCGTCCAAGTCCTCTTGTGCGCGCTGGAAGAACTTCGGACGCTGCGCAGGGTACGTCGATTCCCCACCTCGCTGCACCACGACATCAAGCGGCCCAGACATCTGTTCTAACGCCGAGACGATAGTCGCCTTCGTCACGCGAAGATTCGGCCCTTCCAGTTCCGCCAGTCTCTGCTCCAGCCCACTTGCCTCCAAGTCCAACTGCTTAATCCGCGCTTGCTTAGCCCAGCTCCGCAGCATCTGCAACCAGTCATCTACCGTAGCAATCTCCGGCGCCTTCTCCGCCACCATTCGTGCGGCAGAGAAAGTCCACGGGACGCTAGTTACTCGCGGCGTTACATCGCTGAAAGCGAGCGAAACCGGGTCGTAGCTGAATCGCCACTTCCCTACCGTCTTCTCCCCTACGTAGTCCTCAGCAATCTCCCGAAGTGCGGCGAGCTGCCCGGATTTAGCGAGGGCAAGCATCTCCGCGTAAGCGTCGGGATTCTCCTCCCGCACATCCGCCAAGTCCCGCTTAACCGCAGCAACCGCGAGCGCGCGAGCATCCGCCACCGGCGCGGCGGCTTGTACCTTCACCTTCAGTGATTGCGCTTTAAGGTCGAGTCCGGCAAGCGCCCCGGCGCGGAAGGCTTCGGGAAGATTGTGGGAGATTTCCTCCGCAAGTGGGCCGAGGTCTTTGTTCGCCGGTGCTTTCGCCTTAGTCTTGCGTGGGGCAACGGCAGGGGTGGCGGAATGGGGGAACTTTATTTTAGATGAACGTCCCCCATTTTCCACCTTCCTCAGCGTCAGCGCATCCACGAACTCCGTAAAGGCCGTTCCCGCTGCGATAACCTTCGCAATTTTCATTTCCTTGAAGAATGCCCGCACCTTCTCCAGCACGCGCTTGAAGAACGCCTGCGAACCGAGCGGGGTGGTGTCAAGGAGTTTCTTGTCGTGAGCGTAGCGAGCCATCTGCTCCGCCGCCCATTCTTCGGGGGAAAGGATGCGAGCTTCGGCGGGGAAGGCGCTGGCGAACTGCAGTGCCGTCATTTTGCTGAAGTCCCGGAACTGGCCCACAGCATTCTGCCCGAAGGTTTGTCCACGGTTCACCCTCGCCCGCATACCCCAAGCGGCCTTCGCTGGGCCCATCCAGGTATTCAGGAATTCAGCCGCTGACATACTGCCGTTCAGCACTCGTGTCTTCCTCTGATTATAGTCGGTGAGAACGGCCCGAACCTCCTCCGTCTGCCGCGCAAGAAAAGCCGCATCAAACAGCGCCCCTTCCGGCAGCGTATCGAAGGTTAGCTTATCCGCCTCACTCATCCCCTTCTGCAGCTCTTCCCAGACAATAATATGCCCCACCTCGTGTGCGAGCGAGTAAGCGGCTTCCGCCTGCGTAACTTCGTTAAACTTCGACGGGTCTTCAAAGTTCGTCAGGTTCGCCGGGTTGATAGCATAAGCACCGTTACCGAGCGGTGTAACCTTCGCCGTCTGCCCGCTCCCCAGCGTCTGAAACTGCACCACCACTTTCGCCGAGCTGCCCAGTTTCTTCAGCACCTGCGTCAGCGTATCCACCACAGCACGGCGGTAGGACTCAGGGTATAGCTCCGAAGCCTCCCCTACGCCAACAACCTCCCCCTTCGCCAGCGGAACATCCCTCAGGGCTACGCCCTCCTTTTTCCCCTTCGCCGCCACGGTCACTATGGAATCAGCCAGTGCCTTCCCATCATTCGGATTCTCATAGTTCCCCCGGTTGCGGGAAGCCGTTAAGCTCCTCCCTATATCATTCAGCCTCGGCAGGTCATCGTTCCCTTCCTCCACCGGAAAGTCCCGATTCAACTCCGCAATATCCTCCATCGCCTGCAGTTGCCGCTCCGCTTCCGCCAGCATTTCCTCCGTCACCGGATTCGACTCGGCCTCCGCCAGCGCCGCCTCCAGCGAAGGGTCGAAGTCGGCTTCATCCAACTGCTGCACCATCGCTCCTTCCATGCGAGCCGTTTCGCTCACCTGCGCCCTGGCAGCCTGTTCCACCTCTGTATCGCGCTGTGCGAGGACATTAGGAAGCGGCTCCAGCGTAACCGTTCCCCCTGAGCCGGCCGCCTGCTGCGCGGCGATGGTGGCGGCTTGAATACCCCCAGCATCCACCGCAACCTCTTGCACCGCACGTCCCTGAGCATCCCGCGCTACCACCACCCCCACAGTAGCCTCCGGAGCCGGTTTCTGCTCCACCCCGTAGCCAAGCGCCGCCGCCACCCCCTTCGTCTTCGCTAGCTCCAGCACCGCCTCATCGGAGTACATCAGCACCCCTTCCGCCACGCGAGCAATCTTTGCGCCCTCTGGCAACGGTGGAACCTCCTCCCCTTCAGTGAACAGAACGGCAGGCTTCCGTCCTTCGACGAAAGCATCAATCTGCCCCTGTAGCGAATCCGGCTTCTCCGGTAGCGGCTTATCTTCCCCCTTCGCCAAGGCCGTCCCTACAATATCTACCGGAGCGCCCATGCCGCCTAGCAGAGCGCTTGCCGTCAGCTCAGCACCCGAAGTAGCCTGTCCAACTGCGGCATTGCCTGCGGCTGTCTGCAGCGCTTCATCCGCCATAGATAGTGGCACCTTCGCTGCCGTTGCCACCGCATTGCTAAGTTTTCCGAGCCCCAGCGGAGCGCCCATGACAGCAGCCACCCCTGTTTCCGCCCCAGTTTGCTTCGCCCCTTCCAGTACCGCTTCATCCAGTGTCTTGCCATTTGCAAGAGCCGCAGCGGTATTTGGGGTAGCACCACCTACTGCCGTAGCCCCCGCATTAAATGCCGAGCCGGTAGCTAGGTCTCCGGCAAGGCCTTTCCCAACTAAACCTCGCGTCAGGGAACCGGTCAAGCCACCACCGACGAAGGCCGACGGCATCATCTCCGCCATGTACTTTGCCGCTAGCACGGGGCTGGCCATCAGCTCCTTCAGCCCTCCGGTAAAACCATCCGCTTGCGCAGCACGCATAACGTTAGCTAACAGTGGGTTATCAGGGAGGGTATTGTAGTCTTGCAGAGCTGCTTCCGTAGCTTGTCGGGCATAGTCAAGGGGCTGCTCCGCAATCTGCTTCGTTTGCTCTGTGCCGCCGCCGAGGGCGTTCAGGGCACTGGCCGATTGCGCCGTCTGCATCGCCGCCGCAGGAGTGGCAAGTGTGGCGAGCTGGTCAAGGCCTTTCCCGAGCGACTCGAGGAAAGTTATCTCCTTCGGGGTCTCTTGGTCGGGCAGTCCGGCAAGCAAGTCCTCGGGTACACCTTGGTCGGGCAGTCCCGCGAACAAATCATCATCTGGAAGGGAGTCAAGCAAAGAAGCCCCGTTAGGGGTAGAGGTAGGTGCCATGTGTAACTTCTCCTTAGAGAGCGTTAGTTAAAAAACTTATTTCGCGGGGGTAACTTTCCCACTTGCTTGGTTGAGGGGTTTCTTCCCGCCGTTAACCAGATAATCAATATTCGCTTGTGTAACAGCCTTTCCTGCAGCCTTTAGTACGGCCTTCGCTTTCTCGGGATTACCCACGGCTTGCCGAACGTCTTCAGCGCTTGCTCCAGCGGGGTAACCCTTATCCTTGGGGGCAGATTGTTCTGTGGCCTTCTGCGGGTACAGCTTAGCGTAGGCGGTGTCGAAGGCCTCCACATCCATAGTCTGCGGCCCATAGGTGTCTCCTTCTACGACAGGTCGCATAAATAGCTTACCAATGGAGCTAACAATCGCGTCCTTATGCTCCTGGGTGCCAGGCTTCGCCCGTGCTACTCGCGCCATAATCTCTTGCACCCGCGCTTGCGCCACACTCAGCCGTGCCTGCGCATTCAGTCGTTTCTGCTCATTCGGCGCATCCTTTGCCTGCTGTTCCAGCTTCGCAATTTCCGCTTCCAGCTTTTTCAATTCCAGGCTCTTCTTCTTCTTCGCCTCATCGCTTTGTTCGTAGTCCAGCCCGAGCTGCGCCTTATCCAGTTCCAGATTCGCCGCCTTGTTCTTCGTCCCGAACAGGTCATTTTCCTGCGCCCGTTTCTCGGCATCCAGTGCTTCTTGCCGCGTCTGCGCCTTCCTCGCCTCCCCGGTCTTATGGTAAGCGCCAATCGCTGCGGAGAGCTGTTCCGAATTGCTCCTCCCATTCTGTGGGCCAGCCAGGGCAAGAGCCAGCGCCCGCACCTTTTCCCTATTCTCCGGCTTCGCCAGCCATTCTTTCGCCGTACCAAAGGCACCCTTCGGCGCGATAGCTTCCGCCAGAGGAGCTTGCGCCACGGCAGGTGCAGCGGCAGGGAGCGGAGCAGCGGCCGCCACGTTCGGCACTTGGAATTGATATTCCTGGGGCTGCTGTTGCTGTTGCCCCAGAAGCATCTGTAAAAAGTCGCTCATTTGAAACCTCCTTGTAGCAGGGAAGCGAGGACTTTATAGGTAGCGGGGTCGATGGGGGCGGCCGCCTGCGGCGCATTAACCGCTCCAATCCCCTTCACCTTACCCAGTCCAGCACTAGCCACCGCCGGCATCTTCTGCGCAGACCCTTCCGCCTGCTTCAGAATATCTGCTAGCCCCGTCAGTGCGGTCAGCCCCTTACTTGCTTCAGGGCCGAGACTCACCGGCTGGTCATAAGGCATGGCAGTGGTCGGCACTAAGGTCTGCGGGGAAGCCATGAAGGTGCTGTCGTAGTTAGGCACTCCATAGCCACTCTGCGTCATTGCTGTATAGTCAAGTGCCATGATTATAGCCCCGCCATCTCGCCAAGACTCAGCAATGTCCCAAAGTCCTGTACATCGCTCGAACGGTTGCTCGTCCTGCCAGAAGTCGAACTTCCCGGAGTCATGCCACCATAGAGCAACTGCGCCATCTGCTGCAACGGCGCCCAGTCTTTATTAACATTGAAGTCCCGAACATTCGCATTGTAGTTCTCTTGCCCTTGTTGATACCCTTCCGTATTCGCACCAACCCCTGCCATCGTCATAGCCGGAGCTTGCAGCGATTGTAACAGCGTCGGGAGGGAGTTGACGGTGGAGTTGAACGTTTGCAGGCCTGCGTTGTACGCACTATTATCCAGGTTTGCATTCGCATTGGCCGTGGCGGAGGCTAGCCCTTTCATAGCCAGACCTTCGGCAATGCCTTGACGGCTTCCTCCGTAACCGCCACTAGCCATCGCCCCACTGCGGATGTTCGCCAGCGGGCCGCCAGCTTGTGTAAAGCTCTGCATCAACTGGTCAGCACTGGCTTGCTTGGCCGCTTGTAGATTCTTATTCCTCGCAATATCCAGAACATCGGCCAGACCAAACTGCGCTACCCCAGGCACCATTCCGGCCACTCCGCCCTGCGCTCCGGAAATCTGTCGCATCATGTTCTGCGCGTTCAGCGTATCCTGACTTGGGCCTACAAACTTGGGGCCAGCGTAACCCTGAGCATTCTGCGTTCTGGTGGCGTTGTCGAAAGCGGCTATAGCACCGGAAAAAATCTTATCTTTTGCAGCCTGGTCTTGCGGGGTCAGGAGCGCAGTGGTGCTGCTCTGCTGTGTTGTGCCGCCTGGGTCACCCAGTACTCCTTCGAGGAATCCCATGAATCACCTCCGGTTAAAAATTGTAGTAGATTGCTACTGTCCGTGCCATAGTACTAACATTTGACAACCCTTGCAAAAGCATTTACAGTATCCTCTCAAAGTGTGGAGCATCTTTAAAATTATCTTCTCTACTCCAGTCCATGTCAAAGTTGCCTCCCCAGCGATTCTTTGGGTTAAGGGATTCCCAGTATCTACCGAGAGGCTCTAGCTGATGAACAGAGCAAATATACACAAGCTTACCTTCTGCGGAGGGGAGGAAGAAGTTTAAGTCTCCTGCCAGTTTCCGCAGGTGCTTAGAATTCATTGTCTTACTTCTACCAGTTTCTACGTATATCTTCTGCATTTCAACCGGACGCAGCAATTCTCCGGCAGTTACGGTAAAGCCCTGCGCAGTTGCGAAGTCTACTAGCGAGCAAAAGTTAAGTAGGAATTCGGCCTGAGCTTCCATTAGCTTACTCATTCTTATCTCCCTTCTTATCTCCCTTACGCATGGACAACCCCTTTTCTACAGTTCTACCAACGAAATAGGCGGACATAATTAGCATACCCCACTGTCCTAGAAGCTCTACATAAGCTTCGTTGACGGTTATAGAGAATGCAGACATAAGAGCAAAGATTGTGTAGATTGCTAAGATGAAGATAAGCGTCATTGGACGGATGTTCTTAGATAGCCAACTATCGGAAGACATATCAGCTCTCCATCTATCAGTTACCTGAATCGACGCCGATTTTTCAGCTTCTATATCTAGCTCAGCTTTCTTAACTTGCATAGACAGAAGAAACTCTTCATGCTCCATTTCCTTCTCTTTTAGTTTCTGAACAAGCTCCGGGGTCAGGTCAGAAACAGAAGATGGAATCTTAATTCCTAGCTTGGATTCAATTACGTCCTTGCCTTTAGCTTCTATTGCACCGGCGAGGAGGCTCATACCTTTAGAAGCTAGGGAAGAAAGAAGAGGTGCTAACAGTAAAGGAAAGGGCATTATTTAACTCCTTTAGCTATGCCAATACCGGCGAGGACAATAGCTCCTAAGATAATCAAAGATAAGAAGGACTTCCAGAAGATATTGGAAGCAGTCTCATAGGCAGTTAATAGCCTGTCTAATTCCTTGTGGCTATTATAGTGCAGTTCAGCGTCTATTAGAAATTCGGCGTGAGTTCTAGCTGCTATTGCATTAGCTATTCTCTGTACATCCTCATCTGATATACTTTGATGATAGTTGTGTCTGCGCTCTTCCATTATAAGACCCCTTTTATTCCCCAGAAAATAATCTCCCCAACAAGACCGCCAATCCCAGTCGCAATAGCGTCCCATTGGTCTGCTATTCCCTTGCCGCTGGCACAGTCGTACAACTCTTTAATTGACCCAGCTATAACAGCCAGTGCAAGTCCATAGCCGTAGGGGAGCAGCATTAGAGCTGTGGCAGATATTGCGTAGCCAGCGAGGAAATGCGCTTGCTTGTCGATTGGAAGTTTCATACACCCTCCGCATCAAGTGCTTCCTTGATAGACTGTTCTGCGGTTATCAGGTCAGTCATGCTGACATAGCTCACACAGTCCCCGGTATATTCGTTTACCCTTCTCCAGTCCACAGAACCAGCAGATAGGTTGATATTCTTGATTTCCACGACTGTTCCGCTTGTTAATGTAATTTGCATGATGCCTCCCTAGTCTAAAATTCTGCCGATGATTGTTGTGGTAATAGTTCCGGTGTAGTTGGCACTTGGTTTAATTACCAGCTTACGGTTCGTGCCATCGTGATTCCTGTTCGCTACCGTGCAATCGAGATAGGTAGCAAGCGCAACAGAAGCTACCCACCTCGCAGTAGCTGAACCATCGCCCAGAATGACGTTCACCCCAGTAGCAGAGCAGCGCATGGTAATGGACTCGATACGGATATTGTCTGACGGGAGGATATTTTCATTCACTCCCCCTACATACTGGGCTTCCTGCGTACCAGCCCAAGTATTAGACCAGCGCACCTCAAAGTCTTTTTTACGTCTGGTGGTAGTAGCTCCTTCGATAGGCATCTTGGCATGGAGCTTATTGCCTGACGAATCAAGCCACTGTCCGGGTTCTGGCTGGATGCCTTCATGCTCTAAGGATAAAGTAGAGCCAATGCTCTTTAGAATAAAGTCTTTGATATATAGAACATCAGTCCCATTACCAGCAAACGTTGTACTGGAATTACTTAACATTTGAATTTGTATCCCAGAAAGTGTGGAACCCCAATAAAACTCAAACTCAAGAATTGTAACTGTGTCTGGGGAAAGAGAGATATTTGTTGTAAGAGTACCGATATTAGCACCGCCATAACTAGCGAATCTGAATCCATTAACAATAGAATTTAAGGACGGATTAAATACTTTAATAGAAAGTTTATACCGCTTATCGCTTGGGAGTGAAGAAAATGAATGTCTAAACCCATGAGTATCGGTTGTACTGTCTATAGTCCCCATAAGCCAATCATTTTCTCCGCCGATGGAATCTATATTTTCAGCAATACTAGTAACGCCAGTATAGGCACTCCAGCTATCCACTCCTGCACTGAAATCGCTTGTATAAATCGCAGTCTGACTCGCCCCCTTATCCGCAAATGCCACACCATTCCTGCAAAGGTCTAGCACCTCTGATGCCGATAGTGCGCGGGTGTAGAGGATGGCGGATTTGGCGCTGCCTGCGGTTCTGACTGTTGCATAACCTAATAAATAAAGACTAGACGCATTGTCGGTAGTAGCGGGAATACCTGCTGTAATGGCTACTGATGCGCCAAGCTGTATTCCATCCACGTAGAACGCAACAGAGCCAGCAACAGACGCAGATTCTCGCGTAATTATAACGCTGATTTTATGGAAAGTATTATCAACTAAGTTAGTAGATATGGTGCTTGAATAGGTATTTTCATTGATTCCAAGACGCAATACACCACTTGTCTGTACGTTTAGCCAATAACCAACGTTCGCGGCATGCTTGAATATAAAATACTGATTAGCGCTCGGCGTCCAGTCCGGTAGACTGCCTTCCCAATGCAGCGTAAAGTTTCCCGTACCACAGTCGATGTTCGCATTATCTGCTACTTGGATTCCATTCGAGCCGCTTGTTGCTGCTGTCATGTTTATAGACTGGGCAATTGCGGTTGGGTTGTTGTTGTTCGCAATCTGGGATTGAACAAAAGCAGTAGTAGCCCCAGAAGTGTCTGAATCGTTGTCGGCTAATGCTGTGCTAATGGCTAGTGTAGTCACACTGGCAGGTAGTGTCCCTCCATTTAGACTCGCAGCAGTAACCGGCTTATTCGTAGTTGAGTCAACTGTTACTCCATTAATAGAAGCTGGGGCGATAGCTCCGCCGGAAGCGAACTGGGATAGATTACCAGTCAGCTGCCCAAATACTCCGTTTAGATAGGTTTTTACTGCTGTCCAGAGTATCTTGCGCTTACCCCCTGCTGCAAGGTTAGTATCGACAAAGTCTGTGTCAGTGATTGCAGTTGCTGTTGTGGTTGTTGTGAGGTTGTCTGTTACACCAGAAGATGGGGTTCCTAATGCTCCACCATTAACTACAGGAGAGCCAGCTGTTCCTACATTAACGGCAAGCGCAGCGGCTACTCCAGTTCCAGGTATTACACCTGCCCAGGTAGTTAGGTCTGCATCATAAGCCTGAATTGTTACACCGATATCAGCTGGTGAGAGCTTCTCAGTATCAAGCTCATTGATAGCTGCCTGAACATCGGTAGCAACTATATTTCCAGCTGGCGTATTAGGGACAGTAGAAGCAATCTGATCTCCCGTATTCGTCCCTGTGGCAGTATTACCTAGTGGTGTTT
>Ga0210046_1002123_pt1 | contig 14449 bp, 8 predicted proteins | sample CryGeyCG2114_250_FD_185461 | JGI IMG/M metagenome (GOLD analysis project Ga0210046, IMG submission 185461) | Groundwater microbial communities from aquifer - Crystal Geyser CG18_big_fil_WC_8/21/14_2.50 (SPAdes) (version 2) | ecosystem: Environmental > Aquatic > Deep subsurface > Groundwater ... | reverse complement strand
CCTGTCGGGCCCGCCTGATCGAACGCAACTGGTACAACATCCTGGCCTACCGCATGGACGGAAACCGGTGTCCAAGCTGCGGGAACACGATCCCGGGAGTCTTTTCAGAAGACCCTCCGGTGGAGTTTTTTGGGCGGAAGCGACTCGTATTCGCGTGATTTGGTCCTGTCGTCTCTCTCGGTCGAGGGTCGGTACGGGCAGACGCCCCGACTGGCGGAGACTTCTTCAACGGACCCGGTTCATGTGAGAATGAAACCATGAACCAGTCTGGAGTCCTGTTTCGTATCACCACATTCGGCGAATCCCATGGCGGCGGTGTGGGCGTCGTCATCGACGGATGCCCGCCCGGACTCCTCCTGGTGGAAGCCGATATCCAGCCGGACCTGGACCGACGCCGGCCCGGCCAGAGCCGCCTGACCACCCAACGTCAGGAGGCCGATCAATGTCGGATCCTGTCGGGAACATTCGAGGGGCGAACTCTGGGGACGCCGATCGCGGTTCTCGTGGAAAACGCGGATGCGAGGGGACGTGACTACGAGCCGTTCAAGGAGCTTTTCCGGCCGTCCCACGCCGACTTCACTTATGAAGCTAAGTATGGAATCCGCAACTGGAAGGGCGGCGGCCGGGCTTCGGCAAGAGAAACGATTGGTCGGGTCGCCGCGGGCGCCGTCGCCCGAAAGATCCTCACCACGTCCCTCGGCATAGACATCGTCGCCTGGGTCGACCAGATCGGAGACATCTGCGCCGCTGTGGATCCAGAGACCGTCTCGCAAGAAGAGGTGGAATCAAGTCTCGTTCGATGCCCCGATACAAGGACATCGCCTGGAATGGTCGATGCTGTCGACCAAGCTCGAATGGACGGCGACTCCCTGGGTGGCATCATCGGCGTCGTCGCGCGGAACGTGCCACCTGGCCTCGGTGAACCGGTGTTCGGCAAGCTGGACGGAGACCTGGCACAGGCGTACATGTCGCTACCGGCGGCGAAAGGATTCGAGATCGGATCCGGATTTTCCGGAGTCACCACGAGGGGCTCGACGCACAACGATCCCTTCCGTCTCCAGGATGGACAGATCCGCACGACCACGAACCATTCCGGTGGGATCCAGGGCGGGATTTCCAACGGTGAATCGATCCGGGCCCGCATTGCCTTCAAGCCGACCGCAACCATCCTCAAGCCCATGCCCACCGTGTCCAGGACAGGCGAAGAGACCACCTTGAACGCCCGAGGTCGCCACGATCCCTGTGTGTTGCCACGAGCTGTCGTCATCTGCGAGGCTGCAATGGCCTTGACCCTGGTCGATCACTACCTGCGCCACCGGGGGCAGACCGGCCGAGAACCCCAGAACTTCCCCCTGCAACAGCGCTGAGCCGTGGAACTCAGGACTCAATAGACCCAACTCGACCCTCACCCGAAACCTGACCCTGATTCCCGACCCAAAATTCATGGCCTCGATCATCCGAAGACGGCTCCCGTTCCTCCTGATCAACAGCTTGGACCTCTTTGCAGCGATCGGGCTCACCCTCGCCTCGTTCGCTGCATTCCACATCCAGCCGCTCTGGGATTGGATCGGCGATCCCTCCCAGATCGAAAACCCTTGGATCTTCAGGGCAAGCAAGCAAATCGACGGCTTCTTTTCCGGACTGCAGTACCAGGCCTATGACTACCGATACCGGGTCAAAGAAAAGCTCAACCCGGTTCCTGGCTCCGATCGCCTGGTGATGCTGGGCATCGATGATGACGCGGTAGAGCTTTACGGTCGATGGCCCTGGCCACGCACCCATTGGACCAAGATCATCCGCACCCTGCAGGAAGTCGGCGTGGACGCGATTTATTTCGATGTTGAATTCCAGGAATCCGCGGACGTCGTCCTGAGCAAGGACAGCGCGGGAAGAACCTTCGGGGATTTCTTGAAAGAGCAGGCAGGGGCCCTGCAAAAAGAACTCGATCCGGATTCGGCCCTGGTCCGTGAGTACCTGCGAACCGTCGAAGACGCGGGGGCCGACAAGGCGTCACGATCCCTTTTCACCTTCCTCGATCAGCGCGTGGGCCAGCTTTTTATGTCGATGAATAAGCAGCTGGGTGAAACTCTGACTGATCCGGACAAGGAGCTGGCTGCCGCCATCATCGACACGACAGAGAAGGGCTGTCCATCATTCGGACTTTGTATTTTCCATCCCGCCCCCCAGGATCCCATAGCCCGCCGCGCTTACTTCACCAGTGTCGCCATCCGATCCGGGCTCACCACGTCCACGGAGGATACACTCTCGCAGATCGAGCACCACATTTTTGATGAGGACCAGATCGATGAGCTTCGGCAGAAGATCGAACTTGCGCGATATCTCAACGGAAACTGGGGCGCTTCGGCGGAAGATTTGTTGCAGGAAGGTGGATTCAATGAGACTCTGGTCACAGATGTCTCCGTACTTGCAAAATCAATAGTTCTCGAGCACGCCCTGCAGAAATTCTTCGACGAATACCCGGAACGGGTCCAGGACCCGACAGACAAGATTCTGACCACTATCGTGGAACGGATCGACAGGATTCCGGCTCGATCCATCAGGAAAGTCGCCGTCCTGAGAGCCGCGATCCTGGCAGAACAACGCCGGGAGGTTTTCTCCCGGCGAGACCCCTGGGAAGTCGATGGCGTCACAAACATCTCGATCCGAAACTATCCGAATATCAGCCCTGCGGTTCCCATTCTCACGGGAGTCTTCACCGGCATGGGTTCCGCCACGGCCCACTATGACTCGGACGGCTACATCCGGCGAATGCCCCTGTTCTGGAAATACCAAAATCGAATTTTCCCCCACGTGGCCCTCTCAGTAGCCTTGCATTCCATGGGATTCAACGAGAATCCAGACAAGGTCCTCTCGATCACAAAGGACCACGACCTGATCGTCGAAGGCGTCAACAAGCACGGCCAGAATATTCGACAAGTATTTCATCTCGATCCCCAGGGTCGATACATCATCCCCTGGGCCGGACAATTCAATGCAGGCCGGATTCCCATCTACAGTCTGGGTCCCGTGATCGATCTGGCAACCGCATATGAAGTCTGGGAGTCGGTCCTCGCGAGAGATCCCGCGCTCGCGACGGCGCAACAACGGGTTCGGCTAGCCACTGAAGTGTCCGAGAACCTTGAAGCGAACACGCCCGTTACCCTGGATGTCCTGCTGGCTCAGGGCACGGATTCAACCACTCAGACGCGACTCCCAGCTGAATGGCTGAAACAGATCAAGACCGAATACCAGATCGCCTGCGATGCGCACGTGGCGTATCTGCTATCTGAGAAATACGAGGAAGACCTTGATCGGATCGGCAATACTTTCTTGCGCGTCGCGACAAAACTGTTTCCCGATGATCCGAACGAAATAAACAACGCCCTCAGTATCTACAAAGAAATGCGCACGTTGACAGATTCCGAACTGAAGGTTGCTCGTGGAACATTTCGATCGGGGGTCGAGATGGCTCGGAAGCAGTTCAAAGACCTCTTCGACGCCGCGTCTTCGGATGAACTGAAGGCAAACAGGTACCTCCTTCTCGCCCGGGACGCCGACATCAGCTATCAATCGCTCAGCATCAGAAAGTCACGCTGGAACGAACTCACAACCGTTCGCGAGGCCGTGATGAAGAAACTCGGGGGAAAGGTGTGCCTCATCGGCGCGACCATGACCGGGGGTACCGACTTCGGACCGATTCCCCTTGAGGACCATTACCCGAAAGTGGGAGTCCACGCGAACATCTACAATGGCATCATGACCGGTGAACAGATCCTCACACCGGATCAGGCGTTCCGGCATCCATTCAATCTGCCACACCGCTGGATGTACGACCTGTTCCTGTGGATCCTCGTCGCGAGCGTGGTTCTGGTCTTCCTCCCGCGAGTGGGAATCCTCAAGGGTGCGGCCCTCTTCGTTCTCGGGTCGATCTTCTACCTTCTCGGGGCTACGTTCCTCCTGGTCTACAAGTCCATCTGGATCGACCTCGTGGGCCCCCTTCTTCTGGGATCGGCGGTATTCACGGCGATCACATTGCGCCGCTATGTGGGCGAAGAACGGTCCAAACTCATGATCCGCAAGAGTTTCGAAACCATGGTCGATCCCAAAATCGTCGAAGCCGTCGTCAATGACCAGAAGATCCTGAAGATGCTCGGCGGGGCCAATTTTGAAGTGACTGCGTTCTTTTCGGATATCGAGGGGTTCACGACGATGTCGGAGCTTCTCGCCCCGGAAGAACTGGCCAGCATGCTCGTTGATTACCTGACTCCGATGACAGATATCATCGTGCGGGATCACGGAGGAACCCGTGACAAATATATCGGCGATGCCATCGTGGCGTTCTGGGGAGCACCTCTCCCCGTGGACGATCACGCAATCAAGGGCTGCCTGGCGGCACTTGAGCAGCAGGAAATTCTGATCGAACTCAAGAAAGAATGGATCGAGAGAAATGTCACTTGGTACCGAGCCATGCGGGAAAAAGGGAAAGATATCAATTTCCGGATCGGCATGAATACCGGGGTCGTGAAGGTGGGATCCTTCGGCTCCCGGGATGCCGTCAACTACACCATGATCGGTGATGCCGTAAACCTGGCCGCGCGACTCGAAGGAGCCAACAAACCGTACCGCACCAAGATCATGATTTCCGACGCCACCTACCTCCAGGCTCGTGAAGCCGTTGAAGTTCGGGAGCTGGATCGGATCCAGGTGAAAGGCAAGCTGGAACCGGTCACCGTGTTCGAACTCCTGGGACGGAAGGGAAAACTCGACGACCGAACGGCCGAGAGGGTCGGGCTCTACCACCAGGGACTCCAGCTCTATCGAGGGAAGGCCTGGAAGGTGGCCGGAGGTCTGTTCGAGAAGGCCCTCGCCATCGATCCTCACGATGGACCGAGCTTGCTCTACAGAAACCGTTGTGCCGACACGGATGTCCTGGCCAGCCTCCCGGATGATTGGAACGGCGTCTACGTCATGACCACGAAGTAAGGACCTGAGAAGCCGGGCAGAGGCCGGGCAGAGACCGGGCAGAGGCCGGGCAGAGGCCAAACGGCATCGGATGAGAAAAATGCTCCATCCTCGGTCGCAGACGGCTTCCCATGTCCCCGGCAAAAGTGGTATCCTCCCCGGCTTCGACCGGATAACGAACAAGTAAGAACGGCCGACAAGGCTCATCGATTCAACAAAGGCTCATCGATTCAGCAAAGGCTCATCGATTCAGCAAAGGCTCATCGATTCAGCAAAGGCTCATCGATTCAGCAAAGGCTCATCGATTCAGCAAAGGCTCATCGATTCAGCAAAGGCTCATCGATTCAGCAAAGGCTCATCGATTCAGCAAAGGCTCATCGATTCAGCAAAGGCTCATCGATTCAGCAAAGGCTCATCGATTCAGGAGGAAGTATGCACCGTATCGCCCCGATTCTCGCTCTGTCCCTCGTCTCCATGGCCGCCTCGGCAAACGCTGGGGTTCTCCAACAAGCTCGATTCATGGCCATGAACCCGGACGTGACCCGCCTGGTTTCGGCAACGGCCACTCACGCGCTGGGAAGTTTCCAAATCATCGGGGAACGCATCGTCCTCGAGAATGGCAATCTCACGGCTTCGGTCGAGAAGATCGTCTCGGATGACGTGAAGATCCAGACTCTGAAATCTCAGACGACCTACACCCTCAATGATGATTTCTTCCGGGATCCGGTCAAGGCCATCGTCGAGAGTTTCCTCAAGGCCTCCGACACGACCATCGCGCGGGCCGAGATCAAGGCGCACCTCTCTGACGAGAACAGGGCCAATGCTGCCGCACCGGCTCAAATCGCGAGCCTCGATCCCCGGCTCATTCCGATCGCAGCCCAGCTGGCCGAGACCTTCATGGTCGACGTGATTCTCCGGGATGTAAAGCTTCCTGTACAGAACAAGGCGTTCACGATGACAGCCAAGGTCCTGGTTTTCGACCTGAAAGCACAAGGCACCACGGCGTACGATCCTGCGACCAAGACCCTGGTCGCGACCGTGAACTCGGTCAAGATGGGCGGAATTCCGGTCGGACTCGATCTGTCATTCCTGGTCATGGGTCGGTTCGTAGGCAGCTTCGACTTCATCAGTCTTCAGAAGCCGAACATCCTGATCAACCTGGGCGCATTTCTTCCCTGACCGGTGAAGCTGGACAAGAGCCGATCCGCGGATTCCTAAACGGGTGAGCCCATCTGGCTCACCCGGCCCACGTTTGAGTTGAAGCTCTTGTTTGCCAGGGATGCCAGGGACGCCAGGGACGCCAGGGATGCCGGGGATGTCACAACTGCCGTGTCGCTCAGGCGCGACCGATGGGGATGCTCTCCCAGATCAACGTCAGGATATCCTCGTCCCGGGACGGTTGACGCAGAAATTCCAGACCGGGCCTGTCCGACAAGAATTCCTCGAACTGGCTCCGGGGATGACGGGACACGGCAATGAGCGGGATCGAGGGGTGGCGCCCCCTCCAAATCTCAATGACATCAAGAGAAACGGTCTGATCGATATCAAAAAAGATGAGGTGACAGTCACCCGAACTTTGCCCGAACCTCTCTTCCAGGACGGCCATCCCATCCAGGACCTCGACAGCAGCCCCCAGTTGTTCCAGGCGAACCCGCATTCCCTCGATCCACGGTGACGGGAATGCCACCAGCCAGAAACTCAAATTAGCCAGGATCTGGTCACGAGGCTCCGTTTCGCCAGCCCGCGGAGCCCAGGTCGGGAGGATCAGGGAAAACGTGGTTCCTTCATCGGATGAACTCAAAAGCTCGATGGCACCCCCCATACGCGCCATGGTTGATTCCACAATGTAGAGCCCCAGTCCGGTCCCCTTATCCACCCCTTTGGTCGTGAAGAAAGGGTCGAATATCCGGTCGGCGATCTCCTTCGGGATACCGGGACCGGAATCTGATACCTGCACCTGCACAGCTTCCCGGCCGGGAGGAAGACCGTGCCGGAGGGAGACGACGCTGTCGATGACGCAGCACGACGCCCGGACGACGAGTGTCCCGGCTCCTCCCATGGCGTCACGAGCATTGATGGCAAGATTCATCAAGACTTGGTCGAATAACACCTCATCGACCCAGACCGTGGGCAACCCGTCCGGGAGATCAAATTCCAACGTCACCTCCCTTTCGAAAGAACGAAAGAGTCCCTCCCGGAGTCGGGTGATCAGATCGCAAAGGTCATGGGGAAAGACCTCGAGGGCATCGTTTCGACCGAACCCCAACCATTGACGGGAGAGATCGATGGCGTGGGAGCACACGTTCCGGAGCGATTCGAGATGCTTGTCGACGCGCACGTCACCCTGGAGATCGTGCTCCAGCATCATCAGATAGCCATCCATCGCGGCGAGGGCGTTGTTGAAATCGTGGGCAATACCGCTCGCCATCTGGCCGACGACTTCCATCTTCTGAAGTCTCTGCAGACGCTCTTGCAACTGTCGCTGCATCGTCACATCCCGCTTGATCGCAAGAAATCCACCGATCTCGCCGGTGGAATCGACCAGGGGCGAGATAGTCGCCGACTCGATGAGAATCGTCCCTTGTTTGGTTCGATTCCGGAACTCCCCTTGCCAGACGCCTCCTGACCGAATGGTATCCCACAAGATCCTGAAGTAGGCTCGGTCCTGGCCCCCGGCATTGAGGAACTGGGTTGATCTACCCTTGACCTCTTCACGGGAGTATCCGGTTCGGCTCTCGAAAGAGCGATTGACGTAGACGACATCCCCCTTCAGGTTCGTGATGACGATCATGTCATCTGCCTGTTCGAGGGCAGCCGCGATGAGGTCATGCGGTATCTGAATGTGAGATTAACCTCTTCAAGACAAACGGGTACGCGTCCATCGGAATCGTAGCATTCCTATCGTAGCGATTGCCCCGAAGAAAGCAAGGCTCTCGAAAAAGAAAGGCTTCGGTCCGCCGGCCAGTCGATAGACCGGGCCCATGACCCCCGCAGTCGGTCCTCCGCACCCGTCGAAGAAACCGAGGATACAAAAAAACGGGTTCGTCAGGCTCAATCCAAGAAACAGGCGATCAACGAAGACACCCAGGAGGCCCAGGCCTGCGCCCCCTGTGAGGAGCACGGGGTTGACCAGCACGACCATCGAAATCAAGGGAAGAAGGAAGAAGAAGTAACTGAAGAATCGACGGGGAGTCGTGTTTGGTTCGATCTGGGGCGGCCGATAGGCAAATCCTGCGACGGCCAATGCGAAAACCAGTGGAAAAGAAAGGAGAAGGCCAAACTCGAGTCGATCGATTCGAACAACCTCCTGGATCCCGGACACCCACAGATGCGCGAAGAACGGTGTCGTGACCATCCAGGACAGGATCAAGAACAGGGGAGCCGTCGCCGATCGATCCCTCAGCGCATCGCCAAATCGCGCGCGACGAACAGACTCTCCGCAGCCGATGGCTGGCCACGGCGGGTCCGCGACCTTCGATGCGACAACCCCGAGTGCCAGGAGAGCCGCCACAAGCAGACTGATGCCCTTGATAAAGAATCCGTTGGGACGACAAACGCCTCCCACAACAAGAAAAAGGACCAGGCCGATCAAGACCAAGTAAATGGGGCGCCTGACAGCGAATCGCTCAAATCTTTGGTGTCTCAGAGCAAGAGATCCCAGGCCGAGGGCCGCACCTGCGAGAATGAGATGGCAGATGAAAAATACCAGAGACAGAGGTAGCGTGACATCAAACAACGTGATTTCATTCACATAAAACAGAATGGCAGGGACCCACAGGAAGAGAATCTTGGCACTCTCAAACCCGACCTGACTGGCCATATTCGAGGGATCCGGGTTCTCGACGAGAAGTCCCACGAGAATGACCGCCGGAACGAATACACAGGCCACCGGGAGCCCCATGGCCAGGTGGCCTGCCATTTCATGAGGAGTCAGGGGCCGACCAAGCCGTTTCTCAAGACGCTCCGAATCGAGGGGACCCGCTGCGAGCATGCCCGCAGCGGCGGCCAAGGCTATGTGACTCGAGGTAAAAATCAGGAGAAAAACAGATATTTGCTTAAAATTCAGCCCAAACCTCGCAATTCCGATGAAAAACACGGGTCCCATGCCTTCGAGAACTTTCATCGTATGTCCGAGCCCATGCATGGTCTTTCCGATGAGATACGATACGGGCCCGAGATTACTCAGAAGAAGAATCTCGTAGGTGTTCTCGCACCTCTCGAGCACGCACGCCAGGGACGTTCTCGACATCACGACGAACGCCGAGAAGAGCATGTAAAAGCTGGCGAAAGTAAACAAATAACGTACATAAAGCGTCGAACCTAGTTGAAAGAACTCAGGTAGGGCGACGGTGATCAGACAGGCGAGACTGAACAGCACCACAGGCCAGTGGGGTCGTCCAGCGCTCGACGACCCCCGATCCTGAGCATAGAGTTCCTTAACAAGCAAAGGGTGAAAGAAATCCAGGAGTCTCATGTGACAAGACCTCGGGTCACTTCCAGGTAGACATCCTCCAGACTGGGTGTCCTTTCACGGCAGGTATAGAATCTCACTCCGGCTGCATTGAGATCAGAAAGTAGGTCTCCAACTCGTCTTGAATCACCATGAACCGTCATCAAGAGGTGATCGGCGGTCAGACTCACGATCTCGACATCGGCCCGGGATTCCAGCACAATCCGCGCCTCGTCCGCTCCCGCAAGCAAAGCCAACTCCATCGTCCGACGGGGCTCAAGTGCCCCGATCTGTATCGGCCCGGAGTGGACGAGCACTCCGGCTTCCATAACCGCAACATGTGTTACCATAGATTCCAGTTCGCTCAATATGTGGGACGAGATGATGATCCCTTTTCCCTGTTCCTTGAGATCGACCAGTAGAGCTGCAAGATCCACTCGAGCCCGCGGATCGAGTCCTGACGACGGTTCGTCGAGGAGCAGGATGGGCGGGTCCGGGATGAGCGTCTTGGCCAGAAAAAGCCGCTGCCGCACCCCCTTGGACAGGGACGAGATCAGGACGTCACGACGCCCCGTCAATTCCGTCAGATCGATGACATCTTCCAGGATCCGCGTCAGGGACTCACCCCTGAATCCATGTATACGTCCGAAAACGTCCAAATACTCGAAAACTGTCAAGTTCTCATAGAGACCAAATCGCTCCGGCATGAATCCGATCAACGGACGGACACGTGCGGGATCTTCGAGTGCGGACGCCCCATCGATTCGAACATCACCACATGTGGGAAACTCGAGCGTTGCCAACATCTTGAGAGTGGTCGTCTTGCCAGCGCCATTTGGTCCCATGAGACCCAGAATCTGACCTGCATCCAGTTTCAGATTCAGGTCACGTACCGCCCACTCTTTTCCGAAGCGACGTCCCAGTCCCGTCATCTCGATCAAGGTTCTTGTTTTCTGAACAGCAGTCATCCAGGTGGAATCCTTGCTGGTCGATCAAGAATCGGGGCCACGCGGAATCGCAGGAGGGCGTCTCCCTGAAGGTCGGCCGGAGCGGCCAGTATTGGATCAAGAAGTCTTGTTCGCCCGATCAAGAAGACATCTGAACTTCTGGAAGTTTCGACCGTATTGGTAACCATCTCCATGACAATCGACTCGATAAGATTCTGACTCCCGGGAGCCAGCGAGTCACCGGCCCATTCCGGAGAACTCCGCAAATCGAAGGCTCCCGTTGGAATCGCTCCAACCTTGAATATTTTTCGACCATGAATCCATACGTCATCGAGCAATCGACCTGTATGATTGACTCCAGTCACGTGCAATGATTGACCATCCTCCTGGCAAACGATATCGAGAGGTCCTTCGAGAACTGTGAGCCCGAGAATCGGGATGAGACTGGGGAGACGATCAGAACGATGGGTCACATTGATTTTCCAGGGTCCCGACTGATCGAAGTTCATGAGTCCGCCCAAATTGGTGAACGACAAGTCCGCCGCGCGCAACCCCAGATCCGGTCTAAATCGTCGGCTCGCCAGTTCGAGCTCAAAGTCCTCAGAATGCTCGGTGACAACCGCCAACCATCCCGCCGCTGTTCCTGCTGATGCGTGACGGGGGATCGTGGTGACCGTTAGCGCGCGGGTGACAGCCGCAGTCCGTCCCTGAACGGCCAGAATCAGGGCCATGACCGCCAGGACGATCGTCGACCCTATTCGAATTCCCATACGACGTCCGATGGAGCCAACCGACGTGATCCATGGCACAAAGAAAAGACCCGCCAGATGAAAGACCAGGAAGTAAAAGACTACACGGTGATTTCCGTCCAGATCAGAAAGCAGTCCCTCGCGAATCCACCGACGATCTTTTCCATGGATCCAGTCCCTGGAATCAATTTCGATCGGGTCCCGCCGCGCGGCATCGAACAACGCCTTGGTCAATGCCGGATCAATCGCCAGATCAGCTTCTTCCACGTGAAAGGCATGGATCTGCCCGGCACCGAGAGACCAGCTGGTGACCAGCCCTCCCGATCTTGATCTGGAACCCGGACGGCGCATTCCATCGTTCATGGGGATCAGTTTCGAGGATTCGGTTCCGGGATCCAGTCCCGGCACACCCAGTTTCTCGGCCACCAATGAAAGTGAAAGAGGTTGCCCGGGACCCGTGAACGCCACAGGGCACAGTGAATCGAGGGAGGGCAGATCAGCCAGATGATTGGATCGCAGGCCCATCGAAAAAATCAGACTGCCACCCGACATCACCCAATCCCGGATGGCATCGATTTGCAACGGGGACACCCCTCCCTGGGGAAGGGTCTTGATCAGGATCCGTTCCACGTCCGCGTAGCCGTGGAACGACTCCGGGAGTTCGATCGGATGACTGTAGCAGACAGCACCTGGCTGACCCGTTCCGGCCCCGCCCGCTTCGGAACCGGGCTTTTGAACATAATCCCTGTAGCTGATTCGCGACTCTCCAACGATCAGGAAGGAGATTGGCCCGCTGTGGGTGGGCGATGGGATAAGCCCTATGTCCACCCGCTCACCGCCCAGGCGAATGGATGTCCGGCGACCTGATGGGGAGGGCACGACGAGACGATAGATCTTCCGCGCCCCCGGTGCCGCATTGATCCAGCAGGTAGTTCCGGCGGACGGTGTTCCCAGGCCCGGGTGGTATTCTAAAAGGCCTTCGACCGATCCTTCCGACCCAGGAAACACCAGAGTCAGCGGGCACGTGTCGGGTGCCACCGATCCCCGGAATCCAAATCGCAGATGGAACTGGTGGACGCTGTCGCCATGCAGAGGAGTCGAAATCGGGATCAGAAAAGCAGTGACCAGCGCGCAGGTCAGTCGTGACCAGAGAACACTCGGCCAGATCTTCTTGCGCAGATGTGGACCTCGTGTGCGAACCGGGAGCGCCAAGAGTCGCCTGAACACTGAGTCGCCTGAACACTGAGTCGCCTGAACACTCCGGTCAAGGACGAGTCCTGGTATCCCGACCAGGTGAGCTGAAAGAGTCTCCAGATTTCCCGGATTTACCCTGGGATCCCCCGGGAGATTCGGGAGAGAACTCGAGTGGCACTCGGAACGCGAGCGACGTCAACCGTTCCCAGTGCTCCCGCGACATGGAACGGATGACCTCACCGAACTTGGATCGGAGAATCTCGGTCGTGACCTTTTCCGGAGGGACATTCTCGTATTTCAGCAAGACAGCAATCTCGATCAACATCCGCTTGAAGATGATTCCCGCCTCGGTATCGATGAGGTTCAAAAGGCCTACTATTTGCTTTTCCTGACGCGTCAAGGGGTAGCGAATGAACAACGTCACGAAGTCAACCAGAAGGTTTTGCCAGTACTGGGCCACAAGGGAATCCGTGATCACACGACCTGAATTCCGCTTGTTTTCCTCCTGCTGAAATCGTTTCACGTCACCCGGCAACACGCTCATGATGCGCATATTTGCCCCGGATGACTCCTGCGTGGGTCCGACAAAAAGAGCCGGACGCCCCTCAGGATCACGATCTACCTTGACCGATTCACCACGGAACAAGACAAGCTCGGCCACTTTTGGCAGGATTTCTGCGATCCGGCGAGCGCGTATCCAGGGAGAGGAATAGTCACCCGAGTCGACCAAAACGAACATGGGAATGGCGGCATCTGGATTCTCGCCGAAGGGTGAGACCACAGTTACAGCTCCGTAAGGAGTCGGTCCGGAGTCATCCCCCTGGATCTGCGCATAGGAAAAATCCGCTGCGCTCAGGGGAAGTGTGGTCCAGAACCCTGAGAACAGAAAAAGTACCAGGAGTCCGGGCGATTGGTCCAACCAACGGATTGCGTGCATGACAAGACAAGGTGATATCACGAATAGATCGCGGCTGCACCCATGGTGTAACCGCATCCCCTTCTTTCCCATCGGCTCAGGCGTCCTGAATCTTTCGCCCTTCCGACGGAAGGATCGGATCCGGAGAAACGGAGCCGGTCTTGGTTTCCCCTGTCGGAAGGAGATTTGAAGGAGGCGGACTCAAGGTTCCGCGGTCTGCAATTTCAGACAAAGAGGATATGCCGCTGACCAGCACACCCGCTCCGAAGAGAGCGAGGAAGATCACGGCTCCCCTGCCCTCATCCTGAAGAGCCAGGCTGACCCCGAAGAGAAGGTAGGCCGCAAGGAGGATTTCGATCAGCCCCGTGAGGCCTGTGACTCCCGTCGACCCTGCCGGCCGATAGGACCTGGAATCGGATACCTCGCCAGGAGTCAGCTTGGGAGTCCTCTCGAAAGTCCCGGTCGACGACCCTAGACCTTCAATGACCGCGCGCGTGTTGCTCACGGTCAGTCCCGCCGCAACAGAAAGCGCGGTCGGCACAAGAGGTATTAGTTCCAGGAGCGATAGCCTTTGGCTGAGATGGGCCACCGCGTAGAAGGTCGTCAGCGAGATCAGACCAGCGGATCCAAGTCCCACGGTGACCGTTCGAGGTAATGAGGTGCCGGACCAGAAAATTGGGATCCAGGAAAGGAAGGTTCCCAGCATCAGTGGATACACCAGATTGGTTATCAAATGGAGCCCGGCCTCCACCCGCGTAAGCCAGGGAAACCGACTCCCGGCAAGCCTCCCCATGAGCTTGCGCGCCGTCTGCAGACTGCCTTTTACCCATCGAAACTGCTGGCACTTGAACTCGGAAAACCGGTAGGGCAACTGGCTGGGACACACCACATCCGCGCGGAAGACGAATCGATATCCCGCAAGCTGCATGCGGTAGCTCAGATCGAGATCCTCGGTCAAGGTGTCGGATTGCCAGCCACCAGAGACCTCGATTGCCGAGCGGCGCAGAATTCCCCCGCTCCCATTGAAGTTGAAGAAGGCCCCGATGGATTGACGAGCCCGGTGCTCGATCACAAAGTGCCCATCCAAAAACAGGGCTTGCAGTCGCGTGAGCAAGGAGTAATCCCGATTCACGAAGGTCCAGCGGGCCTGAACGGCCCCCACGGCGGGATCGTCGAAAGAGGGAATCAAGCGCAGCAAGAAGTCGGGATCAGGCATGAAATCTGCATCCAG
>Ga0210046_1002121_pt1 | contig 14454 bp, 9 predicted proteins | sample CryGeyCG2114_250_FD_185461 | JGI IMG/M metagenome (GOLD analysis project Ga0210046, IMG submission 185461) | Groundwater microbial communities from aquifer - Crystal Geyser CG18_big_fil_WC_8/21/14_2.50 (SPAdes) (version 2) | ecosystem: Environmental > Aquatic > Deep subsurface > Groundwater ... | reverse complement strand
CAACAGCCCGGCCTGCGTTATCGCCATCGATATGCCATCGGGGCTTTTTGCTGAGCAACCGCAGAAGTCATCGGCCGTTATGGTGCGGGCGGATTATACCTGCAGCTTCGAAACCCCAAAACTGGCTTTTTTCCTGCCGCAAAACGCGCCTTACGTGGGCACGTGGCATGTGGCACCCATTGGCCTTAGTGCGGCTTACCTGCAATCAGTAGATACTAATAAATACCTGGTTACGCCGGCGTTTATAAAAAGCTTTTTTAAGACCCGCAGTAAATTCAGCCACAAAGGCACTTTTGGGCATGCCTTGCTTTTAGCCGGCAGTTACGGCAAAATGGGCGCTGCTGTTTTGGCCAGCCGCGCCTGCCTGCACAGCGGTGTCGGTTTGCTGTCGGTGGCTTGCCCGGAAGTTGGCTATGCTATTCTGCAAATTTCGGTGCCGGAAGCCATGACCATACCGGATAATAACAACACGCACATCAGCCAGCTTCCTGATTTAAGCGTTTACCAAGCTATTGGGGCCGGGCCAGGTTTGGGCAAAGCACCCGAAACCCGCGCTACCATCCTGCAATTACTAACCGAAACGCCCGCACCTTTAATCCTGGATGCCGATGCGCTGAATATATTATCGGAAGATCCGGCTTTACTGGCACAACTACCTAAAAATACCATCTTAACCCCGCATCCCAAAGAATTTGAACGACTGGCCGGCCCGGCCACTGATGATTACCAACGGTTAGCATTATTGCAGCAATTTTGCCAAAAATACACCTGCTACGTAGTTCTGAAAGGCGGCCATACCTGCATTGGTACGCCGGAAGGAAATTTATATTTTAACAATACCGGCAACCCCGGTATGGCCACGGGCGGCACCGGCGATGTGCTTACCGGTATTATAACCAGTTTAGTAGCCCAAAAATATACATCGCTGGAAGCATGTTTATTAGGCGTATATATTCATGGTTTAGCCGGTGATGTAGCCAAAACCCACACCGGAGAAACCGCTTTACTTGCTTCGGATTTAATTGCAGCTTTAGGCCAGGCCTTTTTGCAACTGGAACCAACCCGTAAGTAAAATCAGTCCGCAAGGGATAGTACCTAAATTACCTTCTGCATACACTTTAGGAAATAGTTAGAGGGTAGGAATTTTAGAGCAACTTATGTGTCCGGACTAGTCTGGTTGTTGATAGCGGCCAGAGGCCGGAAGCATGTAAACACGGGCGAGGACGCCCGCGCCCTATCCAGTCAGAACCAGAGCAAGAGGTGATTTCCGGGCTCGCATTCCTATAACATTCGGGTTTGTAATTATTTGGTTATTCCTGAGGCTTGTCTTTCTAAATTGTAAACAGCAGCACTAAAATTACGGGTACTACCAGTATACCATCGGCGGCTATGGCGTAGAAATACTCGTTCCGGCTTTCATTAGTTAAGTAGATTAAAACGCTGTAAAGAAATCCGCCACAGATTAAAGCAAAGCAATTAACACCCTGATGGGTAACAAACACGAGGAGCAGATACCCGAGCAGAATCGTAAAAGCAATCCATTTGGCCGTGCCTACGCCTACCAAGCGCGGTAAAGTTAAGGTACCCGTTGTTTGGTCGCGTTGTACGTCCCGGATGTCGAAAATAATGGTAAGCGGCAGAATAAACAGAAATCGTTCCAGGAACAAAAGCCAGCCTTTATCGGCCAGAAATTGCCAGTTTGCCGCCAACAAAGGAAGCCATACCGTTACAACTGCCCAAACGTAAGAAATCAGGAGTATTTTGAGCAAAGGCACATTGCGGAGCGGAATAAAACCCTGGGAAGTAGGTAAGATGGGCCAGGAATAGAACAAAGATAAAACCGCCAGATGCGCAAAAAGCCAGAAATGCCCCATCCGGAAGGCATAAAAAAACAAAAACAGCATGAGCAATCCGGCCGCAACTACCGCACTGGCTATTACCCGGCGGTGCGCCAATACCCAGGCCTTGCGGGGCGATACGGCCACGTGATAACGTAATTTGGTGGGCAGCAAACTATCGAAATTATACAGAAAGAAAGTAGCCAGCGCCACCCACACGCCTAAATTGAGCGGTAAAGGAAACTGAATAAGCAGGCAGGTGGTCCAGAACAAACAAAAAGCGCAAACCGAGATAAAAATATTTCCGAAGAGGAAATACTTACCTGCTTTACTTAAAAATGTAGCCGCTGCTGAAATCAATTTGTCTTTTTAAATGCGCCAGCAATTTCGCCTTTCTACGAGGTATAAATATTATCTGTCAGAAAAAAACTGAACAATGTGTTTTAACTTTATAAAGTCCGGCTTTGCTTATTTTGGGTTCGCGATGTATTGGCTCACTTTCGTACAGCTTTTAAATTCGGATGAACCTTTTGCCGGAGTTAAATGCATAACAATACGCACAGGACCATTTGCCGTAATTGCTTCCCGATTATCGAAAATAACGGCAATAAAATGGCCGTAACTTTAATATAGGGCAAAGTTAAGCTGCGGAAGTTACATTGTTTCAGATCGAAGTTGTAATTGCATTGACCGGTAAAAAATTTGAGCCCGGTAACGCCAGTATCATTAATACCAACATTACTGGGCTCAAATTATTTTCCTATAAAAATCAGATCAAGATGCTTGTGGCGGTTTCAGCTTCATAAGAACAGATTTCAATCACCCACCTTAGATATAAGCACCCTAAATTGCTTACTGGATACTTTCTTTTATTTCTCCTTTAAACGTATTATTGTACAACTCAATGCTGTCCTGAATAATTCTATAGGCATCTTGTCGGCCTAAAAAGTTTTCTACTATTACTTCTTTGTTCTCCAGCTTTTTATAGTCTTCAAAAAAGCGGCGAATTTCTAATAAATTATGCGGCGCCAACTCCGATATATCATTTACGTGGTTTACCGACATGTCATTGGCGGCTACCGCGATAATTTTATCGTCTTCTTCGTTGTTATCAATCATTTGCATTACGCCAATTACTTTGGCCTCGATAATGGTCATGGGGTGTACGTCGATAGAGCAGATTACCAGGATATCTAAAGGGTCTTTATCGTCGCAGTAAGTTTGCGGAATAAAACCATAATTAGCGGGGTAATGAACCGCCGAAAATAATACGCGGTCCAGCTTTAACAAACCGCTATCTTTATCTAATTCGTATTTGGCTTTAGAGCCTTTGGGTATTTCTATAATTCCGGTTACAATTTCTGGCGCCTTATCTCCGTACTGCACGCTGTGCCAAGGGTTGTTTTTTCTGGTCATGTATTAGTTATTATATTTTAGTATTGCAATATTCTGATTATTACCGCAGAATACCAAAATAGGTTTTGTATTTTTTAACGATTTAAAACTTGGCGTAAAGGATGGCCGGTAGTACCGTTAGGTTCCATAATATGAAGCCACTGAGCTAAGGTGGGCGCAATATCGGTAATGCTAACCCGCTCCGCCGATGCTCCTTTCTTTACCTGCCAGCCGTACCACAATATCGGCACGTGGGTATCATACGCAAAAGCCGTACCGTGGGTGGTGCCTTTGCTTTCTTTTCCGTTATTGCCTTCAAACCAGCCGGGCAGTAAGGTAACCAGTACATCGCCGGAACGCCGCCGTAAATAACCCCGCTGCATCAGGCCTTCCAGGCCATATTCGGGTTGCATTTTGTTCAGGTCGGCGGTGGTGGTAGTTTTTAAAACGCCATCGAAACGCAAGAGGTAATTGGCTACTTTTTCCTGCATCTCCGCCATATTTATTTTTTTACTTTCTATCAGGGCATGATTTAAGTATACCTGGTAATTCATATAAGTCGTTACCCAATTACCGGTGCCGTACTGTTTACTCAGGAAAGTTTCAAGCGAATCCTGGATTACTTTACCGGACAAAGTACCTACGGGTAGTTTTACGCTGTTGGCATAAGCCGGGGCATGGGCCGCCCCGTGGTCGGCGGAAAGAAATACCAGGTAATCGTTTTTGCCCACGTAAGCATCCAGAAACTTCAGAAATTCACCTAAATCTTTATCCAGACGCAGGTACGTATCTTCCGCTTCAATGGAATTAGGCCCAAACTGGTGCCCCACATAGTCGGTAGAAGAAAAGCTTAGAGCCAGAAAATCGGTATTAGTGCCTTTACCTAAGTTTTCGGCCCGCACGGCAGCCATGGCAAAGTCTTTCGTAAGCGTATTGCCAAACGGTGTCGAGCGGATAATATCCCAGGAATTGCCTTTTAATTTAGGTAAATCGTGCGGGAATACCGGTCTTTGTTCGGCCAAAAATTTGTTTTCAAAGGCATTGTCGTCGGAGGTACTTTCGGTGTATTGGGCCAGGGGCAGTAAAGTAGTCCAGGGCTGACTCAGGTATTTATCCGGTAGCTTGCGGTTGTTAAATTCCTGTACCCATTGCGGTAATTCTTGCAGGTAATAGGTACTGGTAATCCAGGCACCGTTGGTGCCATCGTACCAGTAAGCAGCATTGGCGGCGTGGCCGGCCGGCAAAATAGAGCCCCGGTCTTTAATGCAAACTCCAATTACTTTGGATTGCATGTTGGTTGCCAGCCGCAACTGGTCGGTAATGGTGGTAGCAATTAAATTGGCCGGCGACATTTTTCCCCAGACCGAAGTGCTACCCACACTTTGTACGGTTTTATCGTCGGTACAATATACATCTTTGCCGGTAGCCCGGTCGTACCAGTTATTACCAATTATACCGTGAATAGCCGGGGTAGTACCGGTATAAATAGAAGCGTGGCCGGGCCCAGTATAGGTAGGCACATAATTATAATGCGCATTTTCGTAACTAAAGCCATCCTGTATCAGGCGCTTAAACCCATCGTTGCCATATTTATCCCAATACCGGTATAAATAATCGTATCGCATTTGGTCCACCACAATTCCTACTACCAGTTTGGGCCTTTCTAAGCCTTTCTCTTTTTTTTGGGCACTTGCCGGCATTACGGCCCAAACGGACAGAAATAAGGCATACCAAAATTCTTTTTTTCTCACTTCTTAATTTATTTTTTAATGAACGCTAAAGTGCAAAGATAAAACAGATATCCAGCTTCTGCGAAAAACGTTTTAAATAGATCATTAGCAAATTGTTAAGGTTTTATAACGTTTTTCAGGTTCTAAAAACGCCTGAAAGATTTAAGTAAAATAGTTTTAAGACTTTCTATATCCTTTTATTATACAGCATATCGGCGTAACTTACCCTTCTAAAAGAAAAGCATGCCCTTATCCAGCAAACCAGCAGTTTTAATTGTGGGAGCCGGTCCTACGGGATTGATGATGGCGTGCCAATTGGCATCCCGGAGCATTCCTTTTCGCATCATCGACCGGAAAACAGGCCCTTCGAAGCTATCGAAAGCTTTGGTGGTGCAGGCTCGTACCCTGGAAATTTTTGAGCAGATGGGTATAGCAGCAGCGGCCCTTAGCCAGGGGCAAATGGCCACCGGCATCAACTTTATCCTGGAAGGGCGATCGGTTCAGCATATTAACCTAGAAGGGATCGGGCACGATAAAAGCCCTTTTCCTTATATGTACGTGCTGGAGCAAAGCAAAACCGAGCAGTTGCTTTTGCAATTTCTGGCGCAATACCACATTGCGGTAGAATGGAACACCCAATTGCTCAGCCTGGAGCAAAACGAAGAAGAAGTAACAGTTACCCTGCACTACAAAGATATATCGGAAGAAGAACTAACCGTGCCGTGGCTGGTAGGCGCCGATGGCAGCCAAAGCCGGGTGCGCCAGGAATTATACATTGATTTTTTGGGTGGCTCTTACGAACATACTTTTTTAGTAGCCGATACGGAGATTGACTGGAAATATAACCACCAGGAGTTATTTCTTTGTTTATCGGAAAAAACGTTAGCGGCTATTTTCCCGATGGCCGGTGAACGTCGCTACCGCCTGGTTAGCTTTTTACCGCCCAAACTGGACAGGAACACCAAACCCGATTTTGCCACTGTAGCTCGCTCTTTGGAAAAAGATCTGGGTTTGAATTTAAAGTTCCGGAACACCAACTGGTATTCTACTTACCGCCTACACCACCGTTACGCCCGGCAGTTTAGCAAAGACAGGTGTTTTCTGGCCGGCGATGCGGCGCATGTTCATAGTCCGGCGGGCGGACAAGGCATGAATACCGGCTTACAAGATGCGTACAACCTGGCCTGGAAATTAGCCCTAGTAATACAAGAAGCCGTGGAGCCCGATTTGCTGCTCACTTACCAGGACGAGCGGTTGCCGGTAGCCAAAAACCTGGTTGCCTCTACCGATAAGCTTTTTTCTTTTATGGTGAGCAGCAACCCGGTTATGCGGTTTTTAAGGCTGAATACCTTGCCGCTCCTATTCAAGAAAGTTTTCCGGTACAACAGCGTACGCAGTTCTATTTTTAAGCGGGTTTCGCAAACGGGCATCCGTTACCAGAAAAGCCGACTCTCCGTAACAGCCGCCGCCGAAAAGCATTTTCCGGAACAAGCCCCGCATCCCGGCGACCGTGTGCCTTATATGTCGGTTTTCAGTGCCGATCAGCAGCGGAAAATGAGCCTTTATTCGTTGTTGCACCACTCCTATTTCACCTTACTTATTTTTAAAAGTACTTTTGGCCCCGATCGGGCAGAACAGTTAAAAGAAGAATTAGAAGCAGAACTGGAAATTTATTATCCCGAACTGGTACATACCCAAATAATATATCCGCACGAGGAGAATCATGTGCTTTACGATCAGTTTGGTATTAACGAAGATGCTTTTTACCTGATCCGGCCAGATAATTATATTGCTTTCCGGGCCCAGCCGGCTAATGTGGAAAGCCTGATGCAGTATTTAACCAATGTGTGCCTGGTACTGGAACAACCCGAAACCGAAATATTCGAAGAACCAGATCCGGAATAGTGCTGCCGGTAGCGAAAAGAAGTCTCTTTACAATTTGCTGGCCGGGATTTACAAAATCATTTGGGTTTATACCCATTGATTGCTTCCGGAAATAACCGCTACCAATTCTAAAACAATTTTAGAGCCGCACTAGTGCTTCTCCAATTTAATTTTCAGAAAAATATAAAGTTTTCAGAAGTGAAGATTACTATAATTAACCAATATTTCTAATTTTTAATTTGGAGAAGCACTAGCCAACTGATGGTCGTTATTTTTTCACTTCGATTAGTTTTTACATTATCTAATGCAGAATAATGGCATTAAATCAGCAGCATTGTAACAGCTATAAGCTACCGTTTTTACTTACGTTCTTGCTTTCTCCGCTTTGCCGCAAACTTAAAATTACCAAGTTTCTGATAAAGGTACCCTCTTCTTTTGTACGCCTCGGCTAAAGAAGTTTCATCCGAAAAATACGTTTCAAATACTTTAGGCACTGCAATACGCTGGGAACTGTAAATACCGGAGTGTCCGCTGAAGAAATAGGCCGTAAAACAAGCCACGGCAAAAAGCAGCGTGTGTTCTCCCCCAAAAAGTTCTACGCCCATAATGGTGCAGGCCAGAGGCGTATTGGTGGCTCCGGCAAAAACGCCGATAAACCCCAGGGCCGCAAAAAGGCTGACTGGTGCATTCATCAGTTCCGATAGGGTATTGCCAAGGGTGGCCCCAATGTAAAATAAAGGGGTTACTTCACCTCCCTTAAAACCCGTAGCTAGAGTTATGGCCGTATAAATTGTTTTCCAAAGCCAGCTCCACGTATCAGCGCCACCGGCCTTAAAAGCAGCAGGTATCGTAATCGCTCCCGGGTACCCCGGATCTACCCCCAAGCCCAGGTAATCAGGCTTCCCGCTTATAAAAGTCAGGCCGATAATAACTAGGCCGCCTACCATTGGAATCAGCCACTTCTGCCTGAACAAGCTAATCATAAAAGCCTTTATTTCGTGTACCATTCCGGCAAACAAAAAACTGGCGAGCCCAAAAGCCGCCGAGGCCACCATCACCTTTAATAGCAACAGCAAATCCATTGGCAGGTACTCCGACAAAAAGTAAGGCCCTTGTGGCAAAACATCGATGTGGTACTGCGTATGGTACACGCCCCAGGCTGATACGGTAATATCGCCGATAATGCTGGCTAACAGGGCCGGTAAAAGAGCATCATACTGAACCCGTCCAATGGTGAGTACCTCCAGGGCGAAGATGGCTCCGGTAAGCGGCGTACCAAACACGGCACCGAAACCGGCGGCTACCCCGGCCGTAAGCACCAGGCGCATATCCAGGCTATTTAGTTTAAACCAGCTACCAAACATACCGGCAATGCTGCCCCCAATCTGCACGGCTGTTCCTTCACGTCCGGCTGAACCGCCAAACAAGTGCGTGATAACCGTAGTAATAAGTATAAGTGGCGCCATTTGTTTGGGTACACCTCCGCCAGCCAGGTGAATCTCTTCCATTACCAGGTTATTGCCTTTTTCGGAAGATTTACCAATTGATTGATAGATAAGATGGATTACCAAACCGGCTACCGGCAGCAGATAAAGCAGCCACGGATACTGAAACCGGAGGTTAATGGCCCCGTGCAACAGCCAAAGAAACAATGCCACCATACTGCCAATAGCCACAGCAATAGGTATAACCATAAGCGTCCAGCGGACCGAATATCTTAATATAACATATTGCTCAAAAGAAGATGTCTTATTTGGCATTTAATTCCTTAATAAATTGCCTTTGCTTAACTTGTATCAAATCTTAGAAAAATTATACAATCAGCTCAGGTGATGAGGAAGAAGGCGTTGTCTTGTTACCTCTATATGGCACCAAATTAAAAAAAATTAAGAATTTACCCTAATTACTTAATTGAGAGCAGGCTTTACACTGCCAAACAACTGATATACTTTAGAGAAAAGGGCTCATCTTAGAAGAATGTAATTATTTTGGAGTTTAAACAACACGTAGAAAATCTCTTATCGTATTTCTGATTATCTTCTGGCGAAAACATTAAGTACTTATACAAAAATAATAATGCCTTTTACTTACAAACATTTACTACCCCTAACCCCTGTTAAATTAATCTTGCCGGATTTTTTTGAATGTGCCAATAACCAGTAAATGTAAATTGAGCCAATTCTGACAATTTAAAGCTTAAGTAAAAAGTATTATAGTTTCAGGTAAAAGCACTTTTTGATTTTCCCTACAAGATTAGCCTCAAACAGGCGGGAAGCTTTTTATATACTTCATTTTAATTACCTAAATATTCCTTCTAATTTATCCTCTTACTTATTTCTTTTAATTTATATACCTCTTCCTTAATATTTAGAGTATGTTTAAATTTTAGAATTGGCATGACTACGCTGTTTTGATGCATACTCACTAAAGAAAAGAAAGACACTCATTACCCTTAATCACCGTCATTCCAAAGGAATCTTATCGGTTACCTGCCAATAAGGTTCCTTCTGAATGACAGTTTTGGATGGTTTATCCAAAATTTAAACATGCTCTTAGAATAAGGACTACTTAAACATTTTTTTCAGCTTTGCGTGCCTATTATACCTTTTCATATTCCAGTCCTTAGTATTTTTGAGCACCAGCATATATTAATTAACTTCAGCCGGCGTGCCATAAACACTTAATTCCAATGCCAATTTCAAACAAAAAAACTAGTCCGGAAGGGAAATCTTCTAATAAAGAACTAACTATTACCAAACAAAAGCAGCAACTGCTCAGTAAGCCGCAACAGGCTTTTAACCGCTTGGTTAAAAAAATAGAAAAACTACGGCATCAAATAACCTCTACCGAGCAGATATTAAACGAAAAACTGACTTATTACAGCCAACACCTCCACCCGTTAGAGCAAGAATTGGTGCATCTGCGTAAGCAAGTGGTTAAGTTGCTTTTTCCTTTTTATACCGATAAGAAAACCCTGACGAAAAAACAGAAACAAGTACTGAAAGGCATCTTGGTACAGCAAGTAAATGATATTTTTTCTTTTTCTAACGAGGAACCGGATGAGGAGCTGAAACAAGTATTTGAAGCCCTGGAAGGCATGAAGTACGAAGATGCCGAAAAACAGGACCTGGAAAATATGAAGGATGAAATGAGCGCCATGTTCGAAAGCTTTAGTTTTAAGATGAACTTTGATGACCTGCACGAGAATATGAGCGAAGAAGAAATGGGGCGGAAAATGCAGGAAATGGAGGAACAATTTTTTCAGCAAGCCGAAAATTTAAATAATCGCCAGTCGACACGGAAAAAAACCAAGAAACAATTAGAAAAAGAAGAACGAGAACGACAAGCGGCCGAAATAAAAAATAAAAGTATCAGCCGGATTTATAAGCAATTAGCCAAAGCCCTTCATCCCGACCTGGAACGTGATGCGGCGCAGAAAGCCCGGAAAGAAGCCTTAATGCAGGAGCTTACCACTGCTTACGAAAACAACGATTTGCACACGCTTTTGCGGTTAGAACTGGAATGGATACAAAAAGAAGAAACCAATTTATACCAACTCACCGACGAAAAGCTGAGCATTTATAACGAAGTACTAAAAGAGCAGGTTGCCGAGCTGGAAGCTGAAACCTATATGCAGCTGGAACATCCGCGGTATCAGCCTTTGCTGCGCTTTGTCATGTTTCCGGAACAGCTACGCACCCTCAATCTTAAGCGCGAGCAGCAGGATTTAAATGAAATTCTGAAAAGTCTGCAAAAATCCATTTCCCGCCTCGAAGGTGAAAGCGCTTTGCTAGAAATAAAAGAGTTAGTTGAGTATTTCCGGAGAAATTAAGTTCAGTTAATAGGCCTATTTGATTGGGTTCTGTACCCTTAAGGTAGCGCTGTAGCAATGCTACGACGCTACGGAACATGATTTATCTTTTTGTTAGCGCACCAAACAGATAATTCTGGTATAACTCTAGTGATAGCTTCTCTTTAGTAACCGCTATAAAACAAAAACGCTCCTTTATTGCAAGGAGCGTTTTTAATATCAACTCTAAAGCTAAATCTTACCGGCTGGCGGCCAGCGCTTCGGCGCCACCAACAATCTCGAGGATCTCGGTAGTAATAGCAGCTTGACGGGAACGGTTGTAAGTCAGTTTCAATTGCTTTAACAATTCGCCGGCATTATCGGTAGCTTTATCCATAGCGGTCATACGGGCGCCGTGTTCAGAAGCATTAGATTCCAGCACCGCTTTATAAACCTGAATTTTTAATGATTTTGGAATCAGTTCCTGAATAATTTCTTCTTTGTTCGGTTCAAAAATATAATCCAGGGTAGTACCGGTAGTTACAGTTTCGACCGCTTTTTCTTCGATTGGTAAAAACTGCTCCGTCCGGATAATTTGGGTAGCTACGTTTTTAAATTCGTTATAAACAATGTCTACCTGATCGTAATAGCCGGCCGTAAAACGCTCCATGGCATATTCAGCCGCAGGCCGTACCCGATCGAAAGAAAGATTAGTAAAAGTATGGGTATAATCATCTACCAGTTTGCTCCCCCGCCGGCTTAAGCTCTCCTGTCCTTTGCGGCCAATGGTTAAATACTCTACGTTACCGGCATTGTTTTGCGCAGCATATCTTTCCTGCACCAAAGCATTAACCGCTTTTATAACGTTGGTATTAAAAGCACCGGCCAAACCGCGGTCGGAAGTTACCACAATTACCAGCACTCGGTTAATGGCTCTTCTCTGGCTGTAAACATTAGGCACCGAATCTTCCGCCAAACGGGATAAATTGGTCAGAATATTGTTTAAGCGCTGCGCATACGGACGCATGCGGATAATACTATCCTGGGCACGTCTTAATTTAGCCGCCGCCACCATTTTCATCGCCTTCGTAATCTGCTGCGTCGAGCTTACCGATACAATACGGTTACGTACTTCTTTTAAACTGGCCATTTTTTGGGTATTGCTTTTGAAGCAATAAAGAGTTTTAGGGTATAAACGATAACTATCGCTTTTATTAATGTTTTAAAAGCGCAGAGATTTCTCCCTGCACTTTTGTTACTTTTAATTTATAGATTAATATTTAGTAACGGGCAGCAAGATCTTTTGCTGTTTGTTTAATGGCGTTAATGGCGCTATCTTCCAGTTTACCTGCTTTCAACGAAGCCAGGGCATCGGCATGTTGGGTACGCATAGTAATAGCAAAATCACGCTCAAAATTACGTACTTCTTGTACCGGCACGTTATCTAGTAAACCGTTGGTACAACAGTAAATCATGGCTACCTGGTCTTCTACGGCTACCGGCGAAAACTGGGGTTGTTTTAGTACTTCCAGGTTTCGGCGGCCCCGCTCAATAGTCAGTTTGGTAGAGGCATCCAGGTCCGAACCAAATTTAGCGAAAGCTTCCAATTCACGGAACTGCGCCTGATCCAGCTTTAAGGTACCGGCTACTTTTTTCATCGATTTGATCTGGGCGTTACCACCTACCCGCGATACCGAAATACCCACGTTAATGGCCGGACGAATACCGGAGTTGAACAAGTTGGTTTCCAGGAATATCTGACCGTCGGTAATAGAGATTACATTGGTTGGGATATAAGCTGAAACGTCACCCGCCTGGGTTTCAATAATTGGTAAAGCAGTTAACGATCCGCCCCCTTTTACCAGGTGTTTGATAGATTCCGGCAAATCGTTCATGTTGCGGGCAATTTCGTCGGAAGCATTAATCTTTGCGGCCCGTTCTAATAAACGGCTGTGCAGGTAAAATACGTCACCAGGGTAAGCTTCCCGTCCGGGCGGACGGCGCAACAACAACGACACTTCGCGGTAAGCTACGGCCTGTTTCGATAAGTCATCGTACACCACCAAAGCCGGACGACCGGTATCGCGGAAGAACTCGCCGATAGCGGCCCCGGTAAACGGCGCAAAGAATTGCATAGGCGCCGGATCGGAAGCTGCTGCTGCTACTACTACCGTATATGCCATGGCGCCACCCGCTTGTAACGCATTTACTACCTGGGCAATAGTAGAAGCTTTTTGCCCCACGGCCACGTAAATACAAAATACCGGTTCGCCTCTTTCGTAAAATTCTTTTTGGTTGATAATGGTATCAATCGCTACCGCCGATTTACCGGTTTGGCGGTCACCGATAATTAACTCCCGCTGGCCGCGGCCTACCGGAATCATAGAGTCGATGGCTTTGATACCGGTTTGCATGGGCTCGTTTACCGGCTGACGATAAATTACACCCGGTGCTTTTCTTTCCAGGGGCATGTCGTACAACTCACCGGCAATTGGTCCTTTACCATCAATGGGCACACCCAAAGTATTAACTACTCTTCCTACAATACCTTCACCAATTTTAACGGAAGCAATTTTGTTTGTACGTCTTACCGTGTCACCTTCTTTAATTTCGCTGTAGTCGCCCAGCATTACGGCTCCTACGTTGTCTTCTTCCAGGTTAAGAACGAGCGCCTGTAATCCGTTCTCGAACTCCAATAGCTCACCCGATTGGGCTTTAGAAAGGCCATAAATACGGGCAACCCCGTCGCCTACCTGCAGCACGGTACCTACTTCCTGCAATTCGGCTTCGGTTCTGAAATCGGATAATTGTTCTCTTAATATCGCGGATACTTCATCAGGTCTTACTTCTGCCATGATTATTATTTATATAAATTTCGTTTAATGTTTATGCCGGAACATGCTGCTCCTTTGGGTTAACAGTTACTTTTGTAACCAAATTCCTTATATCTTGTTAATATAAGGATTTTCTTTAAATTTATTTCTCAGATGGCGCAGATCGGTCCGAATAGTATCGTCTACCAGTTTATCGCCCACCCGCAGAATAAAGCCGCCAATCATATTGGTATCTACTTTTTCTTCCAGCTGCACGGTTTTACCGGTTAAGCCCGCTACTTTCTGAATCACCTGGGCTCTTATTTCCGGGGTAAGCGGCACTGCCGTAGTAATTTGGGCTTTCTCGATACCTTTAATTTGGTTGTATTGCTCAATAAACTCGGTAGCTACACTAGCCAGAATTGCCTCCCGGTGTTTTTGGGTAACAATCGTAAAGAAAGTCTGGGTTAAGGTATGTACTTTGTTGTTGAACACACTTTTTAAAACCGCCAGCTTTTTACCGTGGTTAATAATCGGGTTGGTTAAAAATAATTTAAAGTCCCGGTTTTCCTGTACGGTTTTAGAGAACAACTGCATATCCGCGTGCACCGCCTCTAATATCCCTTTTTCCTGGGCCAGGTCAATTAAAGATTTAGCATAACGGGAAGCAACTCGTATATCTGACATTTCTTTTAGTCTTTAGTTTTTAGTATTTAGTTCTTAGTTTGGTTCATGAATTAATTATTTTAAACTAATCACTAACCACTAACTCCTAATCTCTAATACAAATTAACATCTTTAATATAATCACTTACTAAAGCCCGTTGCGTAGCCGGATCACGCAGCTCATGTTTCAGAATCCGCTCGGCTATCTCTATCGAGAGCGTAGCCGCGGTATTTTTCACTTCGGTTAAAGCTGCTTTCTTTTCGTTATTGATGGCTTCGCGGGCACTTTCGATCAGGCGGGTACCTTCTTCGTTGGCGCGGGCTTTGGCCTGCTCCAC
>Ga0210046_1002120_pt1 | contig 14456 bp, 10 predicted proteins | sample CryGeyCG2114_250_FD_185461 | JGI IMG/M metagenome (GOLD analysis project Ga0210046, IMG submission 185461) | Groundwater microbial communities from aquifer - Crystal Geyser CG18_big_fil_WC_8/21/14_2.50 (SPAdes) (version 2) | ecosystem: Environmental > Aquatic > Deep subsurface > Groundwater ... | reverse complement strand
GACGATTACCTGATTATTTGAATGCAGATCGATTCCGCAGTACAGTGTCATGGTCAGCCTCCTCGTGCTTTGGTCAGCCTTGCCACTGTAGCGCAACCCGCTACGGTGGCAGGGAGGCTGGCGCTAGAGGAGTATCAGGTCTTGTTTCATGCACTCGACTCTCTCTGGAATCACTGGGGGTCTTGTTTCATGCACTAGACTCACTCTGGTACACTCGTTCGCAAGCGCTTCTTCGCCGCGTTATTAACCGTCTCATATTAGTCTAGACATCAACTAATGCCTGAAGTATAATAGGCGCATGGCACAGAAAGCTCCTAAGAGCGACGCTCGCAGCCTGGATCACAAGACGTTGACCGAGCTACGCAAGCGGGCGGTATCCAGCGTACAGCAAGGCGAGAGCCCTGAAGTTGTTGCCCAGGCCTTTGGTGTGACACGTGCTGCGATGTACAACTGGTTGGCCCTGTATCGCAAGGGTGGCTGGGGTGCGCTGGAAGCCAAAAAACGAGGCGGTAGAAAATCCAGGCTTGATGGCAAGAAGCTTAAGTGGCTATATGAAACGATCACCTCGAAGAATCCATTACAACTCCAGTTTACTTTCGCGCTGTGGACTTCCAGGATGGTGGGTGAACTGATCGAGTGGCAATTCGGCATCCGCTACAGCAAGGCGTCGGTGTGCCGCTTGCTCAAACAGTTGGGCCTGACGCCACAGCGGCCATTGTGGCGCGCCTACCAGCAGTCTGAAGAACGGGTCCAGCAGTGGCTGGATGAAGAATATCCCGCCATCCAGGAGCGTGCTCGCAAGGAAAATGCCCGGATTTTCTTTGCCGATGAGGCGGGCCTTCGGTCCGATCATCATGCCGGCACGACCTGGGCGAAGAAGGGACAAACCCCGGTGGTCAGCAGCACCGGCGCCCGCTTCGGGCTCAATTTGATCTCTGCGGTGAGTGCGCAGGGTGAATTCCGCTTCATGACCGTCCAGGGCCGGGTCAACGCCGGGGTGTTCATCGACTTCCTGAAGCGACTGGTACACAACACCGACCGACCCATTTTCCTGATCGTCGATGGGCATCCATCGCACAAGGCGAAAAAGGTTCAGCACTATGTCGAAAGCCTTGATGGCTCGCTGGAGCTTTTCTTCCTGCCACCCTATTCACCCGAACTGAACCCGGAGTGGTACTTGGAGTAAGGTCTTGTTTTTTGAGTTTGAAGCCAATGCATGAAACAAGGCCCCATTTCCACACCTTTTCCACTGCGGTGCCGCCGGAATCTGCGTCTGCGGCGTTTCACTCGGTTGCAAGTCCTCACCGTAGCTACGCCTGCGTTTCCGGGTTGCTCGGTCGTGAAGCCCCACCGCCACAAGTCCGGGACAGGTTGTCCGCGGACCCTCGAAAGCCGCCCGATATGCGAGGCTGGTAATGAAACCGGCACTGCGCAATCAGGATCGCATCCTCCTTGATCGCGTCGACCCGCCGATGTTCGCGATCGATCCGTCGGGACCAGTATCCGGACCCGTTGCCGCATAGGTGGTTTGGGTTTGCCGATGCCGCGGCAGGGGTCGTGCCGGATGGTGCGGCGAGAATGCTGTACGGATTTCTGTCCCTCAAGACGTGGCCGCCGGACCTCCGGGTTTGGGGAGCGACTCGGTGGGAATCGAAACCTGCCGCATCAGCCACAGGATCAGCGCGATCGCCGGCAGGCCGAGGATGGCGGAGTAGATGAAAAACGTCGGGTAGCCGACGCTGTCGACGACAACGCCGGACGGTCCGCCGATAAGCTTGCCGGGCAGGGTCATGAACGAGCTGAACAGCGCATATTGCGTTGCGGTGTAGCGGCGCGAGACCAGGCTGGAGAGAAAAGCGATGAATACGGTTGCCGAGAAGCCGTTGGCGAAGTTGTCGGCGCCGATGGTGACGAACAGCGCCGGCAGGCTGGCGCCGACCGTGGCCAGCCAGGCGAACACCAGGTTGGTTACGGCGACCAGCACCGCCCCCGCCAGCAGCATCGGGTAGATGCCGTAGCGCGCCACTGCAACCCCGCCGACCAGGCCGCCGGCGAGCGTCATGACGATGCCGAACACCTTGGTGACCGAGGCGATCTGCGACAGCGAAAAGCCGAGATCGATGTAAAGCGGGTTGGCCATTGCCGCCATCGACAGGTCGCTGACCTTGTACAGGCCGATCAGCGCCAGGATCGGCAGCGCCAGCCAGCCGTAGCGGGCCATGAAATCGAGAAACGGCGCGACCACGGTGCCGGTGAGCCAGGCGCCGGCTTCTCTACGCCAGCCCTGTTGCCGGGTCCGGGCGCGGTAGGCCTGCACCAGCGGGTCCTGCTCGATATCCAGCCGCTCGGGCGAAGAGGGCTCGGGCGAGGTCAGCACCGCCAGCATGCCGATCGTGACGAAGCCTGCCATTGCCAGGTAGGCCGTGGTCCAGCTAAGGTAATCGGCGATGTACAGCGCGCCGGCACCGGCGACCAGGATCGCCAGCCTGTAGCCGATCACGTAGGTGCCGGCCAGTGCTGCCTGGTATTCGTCGTCGTCGGACTCGATCCGGAACGCGTCGATGGTGATGTCCTGGGTTGCCGAGCAGAACGCGACCAGCAGCGCCAGCAGCGCAATCGGGGTCAGGTGTTCGCGCGGGTCGGACAGCGCCATGCCGATAAGGCCGAACATGATGCCGACCTGGGCCAGCAGCATCCAGGAACGGCGCTGGCCGAATACCCGGGTCAGCCCCGGCAGCGGCACACGATCGACCACCGGTGCCCACAGCACCTTGATGGAATAAGTCACGCCGATCCAGGCGAAGAAACCGATCGCGCTGCGCGAGATTTCGTAGTCGCGCAGCCACGCGGTGAGTGTTGTGAACACCAGCAGGAACGGGAGTCCGGCCGAGAAGCCGAACAGCAGCATGCGCAGCACTGACGGCCGGGTATAGACCCGGACCGCCTCGCTCCAGCCGCGGTGCCCGCGGCGCGGATCGGGAGCTGCTGCGCTCACAGGTCGGCGTCGTAATCCAGGATCAGCGGCGCATGGTCGGAGAAGCGCTGATCCTTGTAGATTCTTGCAGAACCGACATTTTCGGCCGGGCCCGAGCTCGTGACGTGGTAGTCGATGCGCCACCCGACATTGTTATCCCAGGCCCGTCCCCGATTCGACCACCAGGTGTACTGCTCCGGCCGTGGCTCGACCTGGCGGAAAGCATCATGCAGCCCGATTGGCCCGAACACCTGGTCCATCCAGGCGCGTTCCTCGGGCAGGAAACCGGAGTTCTTCTGGTTGGATTTCCAGTTCTTCAGGTCGATTTCCTTGTGTGCGATGTTCCAGTCGCCGCAGATGATCCAGTCGCGGCCGGACTCTGCCCACTCCGCCAACTTCGGTTTCAGATAGTCCATGCACTGGTACTTGAATTGCTGGCGCTCTTCCTTCGAAGAGCCCGAGGGGAGGTACAAGGAGACGATGCTGGTGTTGCCGAAGTCGGCTTGCAGCCAGCGGCCTTCGCGGTCGAACGCTGCCCAGCCGAGCCCGGCATGGACCCGATCCGGCGCTTTTCTTGCATAGAGCGCAACACCCGAGTAGCCCGGTTTCTCGGCATCGTGGTAGACGCAGGTATCGAAGTAGCCCGGGTAGAAGACGGCATCGTCGAGCTGGTGTTCCTGGGCCTTGGTTTCCTGGATGCAGACCACGTCGACACGCTGTCGCTTGAGCCAGTCGAAAAAGCCCTTGCGCGCGGCGGCGCGGATGCCGTTGGCATTGAGAGAGAGGATGCGCATCGCCGTCCCGGGAAGTGAAGATCAGCGGCCAATGGTAGCTTGATTTTCGCAGTCACTGTCCCGCCGCCGAGTCGCTGCAGTGCGCCGGCGCTACACTTGAGCGATGAACAAGCATACCGAACGATTCATTGCTCTCGCCCGCGAAGCTGGCGCTCTGAAATTCGGCCGTTTCGAGCTGAAGTCGGGTCGCATCAGCCCGTATTTCTTCAACGCCGGGCAATTCTGCGACGGCCGGCTGATCGCCGAGGTCGCCGACTGCTATGCCGATGCGATTGCGGCGTCAGGAATCGGCTTCGATGTAATTTTCGGGCCGGCCTACAAGGGCATTCCATTGGCAGCCACGGTTGCGGCCAGTCTGTGGCGGCGCCAAGGCAGGTCCGTTCCCGTTGCCTACAACCGCAAGGAAGTCAAGGACCACGGCGAGGGTGGTCAGTTGGTCGGCGCGCCGCTGGCAGGTCGGGTGCTGGTGGTTGACGACGTGATTTCGGCGGGTACCGCATTCGCCGAGGCGTGTGAACTTATCGAGGGCGCGGGTGCACGTGTCGCAGCGCTGGCCGTCGGACTCGACCGACAGGAGCGCGGGCACGGCGAGACCCCGGCGGCGACCGAAATCGCCGCCAGTGGAGCGCAGTTGGTGGCAGTAGCCACGCTGGATTCGCTGATCGCAGTGATCGAGGCGAGTGGTCGCGAGCCATCGAATTCCGATTTGCTGTCTGCTATGCTGGAATATCGCTTGCAGTACGGGGCTTCGGACCCATTTTGAAGATGCCTGGCCTACGACTCCCTACCATGCTCTTTATGATGTTTGCCGCGCCCGTCGCGCTGGCGCAGACCGTCTACAAGTGGGTCGACGACGATGGCAACGTGCACTACAGCCAGACCCTCCCGCCCGAGCGGGTGCAGTACGAGCACGATCGGCTGACCGAAGAAGGTTTGCTGGCCGAACGGATTGCCCGGGCACCGACCGCTGAAGAGCGCGCCTTGCTGGCCGAGCGGATCCTCGGCGAACGCAACGAGGTCGAGCGGGAGCGCCTGCAACAGCAGCAGAATCGCCTGTTCCTTGCGGCCTTTCCGACCGAGGAGGATATCGAGCGCACGATCCAGTCGCGGCTGGACACGGTGCGCAACGAGCGCAACACGGTGCAATCGCTGATCGACCAGAGCCGCGCCAGCTTCAATGACATGGTGCAGCAGGCGGCGGCGCACGAGCGCCAGGGCAAGCCGGTTCCTGAATGGCTCAACGAGCAGATTACGGATGCCCGCAGCAAACTGCGCGAGCTGGGCAGACGCCTGGTCGAAATCGATCAGCGCCTCGCCGATATCGAGGCCGAGCGCACGGAAGAGATTGAACGGCACCGCCAGTTGACTGGTAAATCGCCCGCCGACTCGCCCGCCGACCCACCCGGCAATTCGAACTGAGCGGTCGGCTACGGACTACGCGATGAACCCCGCTTCCTTCGCCGGCTATACCCGTTGCGATCATTGCCATTCGGTGCTGCCGTTGCAACTGCGGGCGCTGGCGGAGGCCGGCGGCATGGTGCGCTGCGGTGGTTGCGGTCGCACCCTGAATGCGTTGGCCAGCCTGTTCGATCATGCACCGGTTCCAGATGAGCGCCCGATTGCCGCAACCGGCATGCCGCCAATGCTGGCCCCGCGCACGGTGCAGGAGTCCTTGCCCGGCTCTGGCGAACCGGTCGGGTCGGATCCCCACGACGGCCTCGATTCGGGCGGACCTCCCGAGCTGTACCTTGACCTCGAGCCTGAACCGCCGTCGCGCTGGGCGCGCATCGGCTGGCCCGTCGTCGCCATCCTGCTGGCCACGCTGCTTGGGCTGCAGCTATTCGGCCCCGAGCGATGGCGGCTGGATCCAGCCATGCTGGGCCTGGGCGCTGAAGCCCCAGTCGCGCTGGGTGACGCGCTGCAACTGGTCTCGCGCGACATGCATGCCCATCCTTCATTGAACGACGCGATCATCATCAGCGCTGTGATTCACAATCGCAGTGATCGCCGTATTGCCTGGCCCAACATCGAGGTGAAACTGTTCGACGCCAGCCAGCAGGTGGTGGGGCAGCGGCGGCTTGTACCGGCTGAATACCTGGATCCTGATGCCGAGTCTGGCGAGGGCCTCGCTCCCGGCGCGAGGCTGCCGGTGGTGCTGGAGATGATGGTCGAATCATCGCGTCCGTCCGGATTCACAATGCAGTTTCATTACGGAAACTGAAGCTGTCGCCGAGCCCGGCCGGGGGTGGTCCCTGTGCTACATTGTCAGCTTCCTGATTCCGAGATCGAACCGCTGTCGGCCGCCCTGCCGCGCCGTCGTAACGTTCCGCAAGATCACCTTAGAATGGCGCAGCAAATTCCTCCAGCCACAGCGATGCCCCTGCGCGATTGTGTCGCGCAGTCGGTTGCCCAGTTCCTCGAGGACATGGGTCCGACTCCGTTGAACGACCTGCATCAGCGCATCATCAACGAGGTCGAGCGCCCGTTGATTCAGGTCGTGCTCGAGCACACCGGCGGCAACCAGTCGCGTGCCGCAGAAATCCTTGGTATGACGCGCGCAACGCTGCGCAACCGCATTCGGCGCTACTCACTGTGAGCGTTTCCCCGCCGACCATCCGTCGGGCGCTGCTCAGCGTTTCCGACAAGCGGGGCCTGCTCGAACTGGGTCGTGCGCTGACCGAGGCCGGGGTCGAGATCCTTTCGACCGGGGGCACCTTCCGGGCACTGACCGAACAGGGAATCCCGGTGGTCGAGGTCTCTTCGTACACCGGCTTTCCCGAGATCATGGGTGGGCGGGTCAAGACGCTTCACCCGCGCGTCCACGGCGGTATCCTGGCGCGCGCCGGTGAGGATGATGAAGCCGCCCGCATCCATGACTTGCCGCCGATCGACCTGGTCGTGGTCAATCTCTACCCGTTTGCCGAGACGGTCGCGCGACCCGGCTGCACGCTCAACGATGCGATCGAGAATATCGACATCGGCGGGCCGGCGCTGTTGCGTGCGGCGGCCAAGAATCATGACCGGGTCACCGTGGTCTGCAGCCCGGACGACTATGCTGCGTTGATCGCAGCACTGCCGAGAGCACCAGGTCCGGAGCGACGCCTGGCACTCGCAACACGAGCGTTCGCCCACACCGCGGCGTATGACGGTCAGATCAGCCAGTGGCTGGCGGCACATCATGATCGCCGGGATGAAGCGCATGCCGAGGCCGCGCTGCCGCCGTTGCTCAATCTCAACCTTGATCGCATCGGCCAGTTGCGCTACGGAGAAAACCCGCACCAGCAGGCGGCGCTGTATGCCGAGCGCGGTCATGCAGCGGCCGGTCTGGCCGGTGCCCGCCTGCTGCAGGGGAAACCGCTGTCGTACAACAACCTGCTCGACGCCGATGCCGCCTGGAGCGGCGTTCAGGCACTGGGTGAGTCGGCTGCCTGTGTCATCGTCAAGCACACCAACCCCTGTGGCGCAGCCGTGGGCGCGAGCCTTGTCGAAGCCTACGACCGGGCGCTGGCCTGCGACCCAAGTTCGGCCTTCGGTGGCATCGTGGCGCTGAACCGGCTGCTGGATCGGGCCACGGCCGCGCGACTGGCATCGCGCTTCATCGAAGTGATCATCGCGCCCGGCTTCGATCCGGCCGCGCTCGAAGCGCTGGAAACAAAGACCAATCTGCGTCTGCTGGTGCCCGCGGCCAGCGCTGCCTCGGTCCATGCGCTGCGCCGGATCGACGGCGGCTGGCTGGTGCAGACCATCGACCCTCTGGACGACCCGCGCCAGGAATTCCGGATCGTCACCCGGCGCGCGCCGACCGACGCGGAGTGGCGCGACCTGGATCTGGCCTGGATGGTGGTGGCGATGGTGCGCTCGAATGCCATTGTGATGGCGCGCGATGGTGCGACCATCGGTATCGGCGCCGGCCAGATGTCGCGTGTCGATGCCAGTCGGATCGCGGTGATGAAGGCGGCCGACCAGAATCTTGCAACCGCAGGCGCCGTGCTGGCCTCCGATGCGTTCTTCCCGTTCGCCGACGGGCTGGAGGCCGCCGCGGCAGTTGGCATTCGTGCGGTCATTCAGCCTGGCGGCTCGATGCGCGATGCCGAAGTGATTGCCGCGGCTGATGCCCACGAAATTGCGATGGTGTTTACCGGTCGGCGACATTTCCGGCATTGATTCCGGCCATGCCGTCGAAATTTGCCGCGATCGGGTTCGTGGGTGCACTGGGTTTGCTGCTGCCGGTTACGGCCTGCTCTGACACCGAGGCCGCGCCCCCAGACACGCTTGAGCCGATGCGCGTTACCGGTAGTCGGCTGGCCGGATTGCGGCCCGGCAGTGCGGCACCGCTGACCACGCTGTCTCGCGCCGAGCTTGAAGCCAGTGGCCTGATTCGTCTGGGCGATATCCTGCAACGGCTGCCCTTTGCCGGCGGCTCACCTCTGAACACCCGGACCAGTGGGCGCGGTGCCGGCGGCGAGCGATCGCGTGGCATCGAGACCATCGAGCTGCGCGGCCTCGGCGCCGAGCGCACGCTGGTACTGGTCAACGGCCGTCGCTTCGTGCCCGGCGGCAACGGCGCCAGTTCCGCGGTCGATCTCGGCATGCTGCCGTTGGTGCTGGTCGAACGGGTCGAGATCTTCAAGTCCGGTGCCTCGGTGGAATATGGTGCCGATGCCGTGGCCGGCGTGATCAACATCATCACCCGAGAGGACGTCACCGGCCTGGAACTGGCCGCGCACGCCAGCCTGACATCGCGCAACGATGCCGAGCGCGGCAGCGTACAGCTGGTCTATGGCAAGCGCGGCCGCAGCATCGGTCTATTGCTTGGACTGGACTACAGCGACCAGTCTCCATTGCTGCAGGGCGAGCGTGATTTTTCGTCGGCCCGCCTGAGCTTTTCCGGGCCGGACAACCAGCTGGTGTTCGATGGCTCCTCGGCACCGCCTGGCGGAAATTTCCGCACCTCGATGGGTCGCCGGACCCTGATCGACGGCCGCTCCGGCCGCTCGGACGACGATTTTCGCCCGTTCATCAACGCCGGCCCGAACAGCGACCGCTTCAACTTCAACCCGTTCGAGGACCTGCAGCAGGATTCCGAGCGCCTGGGCCTGTTTGCACACGCCGACTGGCGCGCCGGTGCGCAATTGCGACTCGGATTCGAAACTCTGTGGCAGCAGCGCGATTCCAGCCAGCGCCTGGTCGCGCTGCCGTTTTTCAGCACCCGGCTGAGCGATGTCCGGGTCGCGGCCGACAATGTCTTCAATCCCTTCGGCGAGCCACTGGATGACGTGCGGCGGCGCCTGATCGAGGCCGGCTCGCGCCGGTTCGTGCAGGACAACGAGGCCTGGCGCGTGGTCCTGTTTGCCGATGGACTGCTCGGGCGCTGGCACTGGGATGCCTCGCTCAACCGTGGCCGCAACGAGACCGACCAGCGCCAGACCGGCGACCTGCTGGCCGATCGGGTGCGGCTCGCGCTGGGCCCGTCGTTCCGCGATGGCAGCGGGCGCGCCGTGTGCGGGACGCCGGATACCCCGATTGCCGGTTGCGTGCCGCTGAACCTGTTCGGTCCGGTCGGCAGCATCACGTCGGAAATGCTCGACTTCGTCGATGCCGACCTCGATGATCGTGGATTCAACGAGCAGACCGTATTCGCCGCCCACCTCGGCACCGATCTGCAGCAGCTGCCGGCCGGGCCGCTGGCGTTGGCAGCCGGCGTGGAATGGCGTGAGGAACGCGGTGCCGATCGGCCCGACCCTGAATCGCAGGCTGGCAACACGACCGGCAACGCGCGTGACGCCACCGCCGGCTCGCTCGAAGCCCGCGCGGCCTACCTCGAGCTCGGCGTGCCGTTGCTGCGCGGTCGGTCCGGCTTCGAGCGCCTGCAGCTCACGCTGGGCGGGCGGCTGGTCGATTTCGACAATTCCGGTACCGAGACCGTGTTCAAGGGTGCGCTGGACTGGCAATTGAACGCCCGGATCGGGCTGCATGCTGCCTGGTCGGAAGCGTTTCGTGCCCCGGGCATCCGCGAGTTGTTCGGCGGCCTGAGTCAGGCCAACCCGATCGTGTTCGACCCCTGTGCCGATTTCGGTGCGCTCGATCGAGTCGCGATCGAACGCTGTATCGCTCAGGGCGTTCCAGCCGACGGCAGCTTCGACCAGAACGGTGCCGAGACCCCGGAGCTTGGCGGCGGTAATCCGGCACTCGACCCGGAACGGGCTGAAATCCTCAACCTGGGCCTGGGCTGGTTGCCGTGGGGCGTGGCCGGCCCACGACTGCGGCTGGATTATTACGACATCGAGATCGACGACGGCATTGGCGCGCTGGGTGCAAACACGGTGCTGCAGCAGTGCCTGGCGACCGGTGCAAGCGATTTTTGCGATTCGATCCGGCGCGCTGCGGATGGTTCGATCCGGTTTGTCGAGGCACAACTGCGCAACATCGCCAGAGAACGAGCACGCGGCATCGACTTCGAGACCGAGTGGACCCATCCGCTGCCGTCCGGCCAGCTGCGGCAGCGTGCGCTGTTGAGCCGTGTCCTGGAGCGCGAGTCGATTGCGTTCCCGGGTGCCGCGGCGCTGTTCAGCGAGGGCGAATTCGATCCGGACCGCTTCGGTGCCGTGCCGAAGTGGCGCGGCAGCTACGATCTGGACTGGCGCATGACGCCCTGGTCGATGGGCTACCGCGCCAGCTGGATCGACGCGCTCGACGAACGTGGCGGCGAAGTATTTCCGGGCACACGCAAGCGCGTCGGTGCGGTGCTCTACCACGACCTTCGCCTGGGCTGGCGACCCGATGATCGGCTGAGCTTCGACTTCGGGGTCGACAACCTGAGCGATGTCCAACCGCCGCTGCTGGTCAACGCCGGTGCGGCCAACACCGATCTTTCGACCTATCGCGCGCTGGGGCGTGGCTACTGGCTCCGAATCACGGCCAGACTCTGAAGTCGCAGACCCGACTGTTATGAGTGGTCGATTACGGTCAGCCAGTATAAGCTTGCAGGACTTTCCGTAGCCTGGCGTACTGTCTGGCATTAATTGCTGATACAAGAGCCCCGCAAATGACCCGCAACAAGGTGAAATCCGCAGGGCACAGTTGCGCTGTGTTCAAGGTTTGGAGAGCCGTTGCGGGTCATTTGCGGGGCGCCCTTCGGGCGAGTCGCGAAGCGGCCATCTGCGGCGTTGCGCTCTCTTGAACCCGGGTGATTCATGACTCGACCTGCTGCGACGCCCCCAGGCTGTGCATCGGCGAGGTTTTGCTCGGTCGCGAAACACCGCAGCGGCAAGACCTGCGGCCATCTCGCGACGGTCGGGTCATGAATAATCCGGGCTACGGCCGCAGATCAGCGCGATTGTTTTTTCGATCGCGCTCGCCCTTCGGGAGTGCGTCTGGTTCGACATTGCGGCGTTGCGACCCTTGTAAAGGGCGTGCCATTCACGCCGGGTCGCGCCTTGCATTGTCGACTCGGTCACACTTTGAATATCACGGGCTTAACGACGGGGTACACTAGAGTCGCGTGACGTGGACAAAACCATGCAGCAGGGAAGCCGTTGAACATCCATCCGAGCGAGATCGTGGTTGCAATTCTGGCGGTCCAGGCGCTCGGCGCGCTGGTGCTCGCGATGCTGCTGCGTTACTTCGTGGCCTCTTACGGCCATCACTTTTTGCGCCACTGGGCGCTCAGCGTGGCGGCTCTGGCGTGCTATCTGGCCAGTTCGGCAGCTGCACTGGCACTGTACTGGGCCGGGTCGGAGTATGACTCGCCGCGACTGCTGTTCTCGGCCCTGGCGCTGGGTGTAGCTTACCCGCACGTGGTCTGGCTCATGATCGGTACCTGGGAGGCCACGCGCCAGGTCGAATTTTCCTCGCGCAAGGCGTGGTGGCTGGTCGGTATCGCCGCGCTGATTGGGGTCGGCAGCGCGCTGATCGCGCCGTTCGATCCGGAGTCCGCGAGTCTGCGCAACCTGGTTCGGGTCGAACTGCGCTACTTTGCGACCGGCTTGGCATTCGTGACCGCCGGCATCCTGCTATGGCGGGCGCAGCGCTCCAGTGTCCTGATCGGTGCCCGTCTCGGCGCACTCGGCTTCCTGCTGTTCGGTCTGCAGATGCTGCACGTGGTGGGCATCAATATCTGGCATCGGGCCGGGCATCCGCCGCCGTTCTACGCATCCTATGTCGGGCTGCTCGATTTTCTGTTCCAGACCATCATCGGACTGGGCATCGTGGTCTGGTTGCTGGAGTTGCAGCGACACAGTGCACACCGTGCCCACGACGAGCTGCGTCATGCTCGGCGGCATGATTCGACCACCGGTCTGCCGAACCGCGAGCTGCTGCTGGAGCAGCTCGAGACAATGATGCGCAGCGCGCCAGATGCCCGCGTCGCCGTGGTTTGCCTGGGCCTTGCACGCTACAGTGTGCTGAGCCAGGCGCTGGGCTGGACGAACACCGAGCGGCTGGTACGCGTCGTGGCGGACCGGCTCCACGATAGCGTCAGTCATCGTTGCGCCGTCGGGCGAGTGAATGAGCGTGACTTCGTGATCGCGCGACCGACGCTGGATGACGTCGAACAATTGCGCAACTGGTGCGAGAGTCTGCTGGCGCGAATCCTGCAACCGATTCACGTCGAAGACCAGGAAATCTTCGTCACCGCCTCGGCCGGCGTCAGCATCTATCCCGATGATGGCGGCGATGCCGAGCAACTGCTGCAACGCAGCCAGCAGGCGCTGGTGCAATCGTCGCAGATCGGTCGCGACATCACCTTCTATAACTACCTTGAACAACCCCAGCGTGACGAGGTCGGATCGGCACTGCGCTTCGAGACCGAGCTGCGGCGAGGTCTGGAACAGGGCCAGTTCGAGATGCATTACCAGCCAATCGTGCGGCTGGATTCAAACCGGGTGGTCGGCTTTGAGGCGCTCATCCGCTGGCGCCATCCGGAGCTTGGCCTGCTGCGACCGGATGCATTCCTCGACCAGGCCACAACCATCGGCCTGCTCGATGCGCTGGAGACCTTTGCGCTCGAAACGGCGCTGGAGCAGATTGGTGCATGGAGTCGCGATGGCCGCGATGGCCTGTTTATCGCCGTCAATGCCAGTGCACGCCGCTTTCAGACAACCGACCTGGTCGAGCGAACCGTGGCCGCATGTCGTGCCGCTGAAGTCGATCCGGCCTGTATCGAACTCGAGATCACCGAGAATAGCGCGCTCCAGGACCTTGAAAATGCGGCGCGCAAGATCGAGGCGCTGCACCGGGCCGGAATCCGTATTTCGCTGGACGACTTCGGCACCGGCTTTTCCAGTCTCGCCAACCTGCTCAAGTTGCCGATCGACCGGATCAAGCTCGACCGGGTGTTCATCGAGGACACCCGCACCAACGGTCGCCAGCGCGAGCTGATCGCGGCCATGATCGGCCTGGGCCGACGATTGGGGATCGAAGTCGTCGCCGAGGGTGTCGAGCATATCGATCAGCTCGAATTCCTGCGCGCCCAGGGTTGTCATTACGTACAGGGCTTTCTGCTGCAGCGCCCGGTCGAGGCCGAGGCCTGTCGCTTCGAGCTTCAGCCGTTGATTTGAAGCTGCCGGATCGCATCGATCCGGGCCTGGCGCAGGGCCTCGCCCAGGGCCGGACCACTCAGCCCGGTGGCCGCCAGCGGTGCGGCTTCGACCGCGACGGCAGCCTTGTGGGCACGGCGCAGCAGGTCGGCAGGCGGATAGGGACGCTCGGACCGGCCGGCACGGCCGCGCTTGTCGGCCTCGCAAGTCATCAGAAACTGTTCGAAGCGCTCCGGCCGCCGGAATGCATCGCAATGCTCCAGCAGTTCAAGCGTCGTCGATGGCCGCAGTTCGGCAGCGCGATGACAGACCAGGTGGTGGCGGCCCACGAGCAGCGCCAGTTCGCGCGCCTCGCGCGGCAGCTTGAGGCGCTCGCAGACCGCAGCAATCGGCGCCAACCCGCGCTGTTCGTGGCCGTGATGTTTCGGCCACTGCTCCGGCGGCGTCAGCGCCTTGCCGAGATCATGGACCAGTGCGGCAAAACGGACCGCCAACGGTGCATCCATGGCTGCGGTCTGGTCGAGGACCAGCATCGTGTGAATGCCGGCGTCGATTTCGGGGTGGTATTCGGCCACCTGCGGCACGCCCCACAACGCATCGAGCTCCGGCAGAATCCGGGCCAGCGCACCGGTCTGGCGCAGCGTGTCGAAAAATCGTGCGGGTCGAGAATGCATCAGTGCGCGCGCCATTTCCTGCCAGACGCGCTCCGGCACCAGATGATCGACCTCGCCGGAATCGACCAGCACCTGGCACAGCGCCAGGGTTTCCGACGCGATCGTGAAGTCCTCGAAACGGGTTGCGAAGCGCGCCAGCCGGAGCAGGCGCACCGGGTCCTCGACGAAGGCCGGTGAGACGTGGCGCAGGATCCTGGCCTGAAGGTCGGAACGGCCGTCGCGGGGATCGACTAGTGTCCCATCCCTGGACTCGGCGATCGCATTGACCGTCAGGTCGCGACGCGCCAGATCGTCCTCGAGACGAACTTCGGGCCCGGTGTGAAAGCTGAAGCCGGAATAGCCCGGTGCGGTCTTGCGCTCGGTACGTGCCAGCGCGAACTCGGCCCCGGTGTCTGGATGGAGGAAGACCGGGAAATCTCGGCCGACGGCGCGAAAACCGCGTCGCGCCAATGCCTCGGGTGTGCTGCCAACGACGACG
>Ga0210046_1002112_pt1 | contig 14486 bp, 19 predicted proteins | sample CryGeyCG2114_250_FD_185461 | JGI IMG/M metagenome (GOLD analysis project Ga0210046, IMG submission 185461) | Groundwater microbial communities from aquifer - Crystal Geyser CG18_big_fil_WC_8/21/14_2.50 (SPAdes) (version 2) | ecosystem: Environmental > Aquatic > Deep subsurface > Groundwater ... | reverse complement strand
CCATGCAGCATAGTTCAAAAGGGATTCTTTAGTTGTAAGAATTCGGGGCATCGGAGAGATTGTTATAAAGATTTGACTATCTCGTATTTTCTATATAATAGGCAGGCTAATTTATTAGCATTCAACATTATTTCTTGCCAATGTAGCTCAGTGGTAGAGCACAGGATTCATACCCCTGCGGTCGGTAGTTCAATTCTACTCATTGGCACCAAATTTGCAAACCGAGAAAAATCTCTCTTTCTTTATTGAAAGAGAGATTTTTAAGGTTATTTTAGGATTCATTCCTATATTTGTTTGTGTAATATTCATTCAGAAACTCACGCTGAAATTACTTCTATTTTAGATTTTAAAAATATCATTTTATGAAAAATATGAATGACTCTCTTCTAGATTCAGGAATCAATACTGGAATTTATCGTTTGTTCACACCAGAGGAAATACAAGTAGCTACAGAGCAAATGAATGAACCTGCTTCTTCTAGAGGCGTAGGTTGTGAAATGCTCGCACAACATGTACAATACATGGTTGCTAAAAATGGAAAAGCTATCTAATATAGAGATTATGTTATCAGGAATAATCCTTAGACGACAACGATACTTTCTAGAATGCCGGTGATGATTTCATCCGTTCCTATATCCTGACCGATAGCCTCAAAGGTTCGTCCGATACGATGTCGGAGTACATCGTAAGCGATGGATTTAATATCTTCGGGGGTGACATATGTCCGACCTTCGAAAACCGCCATAACCTTGGCGGTTTTTATGAGCGCAATAGAAGCGCGTGGCGAAGCTCAAAAATCAATCAGACTCTCGCCTTTTTCATATCCAAATTGTTTCGGTTCGCGTGTTGCAAGAACAATGTTTGCGACATATTCATAGATTTTCTCATCTACATATATTTCTTTTGTAATGAAATTTCGAATGGAAATAATATCCTCACAAGAAAGTACTTGTTTAATTTCCTGAAGTTCTCAAGAATTCATTCGTTTCATAATCTCTATTTCCTCCGAACGAGTTGGATAATCCACATTGGTTTTAAGAAGGAAACGATCGAGTTGTGCTTCAGGAAGAGGATATGTCCCCTCTTGTTCGATAGGATTCTCGGTGGCGAGGACAATAAAAGGAACTGGAAGTGAAAATGTTTCCCCTCCGATTGTTACCTGTCATTCCTGCATCGCTTCAAGTAGAGCAGATTGTACCTTTGCCGGTGCACGATTAATTTCATCAGCGAGAAGGAAATTGGTAAAAATTGGTCCTTTATTGGTATAGAATTTCGATTCTACTTGGTTATACATCTGTCCACCAGTCAAATCCCCAGGAAGAAGATCGGGAGTAAATTGGATTCGTGCAGAATGAAGTCCGAGTGTACGGGAAATACTCTCAACCGTGAGAGTTTTTGCAAGTCATGGAACTCATTCAAGAAGTATATGTCCACCGGAAAAAAGAGCGATAAGAATATTTCGGATGAGAATATCTTGACCGATAACCTGTTTTCCTACCTCCTGACGAATGTCAGAAATATAAGAAATAATATCTTCTATGGAAATATGTCGTGTCATAGAACTCGTAAAAAGAGGGTAAAAACCATGAACAGTATAAAAGAAAAATGCTTTTTTTCAAATCGAGAAAAACAAAAACACCCGAAGATGGGTGTTTTTTTAAAACTTCATTGTTCTTATTCGGATAAGAGTAAGAATTTATTAGTAACCTCATCTATTTTCCGAGAAATATCCTCTGATTTATCTTTTTTTATATCCACTATAAATTGATCGGTTTTTCCACTAAAAATGTCACTGAGAATAACTTTTACATTTCCTGAGTCCAGCTTTTTTATTTTTAAGGAGATGGGACCTTCTTTGGAAGAGTTGATATTTCTTTCTCATGCAATAGATTCGATTTGTTCAACGAGTGATAATTGTGCAAGGGAATTTTGAACCCAAAGCTTCATTCCTTCTTTCGTGAGGCGATCCTTATTTTTATCAGTATTTGCATAGAAACCAAGTGATTTCTTTCCATTATATTCCAACCAAATAAGTATTCATTTTCCTGATTGTTCCTGAATTTTTATTTCTGTAGTCTTGTCGGTAAATTCGTTCATTACTTCATCTCTTACTAGACGAACAGCCTCATAAGACTGTGCAGTATTATTAACTGCGGATTTAACAGATTTCTTCTCTGTTACTTTTTCTAGTTTTTTTCATTTGCGAGTTTTTTGTAGAAGACTTACTTTCTTTTTCAAAGAAATTATTTTCTTATTAGCTTCTGTGAGTTCATTATTCATTAAAGTAATTGTTTCGTCTTTTTTTGCGATTTCAGTATTTTTTATATCGATAATTTCATCTTTTGTCCTGAGCATTTTAGTATCAAGTTCAATAAGATTTTTATTGTTGGTGATAACTTCATCCTGAGCTTTTATAATGAGAATATTCTTCTTCCCACTTTGGATAGTATTGTATCCAGTTGGTATATCGGAAAGTCCTTGCACAAAAGAAGATACTTCTGACTGAACGGACGATTCTGGTGATAATTGTCAGTACATAGTCGCTCATGTTCCTCAAATGATAGCAAATATGGCAGCGTTTATCATATTTTTTACTTTCGTCGATAAAAAACCTTCGTGGGCTTCTGTTATATCCTCTTGTTTTTCAAGAATATATTCTTGTCTGTTTATAAGCTTCTGTTGTTGCTTCATTACCGAAAGAAGGTAGGGAATTGTTGTAGGATCATCTCCAGAAAGAATTGAAGAATCCCTCAGTAGTTCTGATACTTTCTGATTTATTTCTTCTATCTCACGTTTCATTTGAGGAAGTCCGAGATGTGTCTTATTATTGGAATCTATTTGTTCTTGATCTTCTCATTCTTCTCGTCTTAAAATACTCTTTTTAAGAGTAGTTGTAGTATTTTTCAGAAATTCTCCAAGTCTAGAGTCTCCAATATCAGAAAATAGATGCTTTTTCATAATTTATGAATTTAATGTAAAGTATTGTGTTATTTATACTAAAAAATATATATTGTCAATATAAAATATAATTTTCTTTGATTAAGATGACCGAATCCCTCTCTTTATTCCCACGGTGAAAAAGAAAATCCCCGTCTTTCGACTGGGATTTGATTTCCATTGGTTGGGAATGAGGGATTCGAACCCCCGATGGGGGATTCAGAGTCCCCTGCCTTACCACTTGGCTAATTCCCAATAAAATTGGTACGGCGGGGATTATATGAAAAAAAGAGGGATACGCAAATTTTTTCTTTCGGATATTTATCTGTTCTTTCCACTTAAGGCAGATATGAAATAACCTCGACAAAGAACATGTCGATTTGGCGCCAAGAGAAAATGCGCCAATGAGAGAGATATTTTCTTTGACTCTCCTCATCTTCATAAATACTCGAAAACAATAATTTGTTGCATTTTTTCCGGAATCGGATCCCCCTCTTTTAAATTATTTTTAACACAAAATTCCTTATACGAAAAAGATAATTGATCTACTAATTGTAAATATATGTCTTCTTCCTGAAGGATTTTCCCTATATTAGTCGGGGTATTCTCCCTAACAGCTTGTATTTTTGTTTCCGAAGGAGAAGGTTTTTTCATACATGCCTCATACAAATCTTTTATCTGCTCTTCGCGGAAATTTGGATATTCTTTTTTTAAAAAAGAAATACACACGGAAAAATATGTTCCTGTACCGGTATCGATTTGTCTGTTTATCGCGTCGTCTTGCTGTTCCAACAGAGTTTTTGCTTCATATACGAGATTTTCTGTCATCCATTCTATTCCTTTTTTGGGCGTATGTATTGACATAGAAAATATTTTATTCATATAAATTGCATTAATACTAACATAGAGTGATAAAAATTGCAAAAAAACGTCAAGTATTTTCTCGTTTTGACCTTTTGGCGCTATTCCATATACTGACAAATACTCATTCTCGTTACAAATCATATGAATTTTTCTTCTCTTACATCTATCGATTTTTACGTATCGGTCATAGATAACTACGGCGATATGGGATTTGCGGTGAATTTCGCGCTTTCACTCCATAAAAAATACCCGAATCTCACCATCCGGTTTTTCTCCGACGACAAAAATCTGTTTCAAAAATTCCTCGGGGAAAATAGTCCAGAATGGGTAAAATATCTTCCGCTTGAAATACTCTGACAACCGAATCCTCCATCACCGTCGGAACTTATATGCAGTTTCTTTGATTATCCGCTTCAGAAAGCCTATCTTTCCGGGTTCCCATACCACAAAACCATCGTGTCTTTTTCGTATTTCCTCCTTCATAATGAATTAGAATCGCTCCATAAAACCACCTATATTTTAGAGAGCGGATACGATACGATTATTCATTTTATTCCCTCACTTTTATCTGGTGGATGAGGAGTTATTATAAATCCAGAAATTGAAAGAAGAAAAGAAGGATTTTCGAAACTCTCTAAAATGGAAGCGCGAGAAAAATTCATTAAGTGACAAACCCTAGAAATATATACAAAGAAATGGATTTCTGTTTTTGTGTATGAAAAAACTCTAAAAAACCTTCTTGAAGAGATATCTAAGACTTCAGAAAATACTGTTTTTTTTCTTTTCTGAGGAGATTTTTCAGAAACCGATATAATGCGTGAAAATATAGTTTGGATGCCATTTCTCTCACTCGAAGACTATGGCGTATTTCAATCACTCTGCGATGCGAACATCGTCCGTGGTGAAAACAGTCTTTGTCAGGGGCTTATCTCTGGGAAACCTATTCTCTGGGATATTTACAAGGAATCCAATGGGGCTCACACGGATAAAATAGAAGATTATCTCGCATTTCTTACGAAACAATTTCCAAATGCAGATTGGGAAGAATATTCTCACATAATGCGAGAATTCAATGATTCATCGAGTCAAAAGCAGGTTTTTTCAGATTTCATATCAAAGTACAGTGAATACACGGAAGTTTTCGGAGGGATTTCGGAATATGTAAAGAATGAATGTAATTTGGTGGAGAAGTTAGAAGAGATTCTAGAATAATAAAAAAATCCCATTCGAACAATTCGAATGGGATTTTTTTATTGATAACTATTTTGCTCGTTCTTGGTATTCACCCGTTTCCGTATTCACCATAATATCTTCTCCGGAGTTTACGAATCCTGGAATTTTTATAGCATATCCAGTATTGGTTACTGCATCTTTGGTAATCTTACCATCGGCAGTATTTCCCTTCACACTTGGATCACATTCTGTGATAGTCAATCGTACAGTAAGCGGAAGAAGGATTCCTACAAATTTTCCTTCGTACTGCTGTACATCTACTCGAAGTCCTTCTGTAAGGAACCATTTCATATCTCCGATATTCTCTTCGGAAAGTTCGATTTGTTCGTACGTATCCTGATTCATAAAGGCATACATTCCTCCTGCTTCATAAAGATATTCGAATTTGGAACGATCAAGGAGAACGTCTTCGAATTTATCTTCACCATCAAATACACGGTCTACAGAATTCCCTTGAAGGAGGTTCTTGAGACGCATCTTGATATTGGTTGCACCTCGACCAGCACGGTGCATTTCGTATTTTACTACGAGCATAAGGTCGTTTCCTATTTTAAGTACCGTACCTGGACGGGATTGCATAGCTGTTTTCATTGAGAAAAAGTTGAAAAATTAAACGTGGAGATTATATAGTTTTTTTATAAAAAGCAATATGAAAAGTTTTCTTTGGTGTTTTTTTGCTTTGTAATCAGTATATTTGAGTTTTCGAATTTCTTGAATTCTCCAGTATCCTCCAGAGGACTGCCTTCGGGAGTCTGCGGAACGGGAGCCGTCCGCGTAGGCGGACTGGGATTCGAACACGACCTCGATGCTTCCGAAATACAAAAAATCCAAAAACTCAGTTCTTCTCCGATATATACTATTTAATAATAATTCCCACAGGACAATGATCCGAACCTTTGATTTCTGGGCGAATAAAGGCGGATTCGAGACGTGGTTTTAGAGCAGATGATACGAGGAAATAGTCGATGCGCCATCAGATATTTCTTCCACGGCAATTTGAGAAATTACTCCACCAACTATACTCCCCTGTTTTATCGGGATAAAAATGACGAAAAGTATCTATAAAACCGTTTCAAAGAAATTTCCTAAAACCATCCCGTTCTTCATCGGTAAAACCAGCATTCCCGCGATTCTCTCGAGGATTTGTGAGATCGATATCTTCGTATGCAACATTCAAATCTCCACAAATTATTACTGGTTTATCGACCTCGAGACGCCTGAGATAATCAAGAAAAAGACTGTCCCAAAGTTGACGATATTCGAGGCGTTCTAATTCCCGTTTTGCATTTGGCGTATAAACAGTCACAAAGAAATAATCCTCAAATTCGAGCGTAATAATACGTCCTTCCGTATCGTGTTCTGGCATTCCGTACCCGTACCGGACCGAAAGAGGTTTGATTTTTGAGAAAACAGCCGTTCCTGAATACCCTTTTCGTTCGGCAGCATTCCAGTACACCTGATATCCGAGTGATTGCAGATCCAATTTCGCAGGAAATTGTTCCTCGGTTGCTTTTACTTCTTGGAGAGCGATAATATCAGGGGATTCTTGTTCCAAATATTCGAGGAATCCTTTTGTGAGAACTGATCGGATTCCGTTTACATTCCAACTAACTGCTTTCATAAATATTTGATGAAAATATAACTTCCCGATAGTAAGGGAAAACTAAGAAAAATCAACTATAAAAAGTCTCCGAATTCTCGGAGACTTTTTATAGTATCTGTTCTAATTAATTTTCGATTCGAATTGAAGGTCCCATGGCATTACATACATATATACTATTGATATACGCTGCTCAGTTTTTTACTCCGGTTGGTTTTACATCACGAACGGTCTTGAGGAAGAATTCAATATTTTCCTGAAGTTTTTTCCCTCCGAAAGAGAGTTTTCCAACGAGAGAATGAACATTTCCTTGTTTGTCGTTTTTAAATTCGAATTTACCGGCCTTAACTTCCTTAACGATAGCAGCGAGATTATCACCTACTGTACCAGTTTTTGGATTTGGCATAAGTCCCTTTGGTCCGAGAACCTTAGCGATCTTACCCATTTTACGCATCATAGCGGGAGTTGCGATAGCAACATCGAAATCGATTTTACCAGTTGCAACGATATCTACGAGGTCATCACCTCCGGCAACAGTTGCACCGAGAGCAAGAAGTTCTTTTTCATCACCTGCATCAGTAAAGGCTCCGATACGAACAGTTTTACCACTTCCGTTTGGAAGACTGATAGTCGAACGAATCATTTGATCAGCGTATTTTGGATCAATATTGAGATTAAAATGAATTTCTACTGTTGGGTCGAACTTCACAGTGTTCGTTCGTTCAAGAAGTTCAACTGCTTCACCAACTGTATAAATACGTTCTTTTTCAACGAGGGCGATTGCCTGGTTGTATTTCTTTCCGTGTTTCTTCATAGAAAAATGATAATAAAAAATAAATTGGTCCAAGTGAAAGGCTTTAAGGCTTTCTCCCAATTGTATTGTTTTTGGACGCGGGGAATTATATAGAAAAGGGAATGAAATGCAAATTTAAGTAAAAATTCGGATATTACCATCTGGGATTAATGAGAAATTACTTGCAAATACTTGCAAAAACAGAGAAACAAATATACTTATAGAGTATTTTACTCCCTATTTTTCCATGTTTATGAACATATATATTGCCCATCTTAAACGGATTTTTCAACACATCGTACTTCTTTATAAGAATTTCTTTCATTGGAATCTCTCCAAAATAGGCGTTTTTCTTTATGCGAATCTTATCGGTTTCTTGGTTTCCCTCCCATTTATCGGGATTATCGTATATCAGTATTTCAGTAGTTACAGTAAACTCGGACTCTCAACGAGTCCTGAAGAATTTTTGCTCAACAATACGGTTACCATACTTAGTACTATTTTTCTTCTTCTTTGTATTGTAACAATTTTCATCTGTACTTATACCTATGGAAATTTCCTTATGCAAAATGTCTATAAATCCTATCTTTCGGGAGAAAAACTTCCTTATACAAAAAATCTCTATTTCTCTGGAAAACATTTCCGTGCCTATATAGGAATCCTTGGATGGATCGGGCTCTATCTTCTCATACCGATAGTAGTAGGTTTTATCCTCATCGTTCCTTTTGCAATATTTGCAAAAATCAGTCTCTGACTCTCCCCTTTTCTTATCGGAGGTATCGCTCTCGTTCTTTTCCTTATAGTACTTGTCTGGTTTATATATCTTGCTATCCGTCTCGCATTTTCCTACTATGCTCTGCTTTATAGTAAAGAAATACACAAAGCGAAAACATATATTGACGAGAGTTTTCGTTTAACAAAGAAAAAAGTCTGGAAAATTATTTTTATGATTCTCCCTTTTCTTGTTGTAATCGGGCTTATTGCTGGTATCATGCAAACGGTAGAAGACTCTATTATCGAAAACCGTGTTTATAATAAACTTTTGGAAATTCAAACAAAATCATGACAGGATGATCATAAACTTCTTGAAGGTTTTTATAACAGTAGTGATGAGAAAAAAATAGAATTTGCTACTATAGAAAATAAGTTTCTTCCTATGGAAAAATCTATCAATAAAGAATTTCTTTCCCGTTCTATACCTTATATCGACATAAAAGCTATCGATAATAATTGGTGGATATTTACCACTCTATTTGTGGTATTTTCCTTCTTAGTACTCGAAGGAATTACTTCTATGATATATCTCTCCGTATACGGGATTATCAAAGAGAAAGACGAAGAAAATAACTGGGAATCTGATTCTAAAAAATAAAAAAACTTCACTCTATCTTCACTTTTTTTTATTGACTCCTGTAAAAAGTATTCTACACTACCCGCGGTATTTTACCACTTTTATCCATTATCTTTTTATATTATGGCACACATGAAAAAAATTATAAGTATGATGGGGGCACTTGCACTCATCGGAACAAGTCTTTTATCTTCTGTTTCCGCCGATGAATCGACAGAAACAACAATGACAACAGCGGAAGTCACATCCACTTCTACTGAGTCTTCAGATTCAGATTCAGATTCAAATGAAGCGACAGATACAAGCGAATCATCAAATTCTGATGAATCTACTGCGACAGATACTGATTCGAGTAATTCCTCCGTTTCAGCGACAGATACAACATCTGTTGAAAATACTAAAAAAATACAAGATCTTTATGCACAATGTATGAACTATGTGAAAGTGAAAAATATTTCCGGGATCGATTGTAAGGCAAAAATAGAAGAAGCTCAGGGAAAAATAAGAAATGAACGAGCTCTTTTAGAACAAAAGCTTAAAGAAGAGAGAAAGAATATAGAACAGAAAAATAAGGAACAACTAATGGAGTTTAAGGATAAAGCAAAAGAACAACGTCAGGAATTCAAACAGGAAACAAAAGCAAAAAGAAAAGCTCTTTCAGAGAAGCTTCATACACAACTCGTTGCCGCAATTGAAAATATCGCTTTAGAAAAACTCAACAGAGTTCTTTCTAATATCGACAAAGCGGTAACAAAGATTAACGCAAGTACTCTTGTTCAAGCAAAAAAAGATAATTTCCTTGCTCAACTTGAAGAAATTCGAGCGATTATTCAAAATAAGATTGATGCGATGACAGGAGTTTCTTCTGAAACAAATATTGTCGATGAAGTTCTTTCATGAGTAACGAGTACTCCTTAATTATTATAATATAATAAAAATCCTATGAAAGCACGCTTTCATAGGATTTTTTTAAAAAGATTTGCACTTCTATTTTTTTTCTCTATCATTACGCTTGTACTTTTATCTTTTTACCAATTCTTTTTATGAATTCGCTCAACAAGGTACAACTTATAGGAAATCTTACTGCTACTCCAGAAGTAAAAGAAACACCAAATGGACAGAAGGTTGCTAACTTTTCCGTTGCAACAAACCGTGTATGGAAAGACGCATCAGGAATTAAACAAGAACAAGTAGAATTTCACAATATCGTTATCTGGGGTTCTCTCGCGAATATCGTAGAGCAATACCTTACGAAAGGACAAAAAGTATACCTTGAAGGACGTCTTCAGACTCGAAGTTGGGATGATCCAACAGGAGCGAAAAAATATAAAACAGAAGTAGTAGCAGATAATCTTATTATGCTTTCTGGTAAAAGAGAAGAACGAAGTGATTCTTTCTCTCAGGAAACTCCGGAAGAAGTTTCTCCTATCAAAGCAAAAAAAACAACTCCTAAAGTAGAAGAAGAAATTAATATCGAAGATATTCCGTTTTAGTCTAAAAATCCCCGTTCAAACGGGGATTTTTATTAGTCGTTTCGTGTATCGATATGGAATATATAATATATCCATTTTTCACTGTTCGTCATACCAAGCGTCTTGGAAACTTCCTGCTTCGCTCCTCCGATCATTTGTTTGTTCGTATCGATTCTTTTGTATTCTTCCACTTCCTGATCGGTTACGAGAACAACTACTTCTTCTCACGGATTTTTCTTATTTTGGGAAGTTTTTGCAATTTTATCGAGAAAAGCATTGGTTTTTACATATGCAAGACGTTCTTTTTTTTGTTCTATGGATTCTTCTATTTTTCCATTTTCTGCTATTATGTATGATAAGTAGGAATTAATCTGGAAATCCTTGTATTTATACAATACGACAAGATATACCTCATAAACAATGAGAATAAGAAGACAGAAGAGGATGTATTGGTAGCGTTTTTTCATAGAAGAATTGTATTTTCCTTTTTTTTTGGATATACTATCCAAAAATATTTTTTTTCATAATTTTTATGCAGAATTCTCTGGAAGCTCCTAAGCAGTTTTTTAGAAAAAATGCGATTTCCCTTATTATGTGGGGATTATTTGCAATTATATGATTGCTTCTTTTTTCCGATTTCTCCAAAGGACCTATCGTTGTAGCCGAGAAAGTGGATCCCTACGTACTTTCAACAAAAGGAAAAACCCTTGTTATTCGCGATAAACTTATTACAGTCGAGGAAAATCAGCAAGAACTTATTTTTGTGTGAGATAAAATCAAGACGCTTGATTCTACAGCAACTATTTTCTGGCCTGATGGGAGTATTACCCGACTTGGAGAAAAAACCTCCATTAAAATTAATGAAATACACGCGAGAACCGCAAATGAAGATATACAAATAGATTTCAGTCTAGAAGAAGGAAAAACTTGGTCAAATGTCGTAAAATATATGTTCGGGGATTCTTATTTCCATGAACGCTTCAATAATAATACATCGCTTGCGGCAGTTCGCGGAACAGTATTTGAAGTAAATCTCGATCGTAAATATATTCATACCATTGATCATGCTATTTCTGTTGAAGATATTCAAAGTCATACCGGAAGCGTTTTTGTCGTAGCTGGTTGAGTATTTGATACTGATACACGTAAAGCTATTATACGAGAGAAAATCGATGAAACATGGAATAAAATTAATAACGATGCGGATCTTATTTACTTAAATGAAAGACTAGAAAATCTCAATAAACAGATTCTCGGAATTACGGGGAAAACGAATTATATGGATATTGTTCTCAGAAAAATTGGCCTCAAAAAGACTGATTCCTCCCTCCAGTCCCTTCTGGAAAACGAAATAAGAACAACGAGTAATTCGGGGCGTCTTATGGACCTATATCAAAGTATTTACGGGCTCAGAAATACTTCCGAACTTTTGGACACCAAGATGAAACTTCGAGATGTTATTGTTAAAACTGCGGCAACCGATAAAAAGAAAGCCTTTCTTGATGACTTTGCCCGTTCTACGATTTACGATTCTTGGAATGTCGTAAAACTCGGAACTGGAAGCATAGAATCACTTCAGTTAAAACTCAATGACTATATAAAACAGGGGGCGGATCAAAATCTCATAAATTCTCTGAAAAATGCTGCTAAACAGGAAAATTTACAAAATCTCAACAAGACTTTGGAAGATATGAAACAGACAATTATAAAAACTATAGGAGAGAAGAATATTCTAGAAGAAGCGAAAAAAGAAATAACTCCTGAGAGTCTTCAAAAAATAAACGATGCAGCGGATAGTATCCGTAATAGTTTTTCCGATGAATTCGATAAACTTTTCCAGTAGCATAACTCAAAATTTTATATGAATCTCAAAAAAATAGCCCATGATAAGAGAATCATTTCTTTTTTTCTCTCTATTCTTATCATAACACTTGTCACTATTTTAAGTCTTGAAAGATTTCCTGTTATCGGAAATTTTACCGGGATTTTCATACAGGAAGCAAATCTCTGAATAAAAAATATTCTCTTTACTAAGTATGGTAAAAATGAGATTGCCAACAAAAATATCACTATCGTTACCATTGATAATAAAACCCTTTCGGACAATGAATGACTTTGAAGATTTCAGAATTTTAAGCGAGCTTATTATGCAAAAGTCATAGATAATCTCAAAAAAGATGGTGCATCCATTGTCGGAATAGACGTACTTTTTTCCGAGAAATCGGAAGAGGATGTTACTCTAGAAAAATCAATAAAAAACACTGGGAATGTCATACTTGGTTTTTCCCTTACGGAAAAACTCTATCCTATTTCCATTTTTCGAGAAAACGCTCTCTGAATCGGACATTTTCATCCGAAACTCAATACCTATAATTCAACTGTGTACAGTATAATCCCTCAGGAAAGATGAGATAGAGCATTTTCATTCGAAGTCCTGCAAAAATATTTTCAATCCAATACGAAAAAAGATATAATTCCTGCGAAATTACAATGAATGGTATACCAATTCAATGGTATAAATGAAAATATTCAAGCTCCGTATTCTTCCAGAAACGCACGGGATATTTTCATAAATTATCTTCCAGAAGGATCAAAATTCCAAGAAATCTCTTTTGTGGATGTATATAATGGGAATTATAATCCCAATCTCGTAAAGGGTAATATCATTCTTATTGGTTCTACCGCAACGGCATTGTACGATAAATTCAATACTCCAAGCGGAATCCAGGATGGAATATTCGTTCATGCGAATATGATAAATACCGTTCTTAATCAGAAATACATAGTGGAAGTGGAAAGATGGAAAGAACTCGTAATGCTCGTTGCACTTACTTTTCTTCTCGTGCTTTTTACTCTTTATGCCAAGAATAGGATATTTCAATTCCTTTTTTTATTGGTGGGCTTTATTATACTCTTTGGTGCAGAAATATGGTATTTTGATATCTCGCAGAGATTATTCACCCTTCCAGTACAACTCATACTTATTGTTATACTCACAACGCTTTTTGTTACCGGGTATAAATATATATACGAAGAATCTTGAAAACGTGCTCTTAAATGAGCCCTTTCTCAATATCTATCGGAAGAGCTTGTAGTTAATATTCTTGATAAATTCGAAGAAGTAAAACTCGATGGAAAACGTATGAATATAACCAGCTTTTTTTCGGATATTGCTGGATTCACAAGTATATCAGAAAATATGGAACCGGAAGAGCTTGTACATTTCCTTTCCATTTATCTCAAGGAGGTTTCCGATATTATCATGCATAATCGAGGATTTATCAACAAGTATGAATGAGATGCTGTTATGGCCCTTTGGGGAGCATTCGGGGGAGATGAACAGGAACAAACTATTCTCGCCTGCCGATCAGCACTTGCTCAACAGAAAAAAATTCAGGACATTAACAAAGAATTTAAAAAAGATCATGGATTTGAAATCAGTGTTCGTATGGGAATTAACAAATGAGTCGCAGTTGTAGGAAATATAGGAAGTGTCGGGAAAAAAATCGAATATACTGCTCTCGGAGATTCTGTTAATACCGCATCCAGGTTCGAAGGAATCAACAAACTCTATGGTACACTTATTTGTGTAGGAGAGAGTGTTATGGAAGAATCAAAATGATTCTTCGTATTTCGTAAACTTGATTCCATTCAAGTAAAATGAAAGGAAAAACCTGTTTTCATTTACGAACTCGTCGGAGAGATCGGAAAAGTTCCTCAGGAGAAATTGGAACTTATCAAGGAATTCGAGAAAGCATTGGAATTTTATACTATTGGAAATATCGTGGAATGACGGAAAATTTTCGAAAGACTCTACAAGGATTTCGATGACGCACCTTCCCTTACGTTCCTGGAGCGATGCGGAAAACTCATAGAAGAAGGAGTTCCAGAAGGGTGGCAATGAGTATACCGAGCAACAGAAAAATAAAATTAGAACCGATAAAAGTTCGTTCTTCAAGTTTAAATCTCCGTTTCCTCATTCACCGTACTGGCTTCGTACGGTTCATTCCAGTGACCCACAAGGGGAGCTAAATAGCTTCGATTTGCACTTGAATTACTTCGCTTTTATTCGATTCTAATCGAGATACAGCAAATACTTATTAAAATGTGGCATAATAGAAAATAGTGTGTGGCTAAAATAAGGAGTATTTGGTATTGTAAAGCCAAATACTCCTTTACTTTTACAAGAGTGAATAAAAGTTACAAGAAAAGATGTAAGAAATGTTCAGGTTGTTG
>Ga0210046_1002100_pt1 | contig 14530 bp, 12 predicted proteins | sample CryGeyCG2114_250_FD_185461 | JGI IMG/M metagenome (GOLD analysis project Ga0210046, IMG submission 185461) | Groundwater microbial communities from aquifer - Crystal Geyser CG18_big_fil_WC_8/21/14_2.50 (SPAdes) (version 2) | ecosystem: Environmental > Aquatic > Deep subsurface > Groundwater ... | reverse complement strand
TCGCCAATGGAATGGAGGCCATACTGGTCAAGCTGCAAGATCGCAATATCGCCCTTGAAGCGACAATCACAGACCTCCGCGCCCGAGCCTCCGAGGCACAGGAATCAAGGCAGGCCACAGACCGGCTTGCGCGGGATATCGCTGCATTGCGTCAGTCCAGCTCCTGGCGGATCACGGCGCCGCTTCGGGCCTTCGCAACCCTGCTCCGTGGTTTGCGCAGAGGGGAGAGAAAACCACCTTTAGCCACTGCCCAGAATGGACAAGACACCGCCGAAGGCAACACTCGCCCATCGACCACCGTTACCGTCTCTAAATCCCGCACATGTCTTCGAGCACAGCTTGGCATTCCCGATGCCGCGCGCATCGTTCTCGGTATCAGCCCGGACGACGATCAGGACGCACTGGACACCTTCATCCGAACCGCCGTCGAACTCGCCAATAGCCATCGGGATCTGTACTTCATCTGGTCAGGCAAAACCGATATCCCCGCCCTGACCAAAGGGGCCGCCATGTCACTGGCCCCGCGACGAATCCATTTCTTGAAGGACGCCGGGCAGGCGGATATCGCAGGCGCTGATTGGGTCTATCTGCCGAAAACCAACCAAATCATCGATCCACATGGCGACGCTTCGCCCAATTTCATGTAACCATAATAACGACAATAGTGTCGCGCCCACCCTCTCATGACTGTCTCCGCCCGATATTCATGAGCGGCCGTTCGATCCAGGCATACGAGGCGGCCGATATGGCCATCGTTAACGGTAGCGCAACCAGGACCATGACAGGGAGTCGGTACACGCCCAGGCCCTGTAAAACCGGGACTGCATGGAGCCAGTCCAATATCGGGTGATGCCACAGATACAGACTGTAACTAATGGTGCCGGTAAAGACCATGAAGGGGTTGCCGAACAATGCCCGAGCCAAGCGACCGCCATTCGCCCCAGCGAAGATTATAGCTGCCGTGCCCAACGCCAGGGCGGGTGTCCAGCCATAGAAAATGGGGTAATCGGACCAATACTGCCCGCGTGAATAGAACAACCAGTAGACAGCGACCAACATCAGCAGCAAGCCAGAGACGGCTAACCAATTGGCCAAGGCTGGAGACCAAAGCCATCTAGGCAGGCGAGCTCGGTTAACGTAAAGCAGCGCGGCCAGCATCCCCATGCTGAAGGTATCGAGAGACCCAGGCAACTGATAACTCGCCACCACCCGTTCCTGAATGCTGGAATCGGCCATCCAGATTGTGACGGCGTGACGCCATGCCCACATGCAGAACAGTGCAAGCGGCAATATCAGCCAGCCACGTTCAAAACGCAGCAGAAAGACCAGGAACGGCAAGGCCAGATAAAACGAAAACTCAATGGGCAAGGTCCACCACACTGGGTTGATGGGCGTAACACCCAACGGTGGCGGCGTGAACAACATCAGCAAATGGCGGCCCCAGTCATGCCAGCCATCGATGCCGGGCTGGGATGGCAACCATGCCGCCAGCAGAAACAATATCAGCAGTTGCGCATAATAGGCCGGGAAGACACGCATCACGCGCCGGAACAGATAGTGTATGGTTTCCGGCCGTTCATGTAGTCCAGCCTGCCACTTGGCAAAGGGCAAGGACAACAAAAAACCGGAAAGTACGAAGAAAATCGAGACGCCTGCGCCGCCCAGGCTTACCAAAGGCGTGAGAACAAACTCATTGGCGCCCAAACGCACGATCAGATCGGGATGATCTGAGAATATCCAGGCGTGATACAGAAAAACCCAGAGCGCTGCCCAACCGCGAATACCGGTCAGAACGTGCATATGCGTTGCGTCTTCTCTGAGAGGCTTTGGTAACGTACTCATGCGCGGAATACCCAGAGCCGATATACCAGGTAATTGACAAAGGTCAGAACGACAGTCGCGCCGACCTGGGCAAACCATAGCATCAAGCCGGCCATCAGAAAGGCATTCAAAAGCAGGATGTTAACGACCCACTGGGCGCCCAAAGCGGTCATGAATCGGATTAGGGTTACCGGCACACTGTCTGCGGGTGAAAAGACCTTCGTGTAAGACAGAAAAAAACGCGTGACTGCGCCGGCCAAAAAACCGATCCCGCTGGCGGCCACTGCTACCATTCCCCCACGAATCAGCAACCACATCAGGGAATAGTGGGCGACCACAGTCAACACGCCAGTCAGTACATGCAGCACGAATTCACGAACCCACTCGGCTCGGGTGACCGAGTAGATCAGGCGGTGATAACGCCTGAGGCTCATTTGGGCGTTGCCAGTTTGCGACTCAGGCGGCACGGCTAAACAGGCTATGTCGGTATAAACCGATGCGCGCCAAAAAACCGAAGACCGAGACCCTAATCACGCCGATGCCATATCTCATCGAACGCGGAAAATTGATAGAACTCGCTTCCGGAAAATATTTGGTGGGCACGGAAATCTCGCCCACCTTACACTTATTGATGAGGGCTTGTGCCAGCAACTCATTATCGAAAACAAAATCATCGGAATTCGACTGCCATGGAATCGACAAAAGCGCCTCTCTGGAGTAGGCGCGAAACCCGCTGTGGAACTCAGACAACTTAGCCCCCAGCAGCAGGTTCTCGAAGGCGGTCAACAGCCGATTGGCCATGTACTTCCAAAGCGGCATCCCCCCTTTCAACGCCCCCCCTCCGAGAATGCGCGAGCCGATAACCATGTCATACACGCCCGATGCGATCATCCCAGCCATTGCTGTCACCAGACGCGGCTCATACTGATAATCTGGATGCAGCATTACGACAATATCCGCGTTTCGTTCAAAAGCCGCTTTGTAGCAGGTTTTCTGGTTGCCGCCGTAACCCCGATTCGACTCATGCAATATGGTCGGTATCCCCAGTAGGCGCGCGGTGGCCACAGTCTCGTCGTCGCTGGCGTCATCCACCAGCAACACCGCATCGACAACATCGTGAGGAATGGCCTCCCAGGTAGCTGTCAATGTTTTCGCGGCTCGGTAGGCCGGCATGACCACAAGGATGTATTTGTTATTGAGCATGAGCCAAGTCGGGATTTCGTAGCGAAAACGCGACGATTTTATCGTCCTCATAAACCGGGGCGCCAAATTTGTTCCTCAACAATGGCAAACATTGGCCTACATCGGCGCCCATCCAGACACGTTCGTTGTTATGGACGACGAGATAAGGCTTCTGAAATACCACCATCCCGACGTGTTTTGTCCTGAGTTCCATATCGTCACCCAGGTGAACGGCATTGCGTAAGACAAATCGGACATCGTCCGGCGCTTCGCCATCGCGGCGAGTCAAGCAGAAGCCCGTCAAGAAGCCGGGAATGACACGCTGTTTTCCCAGTTTTTCCCAGCGAGGCGCATCCCATTTCGGGCTGAAATATTGATAGGGCGCCACCGCAATAAGAACGCTCTCCGGTGGCAGCCGGCTGAGCGTCTCCCACCACGGCGACAACGGAATCCGCTCACGCATCGTTTCCCGTACACCGCCCGGTTTTTTTCTGTAGTCGACCTGAAACACAGAATGCAGGCTGTAACTGTCGGGTTTTCGCATAGTTTTCAGGAGCGGTGTCTGAAGCAGCAAAAAAACGAAGGGCAGCAAAACGACCGGCACGGCGATCAACCTACCCATGCGAAATTCAACGTATTGGGCCATCCTGGCCATACCCAGGGCGACAGCCAGCAACAACACGACCACCGCCGGAAGCAGATAGCGGCCAAAGGTAAGAGGGTTGTGAACCCAGGCCGGCCTTGATATCAATACCGCCATATAAGTGAGCAGCAGGCCAAGCAGAACCCCGCGTATAAGCTGCCCTTCTCGCCATAACGACGAAACCCCGAATAGCGCAAAAAGAATGCACACCGTCACGGCAGGTAGCGACGGCGTCCCAAGCCAGGTATGCAACACCCCTAGATAGGTATCCCAGTTCGGCATGTCACTGCCTGATTTATTCAGCAGCGCATTGGGATCGGACACCATGGGCGGCAGGATCAGCAATGCCATCAACAAGGTCGTCGGCACGGCCAGCCAGAGCAACCGTCGGACCCTAGCCACGCGCGCCCCGCGTTCCGCCGCCAGAGTCTGCCAACCGGCCAGAATAAATGGGACAGTCACAAAAGGCAGGCTCAACAGGTGCAGCCAGACGGCCAGTGATGCGCATAGACCATACAGCGCCCCCCAGCGCCAGCCGGCAGGATCGGTCGCCCAAAAGCGCCAGAATGCGTAATGCGCCAGATAGCTCAGAAACAACGTAATTGCGTATGGACGGGCTTCGCGGCTGTAATTTATCAACAATGGCGAAATTGCCAGCAACAGTGCAAATGCGGCTGCGACTCGCCAGCCGAAACGAGGCAAGGCCCAGAGCGGGAACAGGATCAAGATGGCCAGTCCGGATGCCAACATCGGCCAACGCATACCGAATTCACTGAGCCCGAACCAGTGCGCCTCAAGCCAATACAGGCCAGCCAGAGGGATGCTGTAGTCGGCCGTCCCGAACGAACGCATGAATTGGCTGGGCGAGTTGGCAATCAACTGATGCAGCGCATGCCACTCGTCGTCCGTCACGACCTGATATGAAAATTGGTCCAGGCGCAGCCAGGCGCCCAGCAGCGCGATGCCAAAAATACCGAGATATGGCCAAATAGCCGTTGATCTGGATGGGCTGGAAGTCCCGACTGGACGGCTGACGAACGCACTCATGGCGTAGCTGGAAAGGTTCCCGGACGTGCGCCATACGCGACAAAATGGCGCTCCATAATTTCAGCTTCCGCTGGTTTGTTCAGTCTGAACCTCAGGTATGCAGGATCATAGATCAGGTCCTGCGGCACCAGATAGGCGAACAGATAGAAGGCCAGACGAGACAGTTGCTCAGCCTCATCTGTCGCCTCAACCACGAACCGGTATGAACAGTCGCCCAACACCTTGACTGGGATTTGCGACAAAACCGCCTCCAGACCGACGCTGGAATTAACGGTCAAGATACGTTTGCATTGGCGGATGAAGGCGATACTGTCCGCAGAGGCATCCACCCGATAGCTATTTTCCTTCAACCCAAACAGGCTGCCGGGGTGAGCGCGAACCAGCGCCTTATCCTCGGGATACCGCAACAGCACATGCGCCAGAAGGGCTTGGTTATCGAAACCATGTCCAAACGCTACCAGGTTGGAATCGTCCTCCACCTGGAGCGCGACGCCCAAGTCATATTGGTTCGACCGCTCAGGCATGGAGTCGCCTGTGTAAAAAAAATCCCACAGCGCAGCGCGGGACCAATCACCAATATCAAACCCGGATTGTTGATACCTGGCCTCCGCCTCGGTATTACCGTTAACGCCCGAAAAATCCAGGTAGGCCGTCGGCCGATACGACGGCCAACGTAGCGGCCCCATTTCCAGATGCATGACCGGAATGCCGCGCGCCGCCGCAACTTCATTGAGCGAAGGGCAATTGCACCAGGTCAGGATGGCCTCGACTTCATCCGTCTCGCTCTCCGAAAAGACCCTTTCGAATGCCTCTTCCAAAAAGTGAATCCGCTCCGTCAACAAGCGTCTGAAAGCGGCTATGGGGTTATCGCCAGCTTCCGACATCAGCAGAGTGAACAATTCATCTGCAAGAAACCGGTACCGATGCCCGGACACAGCCGTAGGCGCGGGGATACGGAACCCAAGCCTAGCTTGCGATTGCGCCTTCATCTCCCATCGGCCCTGCCTTTTCCAGTGTTCCGGTTCGGTCAGGTAATCCTTGCCCAAGATAAAGAGTATTTCCTCATCAATCGAGCTGAGCAGGCGGTAATAGACCCAAAGATAAGGGGCCCGGTAACCCCGAAATGGGAATGGCAGAAGAAAGGCCGCAATCACCGTCCTTCCCCTGCCGAGACAAATACCTGGATAGGGGCATGAACCACGCCCACCTGGGTTCGGGGAGACCAGAAGCGCAGTTTAGCTATCGGCCGTCGCTGATCCAACTCTTCACGCCGATCACCGGCAAAACAGGCCAAACCGCAATGGACCAGGTATTCACCCGAACTGATCGGCAATCGAACCTGGTATTCCACCACGCACTCGCCAGGAGAAATATCCAGCGGATGCCCGGCGCCAAGATTGTTATCGCCCCAAATATCAGCGCCCTGCTGCTTGGACAACGAAACACCCAATACCACATTGGCAATGTGTTCCGACGCCGCAATATAGAAACGGAAAACGATTCCCTCGCCAGTCTTTACCACGGGTTGATCGTCAAAGAGAGTGCCGTCCGCCTTTAGAATCTCGAGACTTCTGATAATTGCACGGCCCGAACCGAACCGGTGCTCGCCCAATTCCACATTGCTTACCCGCAACTGGACAGCCTTCAATTCCGCCATGCTTGAAGGCGCATCGAGGCGCCCGGTGCCTGCTGAAGATAACTGTGGAGCGCGAGAAGGCAGCATCCCCTTTTCATAGGTCAAGACAGCCGAAAGCACGTCTGTCGTATCTTGCACAACGCGGCCGGCGTCGAGAACGATACAGCGGTCCGCATACTCAAGCACGCTGCCCGTCGAATGGGTCACGATCAAAATCGTGGTTCCCTTGTCGCGCAGCGCCTCCATCCGCTTGAAGCACTTGTACTGGAATCCAATATCGCCGACCGAGAGCGCCTCGTCGACAATCAATATTTCCGGGTCGATGCAGGCCTGCACGGCAAAAGCCAGCCGGACATACATTCCGCTCGAATACGTCTTTACCGGTTGATCGATGAAATCGCCAATATCGGCAAAGGCGGCGATCTCGGCGAACCGCAGGTCTATTTCGGCGGTACACAAGCCCAAGATAGTGCCATTCAGGTAAACATTCTCCCGACCGGTAAACTCGGGGTTGAAACCGGAACCCAGTTCCAGAAGCGCGGCGATACGCCCCCGTGTCTCGACCTGGCCGGAAGTCGAGCTTAACGTGCCGCTGATAATCTGCAATAGCGTCGACTTCCCCGCGCCATTGCGTCCAATGATGCCAACGACTTCGCCCCGGCGCACGGTGAAACTCACCTCCCGAAGGGCCCAAAATTCTCTATGGTATTGCCGAGGTTGATCGCTCGCTAAAAACCGCAGCTTGGGCATCAGGAACTGTTTAAGCCGATCGCCCGGCTTTTCATACACCGGGAAAACCTTGGCCAACGCCTTGACCTGGATGACGAAATTCGTGGTCGCCGGGGCTGTATCACTAGGCTTAAGCATCATGGCGCGACTTTAACACCGAAGGATCGACCGCTTCAGCAACTACGTCGGGTTTATGGAATGACATTGATTTGAAACGGACCAAGCCCAGCCTGGTGGCGCGCCCACATTTGCATGTATGCATTTTCGATATGCTTGGTGAAGAGTGCGGTATCGAAAAGCGGCGACACCATGCGGTTTTCTGCAAGCTTATATTTTATAGCCGCTAACAACACGGGATTGAGTGCCAGTTCCAAGGCTCGCTGTTCATATTCCGAGTGAGAATTGGTAATCAGTTCAGGCACATCGAGTGTCCTCAACAGGCTGGCCGCCACACGGCCGGCGAAGGTACTCCCCTGACAAGTCAAAACGGGCAGGCCCGCCCACAATGCATCGCTGGCCGTGGTATGTGCGTTGTAATAAAAGGTATCCAGAAACAAGTCCGCCAATCCATGTCTTGCCAGATGATCCGAGACATCGTCCATACGCCTTGCAAACACCAACCGATCCGGCGATACGCCGCGCAATTCAGCTTGCCGTGATAGATTTTGTATGGCCACGGGATTCCCCATGCCTACCGATAGCCAGAGCACGCTACCCTCCACCCTTTCAAGTAGGCGCATCCAAATATCGAATATATCCACAGTTATTTTATAGTGATTATTGAAGCAGCAGAATACAAATGCGTCATCAGGCAGACCATAATATTCACGTGAATAAATATTACTTGATATTTTCCTTGTGGCATCGGCAACCAAATAGCTATTCGGTAAATAAGCGACCTTTTCTGTGTATGCCTCTACATGATCCATGGGGATAACAGTAGCATCCGCTATTATGTAATCATAGTAGTCGGCTCCCATAGTACCAGGGTAGCCAAGATAATTTACCTGTATAGGAGCAGAGCGCAATGAGAAAATTCCGGTACGTGCATCCTGCGTATGCCCATTTAGATCGACTGCAATATTAATTTCCATATCCCGAGCCAGAGATGCAATCTCTCCTTCCGAGCTATCCTTGACATCATAAAAATGGTCAAATGCACTTTCTAACCTCTGGCGGTAACGATCCGTTGATGACGGCCCGAATGAAAAGGCATATATCTCAAATTTGCTACGATCATGATATTCTATAAGCTGTGATATCAGATGAGACACGGGATGATCGCGAAAGTCCGAGGAAAAATAACCAACCCGAATCCGTTCATGCCCATATTCTGAACTACCTAATAGTATGGGTTTCCTGGCCGGGTATCTGTCCTTGATGAATATTTGAGCGCATTTTTTTTGAATTTCTGGCGAAGCAGGTACTGTCAGCATATTAAATGGGATCGAGGTTTTTGCTGAATCTTCAACCCCCTTCGTTATTCTATCGGCTATGGCATACAGGCCATCCCAACTACACAAACGAAGCTTGGTGGCCAGCCAATCGCCCAGGATATAGGGTGAATCCGGTTGTAGCTCAATCGCCCGGTCATAGTAGACAAGTGCTTCATCAAGGCGCTTTAATTTTTTCAGCGCCTCGGCACACGCCCTATAGGCATCGGCCAGGCCAGGTTCATATTGAATAGCTAATTCATAGTCATCCATAGCATTTGCATAGCGCATCAATTTTGCCAGCGCCAATCCACGGTTCAGGTGAGCCTCACCATGCATAGGCACCAGGCTGATTGCGTGGTCATAACTCACCAATGCCGCCTCATACTGCCTCAATTCCGCCTGCGCGACCCCCTTATTTATATAGGCATCAGCAAAATTAGGATTTAATGTAATGGCACTATCATAGTTAGCAATGGCTTCGATATTCTGGCCAAGTTCAAACTGAACTAGTCCTCGATTGTAATAGCCAAGCGCATACTTGGGGCCGCACTCAATAGCCGCATTTAGGCTGTCCAATGCCTTGTCCAAACGGCCCATTTTTCGATATGCCATGCCAAGATTACTGTAGGCTGACGGCACGCCAGATTTACACACCAACGCCCTTTCTAGTAAATCAACTGCCTCGGCATATCTACCTTGCTGCGCACAACATATACCGCATAGGTGCAGCGCATCGAAGCTGTTCGGCTCGACCGAAAGGATGGTTCGATAGAGCGCCTCTGCATCTGCCTGCTTACCGGCTTGATGCAGTCCAATGGCCCGTTTGATTAAGTCATTGACCATGTTTAATTCTTGTCAGCGTTGATGCAGGAGCCGAGTCGATCTGACAACTGTACAAGATCATAGCGCTCACCATTTTCACGCGCGATTTTCAAATAGTCATCCAGGTTTCCATAAAATATCCTGTTTCTATTAGCTGCGATCGATTCCAGCAGATACGAATTTATTCCGGGTCCGAAGTGGTCCATATCCTTGTAATTGGCAACATCGTCAAGGAATGCCTCGTTCTCGAAACCATAGATATGTATATTATTCAATTCCATGGACTCCTCAACCAAATATCGAACGACGCCTAAATGCACCTCTGCATCGCTAATCCTGTCTTGGTACCAGATTGAAAATTTTGCCCTTGAATAGGGAGGAAAGACAAGGTAGAAATCGGTACCCGGATATTGCCTGGCCAACGATAATAAATTATCGTCGATATAGTATGTTGCCGCTGCAAGTTTTGCCTTAATCTCTTCCTTATTTGGTCTTTCAATTGCATTCTTTGTTATGGCATATGCAGCGTCACTGATTTTTTTATAGACATCCTGTATCTGATAATTATTCTTGTTCTCACACCACTTACTTAAGCCACCGAATCGCCTTGAATACTCTGGATCGTTCATCCATGAATTCGGCCTATCCAGTGAAACTACTCGCCCTACACAGTCCTCACTATGTGACCAGGTTACAAGACAGCGTAGAAAATGCTCATTAAGATATACTCTGACGTCATTTAGTGGGTTTTTATCATATAAAAAATCAAAGCTTTCAAGCGGAAATACTCTGTATCCCTTCTTTTGATTCAAGTAGATAAAATCCATTGAATATATTATATTTTTGACATGCCTGTGGCTTAGCATGTAATTCAGCATCAGCGATCGCTCATAGAAATCCCCTGCCGAGATCGACAGATTAACAAAGCGCCCGCCAAATAACCTTCCTGCCTCATCGGCTGATGTATTTTCGAATACGCTGCTGCCGAGTATTACCGAGTCGAATCTAGCCCGCTTAATGACCCCCAATGTCTGAAGTCGCATATTGTCATGTACCGTCGATGGTCGTCCCCAGGCGGCATGAAAAACTTGTAATGGGTCATACGCAAATAACGCGGTTATCAGCGCAACACCAGGCACCAAAGCTGCAAGCAGGAAAACTAAAACAATTTTTTTATAATTTTTATGCATTTAGAAATTGAAATAGATAAATTCGCTGTAGCTTGTCGAAAACATATACAACCCGGACAGCGAGGCCATCAGCCCTATCATAGTGGCCCAGCCATAACCCAAGCGCTTCCACGAGCCTTCCATCTGCCACATTTCGGTTGAGTTCTTCTGGGTCAGAACCATAGTCAAGGCGAATAAAATGGCCAGGGGCAACAAGCCATTCCCGTTTATGCCCTCCAACCACGGGCCGAATCCAACGCCCTCGGCCTTTAAATATCCGAATGTTTCCATCATGCGGCTGGGTAATATTAGGCCATTCATGCCCAGCATCCCCATGAATACCTTGGTTACATCTTGCATGTCCTTGGCGCGAAACACGACCCAGGTGGCATTGATAAAGCAGAATGTCAGTAGCCACCCAGCGATAGCATTCAACCTTAGGCCCAGGGTCTGCCATAGCCGGTGAACCACCATCGCCACCCCGTGCATCGCCCCCCATAGAACAAACAACCACGTTGGGCCATGCCATAGCCCGCCCAGGACAAAGGTAATGGCGAGGTTGACATAGGTTCGCAACTCGCCCGCTCTGTTGCCGCCCAACGGGATATATAGATAATCGCGCAGGAATCGGCTGAGCGTAATGTGCCACTTATGCCAGAATTCCCTGATATTTGTAGATTTATATGGCGAATTGAAATTGGCCGGCAGTCGAATATTAAACAGCAATGCCGCGCCGATTGCCATATCGGTATAACCGCTAAAGTCGAAGTAAATCTGAAAGGTATATGAAAGGCTGGTAAACCAGGCCTCAAAGAAATTCAGGCTCTGCGACTGATCGAATCCCGCACTCGCCCAGCGGGCGAATGTATCGGCCAACAGCACCTTTTTCGAACAGCCGATACCAAACAAAAACAGCCCCAACGCCATGTTTTTATGCTGTTTTGTCCAATTCCTGAGCGAGCCGAACTGGGGCATGATCTCCTTATGATGAATGATCGGGCCGGCGATGAGATGCGGAAAAAACGTTACAAACAAGGCATAGTTCAGAAGGTCATATTCCTTCACTTCACCGCGATAGCTATCCACCAGATAGGCAATCTGGGTAAACGTAAAAAAGCTGATCGCCAGCGGCAATGTAACATTGAGCAAATCAGGGGCATTGCCCAACAGGTGATCGATATTCGTCAGCAAAAAACCAGAATATTTGTAGTAGCCGAGAAGCGCCAGATTCAAAACAAGGCCAAGCAATAGCCAGCCCTTACGCTGAGGTCGATGTTGATCGGGAAGGACGGAAAGACGGCTTAGAGTGCTGCCAATGGCATAATTAAAAAATATTGAGAAAACCAGCAAAGGCAAATAGTGCCAATTCCACCAGCCATAAAAGAAGAGGCTGGCAAGTACCAACCAGGTCTTACCGGCAATTATTCGATGCCTGCCCAGCAACCAAAAGTACACCAGGAAGGTCACCGGCAGGAATAGCAGAATGAATTCAGTGGAATTAAACAGCATCTAGTTGCAACTACATCCAGTTGATCCTAACGATCATGGCACGGCACGCACGGTCGTTCGCCCGGCGCATCTTCATGGCGGGCATGGCCCGCCCTATTCAAACCCTGCGTGATTATCGTACAAAAACAAAGGGCATCCGAGTGTTATCCTGGATGCCCACTTGCCGAGCCACGATGGAATCAATCCTTACGTAATGCCTCCAGTGTGGCATCGTCGATTTCCACTGGCTTGGTTCCAGCGAATTGCTTCATGAAATCCTTGCGCCTGATTTGCATCAGATCGCTGCGCACCTTGGCGATGGCTTGCGCCTTGACCTCGTCAAACGGCGCGACTGCGGTCTCTCGATGCGCCAGCAGCTTGATGATATGGAACCCGAATTGGCTCTTGACAAGACCGCTGACCTCTCCCGGTTTCATGGCGTATGCCGCCTGCTCGAAGGGCGCCACCAAACGACCTTTTTCTTGCCAACCGGGCAGTTCTCCGCCATTACTCGCAGAACCTATATCCTCCGAGTTTTCTTTGGCCAGGGCCGTGAAATCGCCGCCGGCCCGGATTTCGGACAGAATCTTCTCCGCCTTGGCCTTTACCTGGTCAGTTGATTTCTCATCACCATCGGCTGGCGTCTTGAACAGGATATGAGCGACCCGTATCGCTTCGGGCTGTTTATAGGCCGCCTTGTTCACTTCATAATCGTCCCTTGCCAAGGACTCCAGATTCGGCAACGCGGCCTCGATCCTGGCTATTTCGGTCTTGACATAGGCACGGACCAGAATGTCACGTTTGGCTTTTTCAATCTGGGCCTTGACCTCGGCCAGATCGGCTGTGCCCGCCGCCTGGGCGGCGGCCAATAAACGGCCGTCTTCCAGGTAGTTTTTGACAAAGAGCGCCATCTGCTGCTTGCTCATCCCTGAACGCACACCGGGTGGCGCCGATTGCAGCTCGATCTTCAGTTCGTCTAATGTAGCTGCACTGCGGCCATCTGAAATGGCCAGGGCATCGGCATGGGCCCACATACCCATGGTCAGCCCCCCCGCCAACAGAGCAAACAGGGCTTGCCTGATATATCCAGTCATCGTTTGTCCCATAAAAAAACGGCGGACTATTAGCATCCGCCGTTTATCTTATTAGCGATTAATACTTAAAATCATTAGTTTCTTCTGTCAACGCAAATGTACAATCTTGACCTGAACAAGTGTCATCAATCCGAATATTCAAATAATACAACTTGCCTGGGCTGACCGGGCAACCGTACTTTCCAGTTTGGACATTTTGCGTTTTCTTTCCAAACATCCAGTTTCTGCAAAGTTCTGGTGTGTTTTCATATGATGCCGTTGGGTCGGTTGTCAACCACATCGAAAATGCATGTGGTGTATTCAAGCCATTACGAGCACTTAAGCCAAAGTTACCACCATTTAGGCTTAAAGTATTTTTACTCGGAAAACGTATACTCAACACATTTCCTTGCGCCATCGTGATGGTGGAGTTTCCCGATGTTTGACTCCATTGAAGTGCGCAGGATGACGACGAAATTTCCGCAGTCACTGAATTCACACAACCGGGTATGTAATCCACATTACCCACACCGCCGGTATTCATCTGGTCCACGACAAACAGGTTCGTCGTACCGGCAGGAAGCCACAGGCCTGTACCATAACCCGGATCATTAACCGCTCCTGTGAAGGCATCCGCAATCACCGTGTCGGCCAGAGCATCGGACACGCCTATATCGGAGGGCGCGTCGGTCGCCGAATCCGCACGACCTGCGTCCGCTGGAATAGAGTCGGCATTGCCTGCGCACCCACTCGCCAGCATCAACGCAATCAACGCCACGTATTGAATGTCTATCATGGAATTTCCTTGGGTGTGGATCTTCTGAAGCACTCTGAAACGGGATGATTCCCCCCTTCGATGACTGCAGCGTACACGATTCCGAACCATGTTCAAGCTTTTCGCGACTACCTCGTGCTCGTTCATCATGAAATGAAAAATGCTCGGCGGCCATGACCTTTCCGGCGCTTCCGGGGTTGGGGTGGAATTGGGTGCAGATCGGCCCATGTCCGTCCTCAGGCGGCATGACGTAGTTCCGCGGCCTGAGGCTGCTGGATGCGTGATGGCGCGGCGTTGATGACTGCAGCGACGCGTTGTCGCTCGTGGACGAAGCGCTCGAAGGCTTCCCAGTCGCCGTTGACGACGATGCATCGGAGCTGAGCGACGGCCTGGACGCGCTCCTTGATCCAGCGCATCCCCCCGTGGTCGCAGCGCTTCGCGAGCACGAACTTGATGGCCCCTCGACCACGCCGCTCCCGATGACGAGGTCTCGACGACGCAGACTGCCGTAGCGGATGTGGGCGACACGCTTGGCGATGTACTTCCGTGAGGCGTTGAGGCGGTCGCGTTTTGCTTTGGTGCCGGGCCCGGTCTTCGCGATGCGGGCGAGACGTCGGTCGAATTCCTTGAGGACGCCTTCGGCGTCGTCAAGGAAGAGGCGCTGCTTCTGCTCATCAACCCATGCTTTCGCCTCCGGGCTTCCCTCAGG
>Ga0210046_1002099_pt1 | contig 14533 bp, 8 predicted proteins | sample CryGeyCG2114_250_FD_185461 | JGI IMG/M metagenome (GOLD analysis project Ga0210046, IMG submission 185461) | Groundwater microbial communities from aquifer - Crystal Geyser CG18_big_fil_WC_8/21/14_2.50 (SPAdes) (version 2) | ecosystem: Environmental > Aquatic > Deep subsurface > Groundwater ... | reverse complement strand
TATCAATACTACCTAATAATATATCGCCATCATTTTCAGGAATATAGAATAAATCATTTTGATCAAATCCATCATTATTAACATCACCATAGGCAATAAATGAGAATGGATTTCCTGACTGTCCATTATAATACAATGAAAAAGTTGTAGGTGCATTTTTGAAAAATTCAACTGCATAAGATAAAGAAGCCATAATTCTATTTTTCACTTCAAAACTAGAAGTTGATAACTCAGGATTATTAGGATCATTAGAAATAGCATTATAACGCATTTGAGAACGAGCTTGAGAAGAAGTAACACTATTTAAATCTTCAGCTCTTCCTAAAGTATAAGCAATATTACCAGAAAGTCCTCTTTCAACTTGGCGTTGAAGTTGAAAAGTAACACTATATTGATAACCTTCGTCAGTATTTGTTAATTCTAACATATCATAGAAATTTCCATTTCCACTTTCTGTTCCACCATAAATGGTTCTACCATCACTAGCAAGTGTTCCAGTAGCATCTTTAAGGTTCACTTTTTTGTAAAGCATATCATTAACTGATTTTGAATATAAAAATTCAGCAGTACCCACAATACCATATGGTAATTGTCTATCAACTGCTAAATTAAATCTTAGAAGTTGTGGAAATTTAAAATCCTTATCAACTAAATCTACTTCAGACCTAAATCCTGGTGAGCCTGTTCCTGGATCACCAACCCCTGGCTGGTTATAAGGATCAGCATGGAAACCAATCGTTCCAGTATTATCATTTCTAATTTCAGCATAGAGTGTTCCTGTATTACCATAACTATTACTCATCCAAACGTATGGTATTCTACCAGTAAAAATTCCCAAACCACCACGAACTTGAGTAGTTCTATCTCCAGAAACATCCCAGTTAAATCCAACACGTGGAGATAAAAGAAGGTTTCCACTAGGAACATTTTCTGTTGAATAATTAGGGAAATAGTGAGCAACTGAATCATTCATTGCTGGAGTATCTGGGAAGAAAGGTGCATCCACTCTTATTCCACCAGTTAATTTGAAATTAGGTAAAACTGACCATTCATCTTGTACATAAAATCCAAGTTGGTTAACACTAAACTCAGCAGCTTGATTAGGATCGGATGTTCTTGAAAAAGCTCTTTGATAAGTGCCAACTTGGTTGTTTTCTAAATCATCTAAGCTGTAGAAAACATATGATCCATAGAATGCTCTTACGAAAAGATTTCTAAAAGAGAAGAATTCATTATGAGTACCAATTGTTATAGCATGAGCACCAGTTACATAAGTAAAGTTATCAGTAATTTCAATTATATCTTGATCTAATTCGTTAGCTGATGAATATTGATCTGGTCCTGCATATAATGTTATAGCATCTCTTACTTCAACTTGTGGTAAATCTTTGCCAATACCAGCACGTCTATCACGAATAGTAGTATAACCAGCAATAAATTCATTTGACATATTGTTTCCAAATGTAGAATATAATTGCGCTACTGTTGAATTTGTAACATTATTGATATTATAGTTAAATGAATTGAAAGCTAATCTAGAACTACTATTTCTATTTGCTAAAATATCATCTCCAGCATCAACAATGTTATGACGTAAAGTCAATTTGTGATTTTTTGAAATATTGTAATCAAAACGTATAAACAATTTGTTACTTGGGCGCTCTGCATCCATAGGGCCATATCCTTCAGTATCAAATCCATATTTACTAGAAAGTAGACCTTTCATACGTTCTGCTAAAGCTGTATTAGCAGCAACATCGCCCGTTAAAAGAGATAGGTTGGAAACAGGTTGTGTTCTTCTAGTTAATTCTCCACTAACAAAGAAAAATAATTCATCCTTCATTATTGGTCCACCAACAGTAAAACCAGTTTGATATTCCTTAAAATCTGGATAATCTTTGTTATCTTCTAAGAAACCGCCCTTGCCTATTAAGCTTTGGTTTCTGCCATAACCATAAACAGCAGCATGATATTTGTTAGTTCCACTCTTGGTAATAGCATTTATTCCACCACCTGTAAATCCACTAAATCTAACGTCATAAGGAGCAACAACTACTTGGAATTGATCAATTGCATCTAAACTAATTGGAGTAGTACTTGATTGTCCACCTGGTGTTCCAGAAGAACCTAAACCAAATAAATCATTGTACTGAGTTCCATCAATTTGAATATTATTAAATTTGTTGTTTCGTCCTGCAGCTGAAGAATTAGTGCCAGAAAACTGAGGAGAAAGTTTCGAGAAATCTTGAAACTGACGATTAACAGTTGGGAGTACTTTAATATCCTTTGCTGAAACACTTTGAGAAGCACCTGTTCTACCTTCACTAAGAATGGCGTTTTTTTCTGCAGTAACTGTAACATCAGATAATTCAACAGTACTAGTTGAAAGCACGAAATTAATTTTCATGTTTTGACTTAACTGTAAATATACATCATCTTTTGTTTGGGGAGTATATCCAACAAAAGAAACAGTAATTTTATATGGGCCTCCAGTACGCAAAGATGAAAGGTCATATCTACCATCATCTCTTGAAGAAACACCATATTGTGTGCCAGAAGGTGTATGTACTGCCACGATATTTGCAAAAGGTAAATTTTCACCCTTATCATCAGTGATAGTACCATTAATTGCGGCTGTGGTCAACCCTTGTGCAAAAAGTGCTGATGTTAAAAACATCAGTAATACTAAGATTTTGTAGATTTTCATCATAAAGTTTCCTTATGATTTGTTAGTAAATAAGTTAGTTAGGTTATTATATTTCGGTTGTAATAATAGGTATAAAAAAATATTAAGGGCAAATATTTTTGCATAATTAACAATAAATTAACACTCAATATATTCTCCAAAATTATTACACTTTAGTATGTGGTAAATTGATTGCGTTCAAAAAATAAGTACTTTGAACAAGAAAAGCTATAGTAGAATTAAATATTTTTTGGTGTGGTCAAATAGAATATTCTAAAAGGAAGGTCCTAATATTTTCTAAAGATATATTTGGATATTTTTCTAAGATAAGAGAAATTATACCGGTAATATTTGGAGCTGCAAAACTATTTCCAGATAAATATTCTCTTTTATTGCCTTGCCATAAAACATATTGGTTATATCCTTTCGCAATACATTCTATTGCTTCTTCATTAAAATATTTATAATCGAATTGATTTTCAAAATCTCCAGAAGCTACTCCAATCGAATTTTCAAAAATTGCTGGATAACTCCAGTCATCTGAATTAGATTTTGATGCAACAATTATTATGTTTTTTCTACGAGCAATTTCGCATATTTTATATAATGGCTCTATTGCTTCAGACAGTAAAGTACCAAGACTTAAATTTATGATATTGACTTCTTTTTTAATTGACCAACTGATCGCTTTTACTAGAATGTCTGGCGAGGTTTCAAGTCGACTTCCAAAAACACGAATAGGCAAGATCGATACATCTGGTGCTAGTTGTAAAATTAAATCAGTAACCGCAGTACCATGTCCTATTCTATCATTGTAATCATTCGAAAATATTAACTCAAAGCCATTCTTATCACTAATTAAACCAACACCTTGCATTATACGTAAATCATTTTGTGAATAATCCCAGCCACTATCCACTACAGCAACTTTTATGTTTTTACCAGTAGCAGAACCAAATCTTTCTTTTAAATGATTTGGTTTGATGGTACAAAAAGATCCGTTATAATATTCAAGTTTTTCATTCATTAGTTTAACTATATATTAAAAAATTTCAGTAAAATATTGCATTAATAATTTAGAAATTTTACCGGAATTAGTAATGATTTTCCCTTTTACTTTATACCCGTATTTTAATTTTGATAAATCAATTTTGCTAATATTTCCATTATTTAATGTGGCAGTTATTCTATATAACCCTGCAAAATTAGAGTATTTATCATTGCTAGAAATTCGTTCTGCTGATATTGAAGTTACACTAGCTTCGTAAAGATCAAAGTCTTCTGTTGTTTGAAGAGCACTCAATTCTACTTTCACTCTGCTATTTTTTACAATTTGATGCACTTCATTTTCTCTAACAAAAAGGATTATTTTCCAACTATTTATGCTTCCTATTTCAAATAATAATGTACCCTCAGTTAAATAATTATTAACAAGATTCTCAAGACCTTCGGATAAAACAATACCATTAACTGGTGATTTAATTATAGTATTCAGTAGTTTTTCTTTTAGAGTTTTTTGTTCGAAGTATAGTTTATTTAAATTTATTTGTATGGTGTTAGTATCATATTTTTTTAACTCTTGCATTTCAATTTCAAGTTCTCTCAAAGATATATCTGCTTGTACTGAAATAATTTCTGCCATAGCATAATCAAGAGTTATATGGGAACCTATTTTGTAATTATTGTAAATTGAATCTACTTTTGAGTTATCAAAAAAATTTGATAAACGGTCACGAAATGTTGCTTTAGCCCTTATTAATTGAGACTTTGCTTTTTTTAATAAATACTCATTTTGGCGGTTAACGAAGATTGTCTTTGCTAAGTCATGATTGTATGTGTTTTCATTTAATGCTATTTCACTTTCAATTTCAATTAAATTCCTCTTTAGCTGAACAGAATCTAAAATTGCTAATGGTTGATTTACCTTTACTGTATCACCACTATTTATAAGAATGTTTTCAATTACTCCAGTCTCTGTTGAGTGAATGTAATTTATATTCGAGGGTTCTAAAATCCCTTCAGCATCAATAGTCAATTCTATGTCAACTAAAAAAATCACAATTAGGGCTATTGAGAAAACAAGCGCTAAAATAATGAATGTAATGCTAACAGCTTTATTAACAAAACGAATAGCAAGGTTTTGCTTTACTTTTATATCTGGTAGAGATAATCTATCGTTTTCTTTAGTTTTAATATTATGCATAAAATTAATTAAGAAATTTTCACTAACCCATTTTTATTTGTTTCTGATAAATACATTTGATTATACTTTACACATCTATTTAATAATTCATCATGAGAGCCAAAGTCAACTAATTTACCAGCTTCTATAAAGCACACTTTGTCTGCCAACCGTGCCGTTGATAATCGGTGAGTGACAAAAATAATTGTTTTATCATTCAATGTATTAAATAAATCTTTGAGTATTTCACTTTCTGCTTTCATATCAATATTTGAAGTTGCTTCGTCCAAAATAAAAATAGGGGTGTCCTTAATAATTGCTCTTGCAATAGCTAATCTTTGTCTCTGACCACCGGACAAACTGGCTCCCCACTCGGCAATTGGAGTATTAATCCCTTCAGGTAAGGTACTAATTAATTCACTCATTCTTGAGATTTCAATAGCATCCCTTATCCTTGTGTCATCTACGTTTTTTCGCCCAATAGTTAAATTATCACGAATAGAACCTTTAAACATACTGAATTCTTGCCAAATTACAGATATTTGTTTACGTAACTCGTGCAATGGAATTTCAGAAATTGACTTTTCATCGAAGTAAATATTCCCGCTTTGTGGTGTCTCCATGTTAGTCAATAGTCTTAAAAGTGATGTTTTACCAGAACCACTTGGGCCAACAATTGAAACCTTAGTAAAAGGTTCAATTATTATATTAATATTTTTTAATACTTTTATTGCTGGATTATATCCAAATGTCAAATCCTTAATCTTAATTTTGCCAGAAAGTGGATAGTTTATTTTATCATGGGGTTTAAAAGAAAATGTAGGATTGATTTCAGTTGGGGAGTCAAGATATTCAAACATACGGTTCAGGTTAACTGCAGATTGCTGAAATTCAGAAAATAGATTCACAAATTGACTTATAGGTCTTCGTAGATACCCTATATAAGCAGTAAAAGCAATATAATCACCCAAACTCATTTCATTTGATAAAATATATGTCCAACCTAGCCATGTGAATAGGGTAATATTTAAAGCATTTAGAAAACCATTCGATAAACCTAGTAATTGGCCTAATCCACCTGCTTTAAGTTGTAAACTAAAAGCATTTTCAATCTGTTTTTTATTTTCATTATAAACAAAATTTTCTAAAACCATTGATTTTACCGCACGTATGTGGGTGAGCATTTCAAATTGAAAAGCATTCAAATCTGCATAAGCTTCCGAAGTCTTTTTCCAATATTTTCTTAAAAATTTGCCAGCTACTGCAATTGTAATTACAGTAAATGGAATGCTGATTAATGCAACGATAGCCAACTTCCAATTTAAAAGAAATAAAAATGGTGGAACCAAAAGAAGATATATTCCATTTACAAAAATTGTCTGTAGAACGTTATTTACCGTATTTAGCGATTTACTAACGTCACCAAAACGGCTCATTATTTCACCAATACGGTGTTCGTCAAAAAAACGTACTTTCAAATGTTGCAAATGATTGAAAAACATTACACTTATTGAGTTACTCAACTTTGAATTAACGTATAAATTAAAATAACCTTGAATTGAACCAACTAATGTTGAGGTAATGCTTATTGCAAGTACGCCACCAACAAGAACATGCATTAATTTAACATCTTGAGATGGATAAACTTCATCTATTAATAGTTTAGTTAAGTACGGTGTTACCATACCTAATACCCCTACTACAACACTTAGGGACATACCTTTTGCTAGTTTGCCCCAATAGGGTTTTATTAAAAACAACAACCTTTTAAAATAATTAAAAGATTCTGCTAATTTTGGAGTTTCTTTTTTCATATATGTTTAATTGCTTTTGTAGCGCGTGGTGGATTTGAACCACCGTTTCTTCGTTGAAGACGAAGAGTCCTATTAACCACTAGACGAACGCGCTAAATTTTACATAATCTACAATGTTAGTCTGTACAGATAGCAGGATTTGGCCAAGTTCCACAATCACATGACATACCACATGTGTCTGCACATGTATGAGCACATGTATTAGCACATGTAGGTACAAGACATGTAGCATCACATGTTGGACGGAGAGAATCAGAAGTAGGGTCGTAACATTGACAAGGTTGAGATACTATATCTGGTTCGGTTACAATCGTTAAAGGTCCCTGCCCGTTAACTGTTCCCTTTAAACCTTGTAATGAATTAGTTGTCTCAAAAGATTCTACTTTGAGATCGTCCAAATTTAATTTTAGCTTTTTCATAAAAGCCTCCTTAAGTTATTGAAAGTTAGTTACTTTATCTAACATATGGTTAGATAACTTTTCTACATTAGTATTATTAACCAAAGAGTTAAGTAATACTGATTTTAACAATTTATAAAATACAATATCATTTTTTTTTATAGTTTGAAATGATGATTTATCATCCTCTTTACTTAAATTTTTAATGCCCTTATAAATAAACCATAAACTTATCAAAGCAGTTAATTTATTTATTGTATAAGAAAAGGTTGTTTTATCTGAGTATAAGTTATTATTATACCTAATTAGATCCTTTGTACAAGTTTCAATTAATGCTGTATTGGAAGTTTGAACTTTATCTATTAAATTCTTAACATCATTCTTAAGATTACTTAAATAGTTTTTAGGGTCGTATAATATTTTTGCCATGTAAATGTATGTTATATGCTGCCCATTAAATCTTATACTCCATGCTTTATATCGTTCTTTAAGCAAATTTGGATTTAGAAATAATAAGTTAGTTTCTACATGGTCTTTATTAAAAAACACACACTGTACGTTTTTAGGAAAAGATTTATCTATAACCAATAAATCTACATCACTATTTTTAGTATGTTTATCCAATGAAATAGAACCAGCAATACCTATACCGCAGTTAGGGTATATTTCTTTTAATCTATTGGCAATTTTTATTGTCCATAGCGCATGTTTATCTACATTATCATTAAACCAATTAATTTTATTTTCGTTTTTCATACTCTATTAAATTTTATTGATTGATGATATATGAATCAAGCGGATTTTTGAAAGTTTTACTTATTAAAACTAGAAACTCTAAAAATACTTGTTCTCTATTTTCATTTGCTGCCTTATATAATTCAATCATATTTGTATAATAATGTAACATATTAAGTTCTTCTAAATAAATAATTAAATTATTCATATAACTATCTATTTGATATAACCGATAGAGACTATCTTCGTTTGACAAATGTTTTTTCGAAGTCCTAAGTATTTGATAAATACCAATTTGTGCTTTTTCATAATTTGATATCTGCTCAGTATTCGAGCTCAAATTATCTATTGCTGTATTAATAATGAAATCTTCGTATGAAATATCTTTTTCAATAGTTACTAAATTAGCTTTAAACAATTCTATTAATTGTTTAACTATTGTTTCTTCAAGCTTATTATAATTACTTGGGTTTTCATCATCTAATAATTTGGCAACATTTTGTGTTATTTTGCCCAATTTATTTTCACTTCTAATTAAATTTATTAGTGAAAAGATAAATGGACTTATGCTACGTGAAATGATTTTGTTTTTAGTACGATGGAGAAGAAAATATTTTTCATTTTTACTTTTGAAGTAATTATTTTCAATTACATCTTTATTTAAAAACTCATCCCAGTTCCAAGAAGTTTCAATAATCTCAACATCTGGAGCTAATTTAATTATGCTATTCTGCCAATTGATGTTTTCAATATTTTCTTTCACTAACTCATTTGTAAATTCTTGGTAATAACATGAAAGGCCAATTGTGAGTTCATATTTTCTTTTTTCCACTTTAAATGCATCTTCAAGAATTATTTTATCTTGAGAATTTGTAAGTGAATTAATAAAATCATTTATTGAATAGTATGTTTTTGTAATATCAGAAATGCCATCTCCAATTTTAAAATCCAATTTTTGAAATTCCAAAAAATCAAACAGAAATAATTTACTTGCTACACTAATAGTTTTTTCAAAATAATTATTAACATATTTAGATTGTAGCATTTTAGATTCTCGAATATCACTCACTTTATTACCATTATTCGTGATGAGCAGAACAGAGGGAACCTTTTTTGAAAAGAGACGTAAATAAAAATAACCAATACCTGCTTCACCCAACATTAAACTAGGATCTGAAACAAATCCCATTGTACCACATGGCCATTTTTTATTTAAATTTTCATAATCTTTAATCCCTTTTAGACCGTATTCTTCTGCAATTTTATAGTAGGAATTATTATCTAAATTATTTGCAACTTCAATAAGTAAATCACAATTTCCCCCAATTCCATGACAAAGAGAATAATTAGCACCAATTCTTTCTTCTAAATAATTAATTGTTCCTCTTATTGCATTTTCTGTTTCTTCGAAATAAATATTGTCGTTTAGTATTTTATATGTTCTAATTCTTGATAATCCAATTCCAGGTGCTCCATGACACCAGGCATTCATAAGTTTTTTATTATATGATGAAAAGGCATTGTCGAGGATGGTCTTCTTAAGTTTTTCTAATTCATCGTTATATATATATTCACTTAATTCGGAATATCTAAAATCTGGCCAATTATAAGATTTTTTATCATAAAACTGTCTTTCATAAAGAAAAGCCTGTTCTGCAGCATATAAAAAATAATTTGAATCTGTGGTATTATACAGTTCCAAAAAAGCATGTCCAATTCCTGCAGTACCATGTGCATGACCTAATAAGTTACGGTAACTTGATTTGTTATCTGAACTCCAAGACCATCCTGTTGGTTCCATATAGGCTTTGGATATTAAATTTTCACCTAAAGCAATTGCCATATTTAGACAAAATTTGTCTTTGAAAATATTTTCCATTTGTAACAGTGCAGGTATTGCGCCAGCTGCACCACCAATGACATCAATACTATGGTCTAAAGCTTCATTCCCCTTTAATGGTTCTAAAATTTTTATTGCTTCAGTTAAATAGAACACATCATCTAATACATTGGCAACTTTAACTGCTGCAAATGCGATACCGACTCTGCCTGAGTGAAAACCAAAACTATTATTTGGTAGTTCAATTGCTGTATTCAATGTATACTTTATTGCACCCTTTATTGTTTTAAGTAGTCTCTTTGAAGAAGAAAATTTATACAATTCAGTTAAAAAAATTGTAATTCCAGCCGTACCCTGATAAACCTTTCCACCCGCTTTTACTTTTTTTGTTTTTCTACTCTTTCTGTTTTCTTGGTCAGGTTCTATAGTAATCCAAGTACATAAATCACCTTCCCAGATAGCATTCTCCACAAGACGATCTCCGATTCTAACAGCAGTATCCAAAAATATTTCTTTGTTGGTCATTTCTACTCAGTAGTTGTTTTGTTAATTTGATTTAATGATTTATAAATAATATGTGCCAAATAAGATTCGTCCTTAATTGAAATCCCTAGTCTATTGTTCATCATATGAATATAGCTTGGAATAATTACATTTAAAGCTGTATTCCAATTCTCAATAGCTTCTGAATTTTTTGAAAGTAGATTATTTATTTGTAACTCATACAACTTGTTTTTCACAAGGTATAAATTTTTGCTGTATAAATCTAAAACTGGGTTAATACTTGTTCTTTCCTCTAAAGCTTCCCAAATGGCAGACGTATGTCGTATCAATTTGTCTGATTGTTTATTAAAGCCATCATTAAAAATATCACTTAACAACACAAGGTCTTCTTCATTGTTTGTAAAAGGCTTCATATAATTAATACCATAATTTTTAATAAAAATGGAAGCATCTTCGGCTCGTTCAAAAAATGTTTGTAATAGAATTAACATAGTTAATATACCTTTCCCAAGCCTACTTGACTGGTCCCTCTCCTTTATATCTTTAATTAATTCAATACTGCACAAACTAGAATAATAGAAAAAGTCTTCAGCAATTTTAATCCCATGCACTCCACCATATCTGTCAGTCTCAGGTAAATATTTTTGCAAAATATAATTTTTATTTGTTTCATTACTATTTGGTATAATATATAATGAGGAAGGGAAATTATTTTCAATATGTTTTTCTAAGGTTATCAAACCTCTATCTTTCAAAACATCAGAATTACCGAATAATCTAAACCTTACATGTGTTCCTAATTCACTATATCTGATAAAAAAGAATTTTTTAAAAATGTCTTTTTCTTTATATTTTTCAACATAAGTGTTAATGACTTCTAGAATAATTCTATCGCACTCGCTTGAATAAATGTTGCCCTTAAAGAAAATATGAATACTCAACCATCCATTTGTCCTATTGATATTTTGTATGTTTTCTATCACATTTCCTCATTCATATCATTACCATGAAAATTCATCTGGAAAATTTGCTCAGTTGTAAATTTATTTCCGTTAAATTCGGGCAATGTTTCATTTAGCGGATAACGCTCTTCAAGATAGGCAGTATAGTTGCTAAGATTGACTGTTATTTTTCCAAAAAGATTGACTAGTAATGGGTTTCTAAAGTCAATGTATTGGGGTTTGTTTAAATCCCGTGACATTTTATTTTGCTTCTCTTTTTTTATTGCTTCTATTCCGTTTGGTTTAAATTTGTTAATTTCCTCATTTTCTATATAATTGTTCTCAATAGTTGTTTTATCATTATTTTCAATGTCTTTAATTTCAGTTGTCTCCTCAGAACTTTTTTCATTGGTTGTTTTATTTTTGTCATCATCTTTTAATGACTCTCTTTTAATTGGAAGAACGGTAATTTTTATATAAACTTCAGCAGGTATATTGTGTTGTTTAATCCACCGATTAATACGTATAAAATAGTTATAATCCTCTTCGTTTTGTTGAAAAGCTGGAAATATTTTAGATGAGATAATCCAGCATTTTCTTGCTACTACAATATTGTCATCAAAAACGATTCTGGGCCTGTAAATTATTTTTGGGTCATTATCTGCTTTTTGTTTTTCATTTGCATTGTTTTCTTGATTTATCTCTCCATTAGTTTTAGCATCCTTTGTTTCTTCAATTTCTTTTTTACCAAGAATTTTGTGTTGCCAAATGAATGGTTGTTCTGGAATAGGAAGTGAAAAAGTAGAAGGAGATGAAAACTTCGATAATAATTGGAATAAGGGTGGTCTCATCATTGGATTTAAAAACCCAAGATCTAACGGTATAATATATTTACCACTTGGTTTATGTTTTAATTTTAGTGTTGTATTATTATTTGGTGTGTTCTCAACAAAAAGATCAGTACTTTTTATTTCGTGTTCAGCTAATCCACCCTCACTTGTCGGATAACTTATTTCCCATTTTACTAATGGTGGATGAAGATTAGCGTTAAAGTTCGCATCTCCACAGATCTCTGCTACGATTACATCAGTTGATTCGTTATTTGCTTTGTACAATTTATTTTGTTGGTCCTTGTTAAATAAATATAAAAATCTTGAAAAATATTTACCATAGCCTAAAAGATATTTACCGCTAGGTAAAATCAATCTTAATTCACTCTCTGCAGTGCTTGGCAAAATTATTTGTGAAAATAGTGATGTGGAAAAATGTGATTTTGGGATTTCAGGTAATTCTTTAGTAATGTTACTAAGTTCTTCATAATTTATTTTTATTTCATCTGCCTTTAGATTGTCTATCCATTTTTGTGCTATTAGATTTTGTATGTCTCTACTTGCTTTTTGTAATGTGCCAATACTTTCAAGATTAAATGGATTAGAGGTATTATAACTTCTTAACTCATCATCAATTTCATTATTATATTTACTTGCCTTTATTTTTTGTTGTTTGTCCAAATGTTCTTTATAATGTTCCCTATAAAAATCTTCATAAAATTGTAGCAACGGAACTTCTTTTCGACTATCCTTATAGTATATCTGAAAAAAATGCTGCATGCTTATCTGTTCAAATCTAGGATAGGCTAATTTTCTAGTAAAGTTTATATATTTACTTAAGTTTTGCTCAATTATGTCGAAATTTTCATTTGCATCTATTTTTACGTCACAATTTGAAGTTGCATCTTCATAGAAAGGTAGGTCAGTGATTAAATTAGATTTAATTTCCATCCGTATAAAAGCTGATTCAATTGTTTCTTTTAAATCGTAGAGAATTTCCCCCCTTTTTCTAACATCTGAATTTTTAAATTCATTTGTTTTATCTATTAACAGTTCTATCAAGGCTATAATTGTTTTTGCGTGAGTATCTTCAATCGGAAATAGAATAATTTTTAATTTTTCAGCCCATTCTACCTCTTGCTCTGATATGCCAATTTTAAAACGAATAAATCCAATTTCTAATAGCTTATCTATATATTCTTCAATTTCATTCTCTTCAGCATCAATGTTGTCATTAAATGCAATTAGTTTAATTAAGTTACCATATGTAGTTAATGAAAGTTTTTGTAGTTCCTTTGTTAGTAACTCAATAACGGGATTGCTAGGAAGTTTTTGAAAAATTTCCTTTCCATCTTGAGCAGTGAGAAATAATAGGGAGCTATTATCATTTCTAATTGTAGGATTGAGCTCTAAATTAAACCATTCTCGTATTTCTTTTCGATTTTTACAATGCTCAATTATATTTCCATAAAGTCCTTTGTTGATTTGTAGCAAACTCTCTTTTACTTGTGGGTTTCCATTAAAAACAAATTTACTTTGTTTATTATTATTTGAACCAAGAATTATATCTCCAGGAATAATACTGCAAAAAGTCCCAAAAGGTGTCGCTTTCATAGCCATTCGTGAAAAATAACGCAATAATCCTCTTTCTGTTTGTTCAAGTCTTCCATTTGTTTGTGTATTAGGTGATTTGAAATAAAATTCTTGAGTTTTGTAAAGCGAGTTACTTGAAATTAGAAGTCCTTTTTGAAAATCAGAATTCTTGAGGTGAGATTTAAAATTTTTACGTATGATTTCTGTCTCAATTGAATAACTTCTTTTTATATCCTCTTCTGTTTTTTGTTTGTCAATTAATAGGTTTTGATAGTTTAGAATGTGTTCATATACATTTAATGAAATTGTATTTGAAACCCTATTTAATTTTTCATGGTTAATTGTTTTGGAGTTATATAAATCACGTTTAACATTTAATAAAAAATTTCTATCTCTATTGTCAGCAACTAATTGAATTTCAGAAAACATTAATTCTGAAATGAGTTCTCTCTTTTGGGCAATTATGGATTCTAGGTCAAATAATATTTTGAGCTTATCGTAGGTATCTTTAGTACGCAGATTGTCAAATATATTTGTAGGTAGCCCGCCAACCCTACAAATGAAATTTGGAAATAAAGAACTCGAAATCATATATACCCTTTTTATTGAATTAATATTGTGTTTTTATCTATTAAGTTTTAATGAGTAAATACATGTATAAATTTGCAAACATAAAATTTCAAATAATAATTTTAAAATATGTAAATAAGTTAATAATAAAAATATAATTTGCAAATTATATTTTTATAACCTTTGTGTTTTGTTTTTAATTATAATTTGGTTGATTTGAGAAGAGTTAAGTGAATTTTGTTTATTACCTTCAAGTATTATAAAATTGCGCAGTTAAATATTTCTGAAAATGAAATGTGTTTAATCTAATACTGTTCAAAAAATAAGTACTTTGAACAAGAAATGCTATAGCTTATTGAAAAAAAATATTAAATGTTTTGGAAAGAAAAACTATTTTACCATACAATTATTTCTAAATAAAGTAGCTCGAAAATGAAAAA
>Ga0210046_1002095_pt1 | contig 14540 bp, 13 predicted proteins | sample CryGeyCG2114_250_FD_185461 | JGI IMG/M metagenome (GOLD analysis project Ga0210046, IMG submission 185461) | Groundwater microbial communities from aquifer - Crystal Geyser CG18_big_fil_WC_8/21/14_2.50 (SPAdes) (version 2) | ecosystem: Environmental > Aquatic > Deep subsurface > Groundwater ... | reverse complement strand
TATAGAGGTCTGCGGGATGCTTGAAAAAATAAACAGCAAAAACAGATCCGGGAAATTTATAATTGTCGGAACATCTAGAAAGGCGATCGGTGAATACATAAAAGTAATGAAATAAAAAACCAACAAAAAACCAACAAAAAAACCAACGAATAAATCAACGAATAAGCCAACAAAAAACCAACGAATAAGCCAACAAAAAACAAACGAATAAACAAACGAATAAATCAACGAATAAGCCAACAAAAAACCAACGAATAAATCAACGAATAAATTTAAAAATTTAAACAAAATGAAAAAATGCCCGAAATGCGGAAAGGAGTATCCTGGTATAAAAAGATTTTGCACAATCTGCAAAGAGCTGCTAATAGAAGAAGATACAGAGAACCAAAACAGAAAGGAGGAACAAAAACGCCTGAAAGAAAAAAGACATAAATATATAGCAGGTATTGCTGCTGCTTTATTAGTCGCGGGGTTCGTGATTTTTGTTGCGCCTTTTCAGTATAATGCAACACAGGCGTATTGCGAAAATGTTACGGAAAATTATGTGGAATATTATATGGGAGAAGAGCCATATAATGATACAGAAAAATATACTGAAACAAAACTTTACAACACAACTGACTATTTAAGTTATAAAATGATTTCTGTGGGAAAGGGGATTCCTAAATGCCGTTCTAGCGGTAGCGGATGTCATTGTACCGGCGATATAGGAACCATTCAGAATACAGACAATATAAGCGGGAAATTTTCGGTAGATATTTCTTTCTTTTCAAGCGAACAACAAACACATTCTACAAAAATAGGTTCGTATTTAAGCAGGCAGTATTTTTTAAATCCCGGAGAATCACAGAGAGTAGAGGTTTATTATACTGGAAAATGCGACAAAACAAAACCAACATACTATCCAACATACTATCGGATTGACGAAGTAATATGTTCCACAAAAAATGTTACCAAAAACCAGACAATAACAAAATACAGAAATGTAACAAAATACAGAAATGTAACAAAAACAAGAGATGTTATAAAACATCACAGTGTTAAGAAGCAAAGAGAAATAATAAAAAAAGCCACTCTTTTTGAGCAATGGACAGGAAAAGCGGCAAGATATGAAGATGCAGAGTGCAGGGTTAATATAGTCATTTTGACATCTTTTGATAATATTGTTTTTGTCCATATTTATTCTTCAAATCATAATATGTAATATTGATGTTCAAAATAAATGATCAAAAGTTGAAATTTTCACTATAATTAAAATACGAAGTATATGAAGTTCATTAAATTTAAGATTAAATTTAAAAATTAATTATTTATTGAAATTGTAATTATCAAATAATTTGTAAAAATTTAAAAATAAAAATATAATCTCAAAAAAGGCAAAATTTAAAAATTTTTAAAATGAATAGAAAAAATTTGTTAAGATGTGAATTATTGGGAATTGCAGCAGTTGGGGCAATTTTGATTTTAAGCGTATTAATAAGCGGGTGCATAGGTACCGAAGAGGTAAAAGTCAAAAATGATTCTGTTGTGAAGATAAATTTTACAGATGACAAAAACACAACAACTGAAACATACCTTTCTATTGGTGAGAAGAAACAGAGTTTTGAGAATGACATTGTTGGAATGTCTGTCGGAGATACAAAAAAATTTGTCTGTGAAGATGTGGTTTCTGTGAGGTTACAGCATGAACCCGAAACTGGAAAGGTTTACTACACTCAAATGGGAGAAAATAAAATTTTTAAGATTGATGACAGCAGCATATATTTTGGTCATAAATTAACTGGTGAGACCTTGAATTTTAATGTCAAAGTTAAAGAGATAAAGGATGTGATGACAGAAAGAATTTACTGTTTGGAAAAGTATAATCTAACGCTTGATACTGTTGCATTTCTTCATAGTGACGGATGCGGATATTGCAATAGGATGAAACCTCTGATAATAGAACTTGAAAATATCGCCAATAATTCTTATAAATTTTTATGGGCGAATTCTGCTGATACAGAGAAGATAAAAATCGCACAGGAATGTTATGCAGGCATATTTGATTTTAACCAGGGCGTCCCACAGTTTGCATGTCCCGCAAATGGCAAATGGAATTTGGGATCATTTTTAAGTAAAGATGCCTTACAAAACTTTCAGGACGAATGCAAAGAGTCAGCAGACGAATTATTAAAACTGAAAAATGCAAACGCTACTGAATTAAAGGTAAGCAAAGGCAATTTAGTAACAGTAGAATATGTCGGAAAATTAACCAACGGGGAAAAATTTGATAATGGCACGCTAAGCTTTATTGCGGGTGCAGGACAAATGATAAAGGGCTTTGATGAAGGAGTTATGGGGATGAAGATTAATGAAAGCAAATTAATAGTAGTTACACCCGAAAAGGGATATGGAACAATAGACGAATTACAACCAATTCCGAGAGAAATTCCACAGGACATTCCCTTATCACTTTTTAAGCAAATGTTTAATGAGGCGCCGGTTTTAAATAAGGATTATTTCCATCCAAGTAATCCATGGCCATTAAAAGTTGTAAAAATAAACACAATAAAATATAGCTGCACTGTTAAAATTTTGGAGGTAATTACAAAGGCAGGGTTTGCCAATATGTCCTGCCTTGGAAAGTATAAAATAAGTGAAAATAGTGTCATATTCCTTTATTCGGATGGTTGCGGATGGTGTGCTAAGATGAAACCGCTCGTTGAGACCCTGGAAAAAGAAGGTTATAGTTTTTTGAGGATTAATATGGCAGATAGTGAAAAAATGAAAATTGGAGAGGAATGTTTAAAAGACATATTAGATTTTAATAGAGGAGTACCACAATTTGGATGCCCTGTAACAGGAAAATCTCATGTAGGTGCTTTTATAAAACCGGACCGTTCAGGAGATATAGATCAACTTAGGGCTTTTGCTGATGAATGTAAAAAAGCTGCCGGGAACAGGCAATGAAAATTTAAACAACAGGAAAACAAATGAATGGAAAAAATTTGTTAAAAAGTTATGAATTATTGGGAATTGCAGCAGTTGGTGCGATTTTAATTTTGAGTGTGTTAATAAGCGGATGTATAGATTCAATTACATATTTGGGTGGAAAAACTATAAACGAAGGGGATAATATAAAACTAAATATTACTGAAAACAATACAACAGAAACGATTTTTATAAAAAATATATCTGCTCAGGGAAAAAATCAGCCATTTGAAAAGGACTTGATTGGAATGAAAGTCGGAGAAAAGAAAAATATAATTTATAAAGAAATTGTTTCGGCAAAATTAAGCCAGGAACCAACGCCAAATACAGTATATAGTTTTAGAGGACAAAAAATAAAAATATTCAATGTAACTGAGACCAGCTTCCAGATAGGACAAGAAGGATACGGACTTCCAGAAACACTTCCGAAAATAATTCCGCGGGAAATAGATAAGAATGCATTTAAAAGTGCATTCAACAACGAAGAGCCGGTAAAAGGCAGAGAATATATAAATTTAAATAGTTTACCCTGGCCGGTAAAGGTGGTTGATGTTAAAATAATAAGCAAAAATATTACAATTGAAATTTTAAATGCCGGAAATTTAACGGCATAGAGATGACAAAAAACTTTGCGACAGATGTAAAAAATTTATACAAAACGAACTAAAAAAATTCTATACAAAACACACTAAAATATAAATTTAAATTTTAAAATTTAAGATGGAAATGCAGGATGAAGTCAGGAATAAAATAATGCAGTATCAGCAGATGCAGGAAAGTTTGCAGTATTTTATGATTCAGGAACAGCAATTAAAGGTAAAGATAAGTGAGAGTGAGGAGGCATTAAAAAAGATAGAAAATTATAATGAAGGAAAAATTTATGCTATTGTCGGAAGAATTATGGTTGAAGCGAAGAAGGATGAAACAATTGCAAAACTGAAAGAAGACAAAGAGATAGCAGAGGTTCGGCTGAAGTCAATGGAAAGACAAGAGGCAAAACTGAAAGAAGGAATAACAAAATTAGGTACAGAATTACAAACATTTTTACAGCAGGCACAACCTGCTCAGGCAGGAAATTAGAAATAAATCACGGGGTGGAAAAATTTATATTTAAAAATGGCATCAAAAAATTACGAATGGTAAGTAAAAGCTGATTTAAAAGAATATGCAGACAAGTGGGTAGTAATTGCTAACAAAAAAGTGGTTGCAAGCGGAAAAGATGCTGATGAAGTTTATAATATGGCAAAAAAAGAACACCCTGATAAAAATTTATCAATCGCAAAAGTTCCAGGCGGCGAGATGTTAATATTGAAAAACAGAATAGAATAAGATGATAATTTTTAAATACAAGAGAGAAGAGAGCAGAAGAGGTGAGACAATATATCGCCCTATTGCAGATGTTGAATTCAAGACAAAAAATGATGAATGGATTGAGGAATCACCTGTATATTGATTCTGGGGCAGATATTACTTTGCTTCTTTGCTTCCTTTATCATTCATTCGGCAAACTGCTTGGTTTGACATAGTAAAAGATGAAATAACAGAATTGTACGGTGTCAGCGGCAGATGGATTCCCACGATATTCAAAGAAATCAATGTCAAAATTTAAACTTATGAATTTAAATTAAAAGTGACTTGGGCGTTGATAGAAGAAGTCCCGCCATTACTTGGAAGAAGCGGGATTTTTGATAATTTTCACATAAAATTTAAACAAGACGAAGGAATAATTGAGTTTGTTAAGGTAAAATAAAAAATAAATGAAAAGGCAAAATAGATAAAAAATAAAAAATAAATAATAAATGACCACTCAGACAATTTCGGAAAAAATTTTCTCATTACACATGGGAAGGAATGTTGAATCAGGTGAGATAGTTGAAGCAGAAGTTGATTATGTTATGGTTAACGATGTCACTGGCTTGCCCGCATTCAAAGCTTATGAAAATTTTGATGTTGCTCCAAAAAAGGAAAAAATTGTTTTAATTCCAGATCATTATGTTCCCAATAAGGATACTGCCAGCGCTGAGCAGGCAAAAACAATGAGGGAATTTGCAAAAAAATATAAAATTGAGAATTATTTTGAAGTTGGAAGAGGAGGCGTCTGTCATCAAATTATGATAGAAAAGGGATTTGTTGCACCTGGAAGATTAATTGTCGGGGCGGACTCACATACATGCACTTACGGGGCATTAGGATGTTTTTCAACAGGCATTGGTTCTACAGAAGCGGCGAGCGCTATGGCAACAGGAAAACTATGGTTTAAGGTTCCTGAAACGCAAAAATTTCTTGTAAGCGGAAATTTAAAAAAATTTGTTGGTGGCAAGGATGTGATATTATCAATTATTAAAGACATTGGCGTTGACGGTGCTTTGTATAAGACGATGGAATTTTACGGAGATACATTCAAAAATTTACCTCTCGCAGACAGAATCACAATTTCAAACATGGCAATTGAGGCAGGCGGGAAGGCAGGAATTTTTCCAGCTGATGAAAATGTCTTTAAATATTTAAATGAAAGAGTCAGGGGAAATTATAAAGCAGTCTATGCCGATGAAGATGCAGATTATTGTGAGACCTTTGTTTATGATGCGAACAAAATTAATTGTATGGTTGCGATGCCGCATTTACCTTCAAATGTCAAGCCGGCTTCAGAATTAAGCAATATTACAATTGATCAGGCATATCTCGGAAGCTGCACAAACGGAAGGATTGAAGATTTGCGGATTGCTGCAAAAATTTTAAAAAACAGGAAGGTAAAGGATAATATCAGGATGATTATTGTTCCGGCATCAACAGAAATTTACACACAGGCAATGAAGGAAGGACTTTTTGAAATTTTTATTAATGCAGGAGCATACGTTTCAGGACCTTCCTGCGGAGCATGTCTCGGCGGATATATGGGGGTTTTGGCAAGCAAAGAAAGATGTATTTCTTCAACAAACAGAAATTTTATAGGAAGGATGGGAGCGAAGGACAGTGAAGTATACCTTGCAAATCCTGCTGTTGTTGCAGCAAGTGCAATTATGGGAAGAATTACAGACCCCGGTGAAATTTAGTCCTGGAAATTTTTCCGTAATGAAATTTCATTAGGAGCAATATTATGTTGAGTAAGACCCCGGTAAAATTTACTAAAATTATAACTATGTCATTTCTGAAAAATCCGTAAATTATCCATAAAAACATACCTGCGCATAAAAATCCGAGCATTAAATAGGACAAACCATCCAGTCGCTTTGCTCTCCATCCTTTATAAATTTGGGGAATGAAGCCGCTTAAAGTTATTATTCCCGCACTTATTCCCAACATTGATATAAAATCCAATTTTTGTTTTTATAATTTATAGTGAAAATTTCAACTTTTGATTATTTATTTTGAGCAACAACATTGCATATTATGATTTAAAGAATAAATATATGGACAAAAACAATATTATCAAAAGATGTCAAAACGACTATATAATTTTTTAATTTTTTAACAATTATTAAATCAAACAGAAGTTTAAATCAAACAGAAATGCAAACAGAAATGCAAACAGAAATGCAACCCAGATATAAAAGAGTCCTGCAGGATGAACGACCTGATTTGTATGATGCAATTATGAAATATCGTGAAAACAAGGAAAATTTACTTTCAAAATTTGCAACAAAAAACAATGATGGAATAAGAAGAAGGCAAATATTTGCAGAAGACATACGGACAAAATTTTCAAGGGATGCGGACAGAATCATCCATTCAAAGGCATACAGCAGATATATTGACAAAACACAGGTGTTCTTTTTGGTTGATAACGACCACATAACGCATCGTGTATTGCATGTCCAGCTCGTATCAAAAATCGCCCGCACAATTGGAAGGTCTTTACAGCTGAATGAGGATTTAATTGAGGCAATTGCCATAGGTCATGATATTGGACATCCGCCCTTTGGCCATTTGGGGGAGAAAATTTTGTCGGACTTATGCAAAGAGCACGGCATTGGAAGATTTGGACACAATGTTGAAGGCGTGAAATTTTTAGATGATATTGAAAACTGTAATTTAACCTTGCAGGTTCTTGACGGAATTCTGTGCCATAACGGTGAAATATTTGAAAGATGTCTGAAACCGGACAGGAACAAGGAATGGGAAATTTTTGATGAGGAAATAAAGGAAATTTTAAAAGACAAAATGGAATATGTGCCTATGACGCTTGAAGGATGTGTTGTCCGGATGGCAGATATTGTTGCTTATCTTGGAAGGGATATTCAGGATGCAATTGGAATCGGACTGATAAACTGGAACGATTTAAATTTAATATCTGCTCAATGCAGGGGAAAAATCGGTACGGAAAACCATGAGATTGTTAACAATCTTATAATTGACATAATTGAGAATAGCTATAATAAAGACGAAATTTCTTATTCGGGGGAAATTTATGAGTGCCTGAAAAAATACCAGAAATTTAATTATGAGAAAATTTATAATAATACTAAGCGGCTGACAGAGAAAAGCAAGGTTGAGGAAATGTATAAAACATTATTTGGGAAATTTTTAAATGACTTAAAGCGTGAAAATAATGACTCTAAAATTTATAAACACTTTGTTGGAATGAAAGAAATAAATAAGGAATATATTAAAAGCACTTCTGAGCCGGAAATTGTCAGGGACTATGTTGCAGGAATGACAGACAGATATTTTGAAGAGACATTTAAGGAGGTTGTATTGCCAAAAAGGGTTAAGACATTCAATAAACAAGAAGACATTCAATAAACAAGAAGACATTCAATTGGTAAAGTAAATTTAAATCATTTAACGAACTTGCTCAATAAGTGTTGGTAAATTGACCCTATACCTTCATAAAATAAGAGTGGATTACTACCCAATATTGAGCAAATACAAAAATTTCATAAATTTTTAAAGATTGAAAATCTCAAAGATTTTTAGTATTTTAAAATCCCTCATATTTTTAAAGATTGAAAATCTCAAAGATTTTTAGTATTTTAAAATCCCACATATTTTTAAAGATTGAAAATCTCAAAGATTTTTAGTATATTTTCAAATCACATTTATTTAAAAGTCACAGATTTTAAAATGCATGATATAATTATTCCTTCCGAATTCATGGACAGATATTACAGATTGCTTGGTAATGATAATAAAATTTTTCTTGATTTCTGCAAAAAGCCGCTGAGGAAATGTATACGTCTGAACACGCTGAAAGTAAAAAATACAGACAAATTTATTGAAAATTTAAATGAAAGATATAAACTGGAAAATGTTCCTTTCTGTGATTATGCATACTTTATTGATAATCCCGGCCCGGGCAAAATGCCTGAATATTTCTTCGGGGAAATTTATATTCAGGAAGCAGCGAGTTTAATTCCGCCAATTGCCTTAAATTTAAGTACCGATGGAGACGAATTTGTATTTGATACCTGTGCCGCGCCCGGAAGTAAAACAACACAGATGGCTCAGATTATGGACAACAAAGGATGTATTGTTGCAAATGATGCCTCTGATGGCCGTATAAAGGCATTGTTTTTTAATCTGGAATCGTATGGAGTTATGAATGCAGTTGTTACAAGGATGAACCTGGAAAGACCCATGACAGACAAAGGTCTATACAACCGGTTTGATAAAATTTTAGTGGATGCACCCTGCTCCTGTGATGGAACAGTAAGAAAAGACTGGAAAGTGCTGTCTCGGTGGAGTGTCCGTTTAATAAATTTTATATCTGGCCAGCAAAAGAAAATAATAAGGAATGCTATAAACATGCTGAGAAGGGATGGAATTCTGGTGTATTCAACCTGCACGCTTGCACCGGAAGAAAACGAAGCCATTGTTGCTCATGCAGTAAAAAATTTTGGTGTTGAGACAGAAAAAATTTATATAAAAAATTTAAAAACGCGGGAAGGAATTACAGAATGGAACGAAAATGATTTTGGCGGCGATATGAAAAAATGTGCAAGGATATATCCGCAGGATAATGATACGGAGGGATTTTTTGTCGCGAAAATGAGAAAAATTTAAAATGGGCAATAAATCTAATAAGTCAAATAAACCTATAGGAGTATTTTTGGACTATTTGGTTGAAAGATTTGGAATCAGGAAGGAAATTTTTTCGGACTATAACTTTGATACGGACAGAGAACGCATAAGCATATTCTCTGCGAGCGTTGCAGGTAAAAATTTAGGCGGGCTAAGAATCAAAAGCATCGGATTGAGGGCAGGCAGGTATTTTAAAGATGTGCGAAACAACCGTACAAAGCTCAAAATTTCAACAGATTTTGCCCAGATGTTCGGAAGGTATGCGAACAAAAATATATTACAGATAAATGATGATGAAGTCAGAAAATATATTCGGGGAAGCGATCTGGAAAATGTTTGTGTGTCTAATATTGAGGAAGGAGAAATAATTATAAAGTGGAATGAAAATGTAATCGGGGTTGGAAATTACGGTCAGGGCAGAATAAAAAACCAGATTCCGAAAAAAAAGCGGATTACTAAATTTAACGATGAAATTTAAAGGAATAGTCACAAAGGGATTGCGGGAAGGGGCATACTACATTGAAATTTATAAGGAAAAAATAAAGTCACTTTTGCATATCACTCCCTTTCCGGGAACATTAAATTTGAAGTGCGATAAAGGCAGTGATGCATGGAAAGAAATTTTTGACGGATTAAAAAATTTAAAATTTAAAAAGATTAAAGGATTTGACGGATTAAAGCCGGTGAAATTTATTAAATGTGTAATCAGAATAAGGGAAAAATATTGGACAGGTGCGTGGATAGTTATTCCTAAAATTAGAAAACACGAGTTTGTTGAGATAATTTCGGATGTCTGTCTAAGGGAAGAGTTAAATTTAAGGGATGGAGATGAGGTAGAAATTTATGTGTGAAATTTAAATTTTTATGAAAACTTAATTTATCTGGAGGATAATTAATAAAATAAATTTTAAATAATAGATATTCCAATAGTATAAGTAACAGTATCTCCTCCACATGCGGTCGCTTTATCTGCTGTTTTATTCAGAGAATACTATTTCGTTGTATAAGCAGCAACATCTCCTGCTAAAAACATTCCGATCATAGAAATCAAAAATATTGAAAATAAAAACAGACCAATATCATCTATTCTTTTATTATTATTTACTCTTTTTTTGTACATTTTATTTTGATTTATATTTTCTTTGGCACAGCTTTTGTTTTTTGTTTTTTAATTTTTTAAAATTTTTTTAAATTTATTTAATGGTCCGGTCTGGTCCTGCCCGGTAGAATATCGATTGGCTGATTGTAATATAACATCCTGACAAAACCAAACCAAACCTAATAATAAATAGTAATGAACTCTATATATTTCAAACATTGACCCCGAGTTTATAATTTTTGAACCCGTAAAGGGTTCGTATATGAACTCAAAACTTTAACCGGATTTATAAGAAATAAATTTTTACCGGTTTTTCGGGAATTTTTATAAAACAAAACAAAACAAACCCCTGTTAGAAAAAAAATAAAACAATAAAACACAAACTTCAGACAAATTCCAGATCAAAAAAATATGTTTAGTCAGCAAGTCAGTCCGTATAATAATACTCTCCTTTTTCCTTCTGTCCCCTGTCTATAACGCTGCCTGATTTATTTGCCCTCGGCCTTCCCGTCTCAGGCTCTCTTCTAAATGTTATCCCCACTGATTTTAAAAATTTATTCATTCCGTCTCTGACAGACAATACAGAAGAAGCATGCCCTTCAACAATAATGTCTTTCTCTGCCCTCTTCCTTTCAAAAACAATGAGCGCATCACTGATATAGTCTATAAACAGAATATCATGGTCAATAACAAAAATACCTTTTTCCTTCTCTCCTGCAAACGAACGCAAAATTTTTGCCATATTCAGCCGCTCTTCAACATCTAAATACGCTGATGGTTCATCAAGCAGATAAATGTCCGCATCTTTGGAAAGGCAATCAACTATCGCAACCTTTTGTAATTCGCCGCCGCTCAATTCGTCAATGTTCTTCTCCATCAAAGCCATAACTGAAAATTTCTCAATCAGTTCGTTCTTTAAATTTAACTGTTTAACCTTTGCATTCTTAACAGAGATATACTGCGGCTTATACGAAATTTTTAAACCAACATCCACTTCATTATTATCTGATGTTTCAACCCCTGCCAGAATTTTGATAAATGTTGTCTTTCCGCTTGCATTTTTTCCGAGAATTCCTATTATTTGGCTTTTATAAATTTCTCCCCCGTCAACAGCGAGTTTAAACTGACCATATGTCTTTGTAAAGGAAGGATATTTTGTGAGCAGGAGCGAAAATTTCCTGTTTCTCGCCCTTATAACTTCAAATTTAATACTCTCTCCGAATCTCATATTCTCTGCCTTTAAAAATCCGTCTAAATATTCGTTTATGCCGATTCGCGTTGACTTTACATTTGATATTATTCCGTAAGCACTCTGCTTTCCAAAAATGACATAAATATAGTCGCTTAAATAATCCAGCAGAGCCAGATCGTGTTCAACCAGAAAGATAAATTTATCGTTAATACCATTAATGACCTTTGCCAGATTTAACCGTTCCTCAATATCCAGATACGATGACGGTTCATCAAGCAAATACATATCGGCATCCTTTGACAGGCAGGCATATATCGCTAATTTCTGTAATTCCCCCCCGCTCAATTCCTCTACATTATTGTTTAGAAAGTCAATGTTCAGTCCGTGTAATAAAGTTTTCCTGTGAGCGTCAAAATTTTCAGCATATGCTATAACATCCCGGACCTTTCCCTTTGCAATCTTCCTGATGCCTTCAACAAATTGCGGTTTATAGGAAAATTTAATCTCTCCTTTTGAGACCTTCAGCAGAAAATCCTGTAATTCGTTCCCCCTGAAATATCTTATTACTTCTTCCCAGTTGCCTTCGCTGTTTATATCGGACAAATTTGGCTTGAGATGTCCGCTTAAAATTTTTAATGTAGTTGATTTTCCGATTCCGTTTTTTCCGACTATTCCGACAACTCCTTTCTTTGGAACGGGAAGGTTGAACAGGCGAAATCCGTTTTTCCCATACTGATGAATAGGAGTTCCGATTTCATCCGGTAAATTTATTATATGAATTGCCTCTGCAGGACATCTGTTTGCGCAGATCCCGCATCCCGTGCACATTGCCTCATTTATCTCCGGCTTTGGATCCTGGCTTTTGGAATCGACAATTATTGTCTTGCCTCCTCCTTTATTCTTTGGACATAAACGAATACACAGGTAATTGCAGTCCATGTATTTGCACTTATCCTTATTTAAGATTGCTATTCGCATTTTTGCCTAAAAATTATGTTTGAGGATAATTTATTTTAAATTTACGGTTTTAGAAAATCAGAATATTAGAAAATTAGACTCATCTTTGAAAGATAATTGAATTTTTCAGATAATATATTTACTTTTTCTGTCAGAGTATGCCTGTTTTCTTATTGCTGTTTTTTCTATTTTGTTGCCGTGTCATAAAATTAAATAAAAAATGTCAATATGTATCATTATAATTTTTATTGTTGCCGTGTTTAATTTATATTTATATACTCCTAATAGATAAAATGATAAAATGGCTTTAACAACAGGAGGAATAATGGCAATACCTTCATATGTTGAAACTAACAGAAAAAAAGGCAGAGCACCGCAGTATTTTCTTGTGAGAAAGAAGCGGATAAATGGTAGAGTAAAGAGAGTTTGGAGCTTGTATCTTGGAACGGCAAAAACGATTGAAAATGTTTACAATAAGTGCAAGAACTGTGCTCTGATAGAATTAAAAAGTTTTGAATATGGTAGGACTGCAGCATTAATGAAAGTGGCGGAAGAACTGAACTTTGTAGATATCGTAAACAAACACACAAACAAAAAGAAGATAAACGGGTTAACTGTTGGTGAATACATGCTATTGATAATTCTAAGCAGAGCAGATAAGCCTCTAAGCAAAAATGGAATTGATGAATGGTTTGACGAATCCTTTCTAATATTGATATGGTCTTTTCCGCATCAACTTAATACAAAGAATTTTACGAACCACATGGAATATCTCACAGATGAGGTAATGCAAAAAATCGGGGATGACCTTGGGAAAAGACTTGTTGAACTTGGAGTAGTGCCAACGAAACTATATGTGGATATGAGTAATGTTTTTACTTACATCGAAAACGGTGGGGAGATGCCTAAAAAAGGTAGGAGTAAAGAGAAAAGGTACGATAAAAATATAATAGGTATAGGAATAGCAACAAGTGATGAAAATGTCCCAATATTTCATGATTCATATCCCGGAAACGAGCATGATTCAAAAGTGTTTGGTGAGATTTTTATAAAAATTGTTGATCGGTTGAATAAAATTAATGTGCCATGCAAAGGGATTGTTGCAGTATGGGATAAAGGTTGCAATTCCAAAGAAAATATTGGAATGATAAAGTACTCTGAAATGAATATCGTTGGCGCTCTAAAAAAAGATCAGGTTCCGGAATTATACGATGTTCCATTGGAGAAATATGATTATCTTTATACTAACAAAAAGAAGTATGCAGTGAAAGGTTACAGGACAAAAAAGGTGGTGTTCGGACAGGAATTTACTATTGTCCTGAGTTATAATGAGGGAAGTTATAAGAGACAAAGCGAGACTTACGAAAAGAGGAAGGCGGAGCTAAGCAAAGAACTTGAAAAGATAAAGCAATCCGTTGAAAGGGATGGCAGAGGAAAGAAAAAAAGTATAAAGAATGCGTTAATTGCTGCTTCAAACGCCGTGAGGAATTACGAAAGTGCATTCAAGTATGATTGTTATGTAAAGGATAACAAACCATTATTTGAATATAGTGTCGATGCTGACGGTGAGAAAGAGCTGCGAGCTACTTTCGGTAAAAACCCGATATTTACTGATAAGCACGAGTGGGATTCGGAGAAAATAGTTAAAACCTACACTCAAAAAGATTTTGTTGAAAAGGATTTTATGTGGTTGAAGAATACAATATTGATTCCCATCAAACCAATATATCTCAGGGATGATGACCACATCAAAGTTCATATATTTCTTTGTGTTACGGGGTTGATATTTTACAGATACCTTATGTGGAAATTGAAAAAACAGGATGAACCGCTATCCGATACAACAGTCATAGGAGAATTAGAGAAAATAAGAGTCGGAATAATAAAAAAAGACGATGAAAAAGTTCAACTAAAATTTGAAGAAATGACACTGAATCAAATGAGACTATTCACTAATCTCGAACTTAAAGATGCATTAAGAGGAGTAAACTTTTAATTATCTGAAAAAGTAATTAAATAAATCAACACGGCAACAAAAAACATAACACAGTACCTTTGTTTTTATCTAACTTTCAAAGTCAGGTTAGAATATTAGAATATTAGAATATTAGAAAATCAGGAATATACATGGCGAAATTTACCTGCCACAACAGAATTATATAACCAACACAATTTGGTGCTGGCCCACTAAAATTGGGATAATTATATATTTGTTTTTTTACTAATATTTTTAATATTTTTATAAATATTTGAAAATGATGGAAAACCAAAATAAAAAAACGCGGTCGAAAGCGAACAGAT
>Ga0210046_1002085_pt1 | contig 14596 bp, 17 predicted proteins | sample CryGeyCG2114_250_FD_185461 | JGI IMG/M metagenome (GOLD analysis project Ga0210046, IMG submission 185461) | Groundwater microbial communities from aquifer - Crystal Geyser CG18_big_fil_WC_8/21/14_2.50 (SPAdes) (version 2) | ecosystem: Environmental > Aquatic > Deep subsurface > Groundwater ... | reverse complement strand
ACTCGGCAAATTTTAAATAAGCACTTGTAACATCCACTTTTTCAATGGGATATTCAAAGCTTTCAATAATATTAATGGCCCAGGGCAGGTTGTTTTGCGTGCGGTAGTATCTTCCAGTGGCAGGATTGCTGTCGTCGGCAGCGGTACCAAATAAGGCTGTTGAGGCCAAATCCGTGGGTACTTTGTCAACAAGGTGAACTTCTACATCACGCTGTCCGTCCACAAAAATAAATGGGTTATAAGGGGGAATACCTGAAGTGGTTAAACTTACAGGTGTGTTGAGCACAATGGTAATCCTAAGCGTATCGGGGACAACGAACGGGTAATTGGGATCAGTGTTTACACCAATTCCGCCACCTTCCTGTGGCAAAACATCGTAAGCGTCTTCCCACACCATCACCACGGGCAGTGTTTGTCCGGTTTCCAGGTTTTTACTGTCTAACGAAACAATGTTTCCGGGCACATTAAAGTCGCCTGTAACGGAGGCAATCAATGATTTGTCAAAAGGCATCTGGAAACCAAAACCATTGTGATAGAAGGCGCCATGGGCCCTCAAAATAAATTCGGCATTAATTTCTACCATGTCGTTGTCGGCATTGGTTACCTGATTGAAATTATAATCGATAACGGCATCGTTAAAATCATAATCTCCTTTTGATGGCCAAAGGTCCTCATAAGCCAGTGTTCCATAACTGCCCTGGTTAAAGAAAAAATTGTCGAAGGCCTTATTTGGATCATCGGGATAATTATCAACATTGTTGGGAACTCCATCTCCATCGGCATCTTCGCCGGTATAGTCGATATTTGGAAATTGACTTTGGTCGATGGCCTCGATTGGATTGGCCGTTACATAAAAAATGGCGTCATTAAAGTCATGGTCACACGACGAATTGTCTCTTCTAATATCTTCAATACCAAGCAAGAGCAGATTTCGTCCATTGTCGTTGAGCAATACGGTATGCTGACGTAAGGCAGGATCTGATTCCGGGTTTAGGTTTGGATTGGAATAAACAATCCACTTTCCTGTAGTCACCTGTCCTGAAACCCAACCATCGGCCATCAATGCAAAACTTACCGTTATTCCTTCATCGAACTGGCCAATATATACTTTGTTTCCTGAATACAATCCTCCACCGGAACCTGCATAACTTACATTGGGATAAATAATGGTAATCGTATCAATATCAGCGGGGGTCTGAGGGGTCTGCCCGGTTGGATAGGAATAAAATCCGAGTACATTTTTATAGCCGGCCTGTTCATGTACAAAAGTGATCCAGACATCGCAGGCTTCAATAAGGTGCAGGTTGTAATCCCATTGTGGGAGCAAATATTCCGGATGTGAGGAGGGTAGGGGTTCACCTTCGGGAAGGGTATTGTTAATATCGTTTAACAAACTTTGTGAGATAACATCATTTTGAGGTTCCAGATAGTCAGGAACTCCTTGTGAATCAAATCCTCCAAGGTATCCAAAATCAGTATTCAAATTTTTGAAGTTAACAATTGATTTCACCTTGGTATTTACCTGTTGCCCTCCAAGTGTGATGCTGAATCCATGATCGGTTAACTCAACCACGCCGGGTGAAGGAAGCCCAATAAAGTCGGTGGTAACATACAAACTTTGGTAATACGCGGGAACTTCATAATCAATATGGTAAATTCCGTTTTCATTGGTCGCTCCGCTTACAATTAATTTCCCACCTTCCAGGGGGTCAGTTGTAAAGACATTGATTTTCGCACCTTTAATTGGTTGGTTTGAGTTGTCGAGGGCTCTTACCTGAAAAGAAGCTTCGCTGCTGGTTGACCAATTAAAATCATTGGCAACAACCAAATCATCCATTCCTTTTGGTTTGTCAATGGGGTTGTCTTTTTTAGTGTTGCACGAAACAACTGCCAAAAGGCTGGCGATTAAAAGCAGAGTAAAATTAATACGTTTCATCTTTTTTTTATTGTTAATAATTTCTATCTATTAATTTAAATGGCAAATCAATTATTTCGCCAAATATCACAGTGCATTCAAAATATGCTTGTTATGAATAAATCGAGTCAATAACATTTTCCCATAAATGGAATCTATTCGGTACTTACATCAAATGAATAGAATTGAGAATACCCCACAAGCCGATCGTATTCAGGTACTTTTTCCTGATAATACACATAAACACAGTATTGATTCTTTGTTTCCCAATGATCTCCTTCAATGAGGGTTACATCGCCTTGGGTTTTCCCTTTTGGGACAACCACGTACAAGTAATCATAATACCCCTGCTTTAAATACATCCGCCCGTGGTACATGTTCATCCGGTTATCAAAAACCATTTTACTTTTTTCGTCAAGTTGCCAATTATTAAGCGCACCTAATAAAAAGATGTCTGCATCTTTTACAAGGGGTTGTTTTAACCAAAATTCTACCCAGGCGTATTCTCCTTCGGTACTGGTATTTTGTCCCTGCCGGGCCTTAATCAGTTTCCTGCCATTGATGTCTTCAATCAGGCTATATGGCTTATTGGGTCTGGGTACACTTGTGTGAAGGATCACGTTATAGCCATTCACATCATTAATAATTTCACTAATGTACATCGACTGGTAATAGAAGCTTTTCATATCGAAGTTCCGAAATTGATTTCCTCCATCGAAGACAATGCCATCGGTATAATCGAAATTGAGTTGGTCAAGCATTAGTGAAGTTGGTTTCAGGTTCACTTTCATGTTATCGTATCGCCCGTTTTGCATGATGTTCACACTCATGCGTTGTTCCGGCTCGGAATTAAATAAATCAGGGGTAAACAACGTTAGGTTGATTTGCTGTTTTTTTCTGACAAAGTCAAGGTTCTTTGGGTAATATGGTATGTTCACGTCAACTTTAACCAAAGGTTCCAACACATAGAATCTTTTAGTAAACAGCACATTCTCATCATCTGTATTGTCCAGATATACCTTAATAATATAGTTGCCTGAACGTTTTATCTGGATATCTCTGTTTGGAAAACTAAGTGCGTAATTAATATAAGGGGGGATGGCATTTAATGAGAAGTTGTAATTCGTAATGTCAGCTTCAAAAAAACCTTCCAGGTAATCCATTGGGTCAAGGTCGGAGGTTTGCCAATCTTTGGTACAATGAATTAAGGTGTATTTAAAAAGAAACGACTGGTTGCTGAGGTCGTCAAACGAAAGAGTCAATTTGTCGGTCGAACCCAGTTTGATGACGGGAGGTGCCAATTGATCTCCGCCAGGATAAAGCAGTACGGTCTGAATGTTGGCATCATAAACCAAATCATTGTTTTCAACCGTTTGTGCCCACGCCTTGGTCGGCAGGAGGAAACAAAACAAATAGATGACGATCAATACTTTTTGAAATCGATGCAAATTACCTTCACTCATTTTTTACTGTATAAATGATAAGATTATGATTTATTTAGAGTTAGTAAAAATAGGTATTATTTACAGACGATTCTCATATAAAACAGGATTATTGTCTAAATTGCGCCTCATTAATACATGAATTTATTTATATATGTCAACCAATTATCTTATTAATAAGGGTCTGGATATTAAGTTGTTAGGTGATTCAGAAAAAAACATCGTTGACTATAGTGCAAAGAGGTTTGCAGTCAAGCCAACGGATTTTATTGGTGTTTTCCCAAAAATGATGGTGGCAGAAGGTGATTTGGTTCAGGTAGGGACACCGTTGTTTTATGATAAAAATCGCACCAACATCATTTTCACCTCGCCCGTAAGCGGTAAAGTAGAAGCCTTAAAGCGTGGAGCCAAGCGTCGTTTGTTGGAAGTCATCATACAATCGGATGATAAATTTGATGCGGTGCAATTTGCGCCTCAAAAAGTGGATGGTATGAGCAGGGAAGCCATTATCGAAACAATGCTGCAAAGCGGTATTTGGCCTATGCTAAGGCAAAGACCCTATTCGGTGATTGCCAACCCTGCCGAAACACCAAAAGCGATCTATATTCCCGCTTTCGACACCTCTCCATTGGCACCTGACTTCGATTTGGTTGTACAGGGTAAAGGAGATGAGTTTCAAACGGGGCTTGATGTATTAAAAAAGCTCACCAATGGTCCGGTTCATTTGAACGTGGATGCGAAGAACACGACATCCAAGGTGTTTCTCAATTCTAAGAACGTTCAAATAAATAAGTTCAGTGGTCCGCATCCTACCGGTAACGTGAGTGTGCAAGCAAGCAAGATAAGTCCCATCAACAAAGGAGAATTGATTTGGTATCTATACCCACAGGATGTGATTACCATAGGAAATTTCTTTTTAACCGGAAAAGTTGATTTTACACGCATCATTGCACTTGCCGGTTCTGAGGTGCTGAAACCAAGATATTACAAAACCGTTCTGGGTGCTTGCATCAAGCGCATGGTCGATGGCAATCTCACCAAAGGTAATAACCGGACAATCAGCGGAAACGTATTAACGGGAGAGAAAATCGAGATGGATGGTTTTGTCGGTTTCTACGATTCGATGGTGACTGTGATTCCCGAAGGAAACGAAGCCGAGTTTTTTGGCTGGTTGCTGCCTGGTTTTAACAAATTCAGTTTTTCAAAGACGTTTCTCTCGTGGATGTTTCCCAACCGGAAATACCGCCTCAACACCAACCTCCATGGTGGACATCGTTCTCTTGTTATGACCGGCAAATACGAACAGGTGTTCCCCTTCGACATTTACCCCATGGCGCTCTTAAAAGCCATCATGGTGGAGGATATCGATGCCATGGAAAATCTGGGTATTTATGAAATTGATGCCGAGGACTTTGCCCTCTGTGAGGTGATCGATACATCAAAAACCGAGATGCAGTCAATCGTTCGCAAAGGCCTTGAGCTGATGCGCAAAGAAATGAGTTAAATATAAGTTAATCAGTATATATCGCATGAAAGCGCTTAGAAAACTATTAGACAAACAGAAACCCCATTTTGAAAAGGGCGGAAGGTTCGAAAAATTTCATTCGGCTTTCGACTCTGTCGAAACCCTGCTTTTTGTTCCAGATAAAGTAACTTACTCAGGATCGCATATTCGGGATGCTATCGATATGAAACGTACCATGATCGTGGTATTCATTTCATTGGTTCCCGCGTTGTTGTTTGGGATGTGGAATATTGGAAACCAGCATTTTTTATCTTTAGGACAGGTACCTGAACTTTGGACCGCCTTTTTTTACGGATTTCTGAAAATGCTGCCTATCATCATTGTCTCTTATGTGGTAGGGTTGGGTATTGAGATTATTTTTGCCCAGATAAAAGGGCATGAGGTAAATGAAGGCTTTTTTGTATCAGGACTACTCATCCCAATGATTGTACCTCCTGAAACACCTTTGTGGCAAGTTGCCATCGCGGTAGCATTTGCCGTTGTATTTGGCAAAGAAGTTTTTGGTGGTACCGGGATGAACATTGTAAATCCCGCACTTACTGCACGGGCTTTTCTTTTCTTTGCCTATCCGGCTGATATGTCGGGCGATAAAGTATGGATTGCCGATAAACTGGATGCTTATTCGGGTGCAACTCCACTAGGAAATGCCCTGGTTGGTAATTTTGACCAGATTCCTTCAACTTATGATATGTTTATGGGATTTATTCCAGGTTCTAATGGAGAAACCTCTGTCTTGATGATTCTTATTGGTGCCGCTATCCTGCTGGCCACAGGAATTGGCAACTGGCGCATTATGTTGAGCGTAGTTGTGGGCGGAATCGTTATGGCCTTGTTATTTAATTGGTGGGGTGCTAACAAATACATGGAATTACCTTTCTATAATCATTTGATTATGGGAGGATTTGCTTTTGGTGCTGTCTTTATGGCTACCGATCCGGTGACCGCTACCCAAACCAAAAAAGGAATGTATATTTATGGATTTCTTATCGGTGCCATTGCCATTCTCATCCGGGTATTTAACCCGGCTTATCCCGAAGGCGTTATGCTTTCGATTCTGTTAATGAATGTGTTTGCCCCGCTCATCGACCATTATGTGATAGAATCCAATATTAAAAAGCGGCTTAAGCGCATAAAAGTCTTAGTTTCTAATTAGCCAAAAAGAAGTAAAACCATGTATAGTAACGGATATATTTTCAGGTATGCTGCGATTATGGTCATCATTGCCGCCGCTCTGTTGTCTACAGCAGCGATGCTCCTAAAGCCTTTTCAGGAGCGAAATGTAGCCATTGATAAGATGGGAGGGATACTGGCCTCGGCCCATATTCCGGATGTGACGGCCAGTAACTCAATCAAATTATTTAATGAGTTCGTAACGGAGGAAATCGTCCTCGATCAAAACGGGGAGGTGGTTGAATCATATACAGAAGCCAACAAGGAAAATGCAAAGGCATTTAGTCTGGATATGAAAGTTGAGCTTTATAAAAAATCGCAGGGCAAACCTTTTGAGCTTCCTCTTTATGTAATAAACAAAAACGGGCAATCACTCTATGTGATTCCGGTCAGGGGTGTAGGTCTTTGGGGACCAATCTGGGGTAATATTGCTTTGAGCAGTGACCTGAATACCATTGTTGGCGTTACTTTCGACCACAAAGGTGAAACTCCCGGCCTGGGTGCCGAAATATCTACAGCGGCTTTTGAGGATCAATTTATTGGTAAAACGATTTTTGACAATCAAGGTCAATTTACTTCCATTATGGTGGTAAAGGGTGGTATCGGAAAATTACCCGAAAACGAGAGAATACACGGGGTAGACGCTATTTCTGGCGGCACCATCACAAGTAATGGCGTCAATGACATGTTGAAAGATGTGTTGGAGACTTATTTACCTTATTTACAAAAACACAGATAAACCATGAGCGCAGAAATCAGAGAACGTGAGGCACTTTTCTCATCCAAGAATATTAAATTGCTGAAGAATCCGTTAAATCTCAGCAACCCGATTACAGTTCAGGTGCTGGGTATATGCTCGGCACTAGCAGTTACTGCCAAATTAGAACCCGCCATTGTGATGGCTATTTCCGTAACCCTCGTCACCGCCGTTGCGAATGTAGTTATTTCTGTCTTGCGCAATGGAATTCCACCCCGGATCAGGATTATTGTTCAACTGGTTGTGGTTGCCACATTGGTTATCGTCGTCGACCAGATACTTAAGGCCTTTGTGTATGATGTTAGCAAACAACTTTCCGTATTTGTCGGGCTTATTATAACCAACTGTATCATCATGGGCCGTTTAGAAGCCTTTGCCATGGCCAACAAGCCCTGGCCTTCGTTTCTCGATGGAATTGGCAACGGTCTGGGTTATGGTTTGATTCTGATTGTAATTGCATTCTTCAGGGAACTGTTGGGGTCGGGATCCATCTATGGATTCAATTTAATCCCGGAACAATTTTATGAACTGGGATATAAAAACAATGGGTTGATGATCCTTCCTCCCATGGCATTGATCGTGGTAGGTGTAATTATATGGGTACAAAGGTATTATACACGTGATCTGATTGAGAAAAACTAGGTTGAACGATAAAACTCCATTATCATGCAGGAAATTTTTAACATATTTATAAAATCCATTTTCATCGACAACATGATATTTGCCTACTTCTTGGGCATGTGTTCTTATCTTGCTGTGTCGAAAACCGTGAAGACTTCTGTTGGGTTGGGTGCGGCCGTTATTTTTGTTTTAGGCATCACCGTTCCGGTGGACTATATGCTTAATGAATATATCCTGAAGGCAGGGGCTCTTGAATGGCTTGATGCTAGTTTCGTGAATGTTGATTTAAGCTTTTTAAGCTTTATCATGTTTATTGCCATTATTGCTTCCATGGTGCAACTGGTGGAAATGATTGTGGAGAAATTTTCCCCTGCACTCTATTCTTCCCTGGGTATTTTTTTACCACTTATTGCCGTTAACTGTGCCATCCTCGGGGGGTCATTATTTATGCAGGAACGTGAATATCAGAGCTTGGCGCAGGCCACCTCTTTCGGACTGGGTTCTGGTGTGGGCTGGTTCCTGGCCATCGTCGGTATCGCTGCCATACGTGAAAAAATCAGGTATTCCGATGTGCCTGCACCTTTGCGTGGCCTCGGCATCACCTTTATCATTACCGGATTAATGGGAATTGCTTTCATGAGCTTCCTGGGGATTAAGTTATAGAATAATTAAATTTTATATACAATGATTTTATTGCAAGTTGGAATTGGAGTGGTAATTGGCATAAGTATAGCCATCTTTCTGGCAACCATGTTGCTACTGGTTTGGTTACTGCTTTTTGCTCGTAAAAAGCTCATGCCTCAAGGAAAGGTAAAAATTGCCATCAATCAGGAGAAAGAATTGGAGATTGATCCCGGATCGACTTTGTTATCTACCCTCGCGAACAATAAAATATTCCTGCCCTCTGCTTGTGGAGGCGGGGGTACCTGTGCCATGTGCAGGGTTCAGGTGACTTCGGGTGGAGGAAGCATATTACCCACAGAGAAGGGTTTTTTTACCAGAAAAGAACAATCTCAACACTGGCGCCTGGGATGTCAGGTGAAAGTGAGAGAGGATATGGACATCACGGTTCCTGCAGAAATTTTTGGCATTAAGAAGTGGGAGTGTACCGTTGTTTCCAATCGCAATGTGGCCTCCTTTATTAAAGAATTCGTGGTGCGTCTGCCGGAAGGTGAAACTCTTAATTTCCGCTCAGGTGGTTACATCCAGATTGATGTGCCCAAGGTAGAAGTCGATTTCAGCACCATGATAGTTGAAGACAAATACAAAGAAGAATGGGATAAATTCAAGATGTGGGATTTGAAGATGAAAAATCCGGAACCCATTTATCGGGCCTATTCTATGGCCAACCACCCTGCCGAAGGGAATATCGTGATGCTGAATATCCGCATTGCCACACCTCCATGGGATCGTAAAAAAGGTGGTTTCATGAATGTGAATCCTGGAATATGTTCTTCTTATATTTTCTCCCGCAAACCGGGTGACAAAGTGATGGTCTCCGGGCCTTACGGTGAATTTTTTATCAAAAAGACGGAGCATGAAATGATGTTCATCGGTGGTGGTGCCGGAATGGCTCCCATGCGATCGCACATCTTCGACCAGTTTAAAACCAAACATACCAATCGAAAAGCTACCTTCTGGTATGGCGGACGCTCAAAACGTGAATTGTTTTACATGGATCAGTTTGAGGAAATCGAAAGAGAAAATCCCAATTTTAAATTTGAAGTGGCTTTATCAGAACCACTTAAAGAAGATAACTGGAAGGGTTATACAGGATTTATACACCAGGTGATTTACGATAACTATTTAAAAAATCATCCCGAACCTGAAGATATTGAATACTATCTCTGCGGACCGCCTATGATGAATGCTGCAGTCCAGAAGATGCTCGATAATCTTGGGGTCCCTGAAGAAATGATCGCTTTCGATGACTTTGGAAATTAATATAAAAAAACGGTGACATGGGTTGTCACCTTTTCTGCTTTTTTCTTGTCGTTGATATAATGTAAATTAAAGTATTCGAAAATGGTTAATCGCTGGATAGTGTTTATGTTGATAGTAATGGCGTCATTTCAGGTTTTTTCACAGGATGTGATTGTCTTAAAAAACCGGGCAAAAATTGATGCCAAAGAAGTGGCGATTAAAAGGAATGTGATTCTATATCAGGATTATGCCGGAAATTCCGGCTATCAATACTCTGTCGATATAAACAAAGTAGATTATATTCAATATCAAAATGGGGAAAAATTACAGGTTAACGAGATTACCGATATGAGTACCTCAAAGATGAACTATGGCCTCAACCTGATATCATTTCATATACTCGATTTTGCAATCAATAATTTCACTTTCTCTTATGAACGGATACTGGGCAATGGGAAATATAGCCTGCAAATACCCATTTCATTTGGATATGGGGATGATGGCGACCTTGATTTATTGCCTTTGCCTTTCGGAACTGATTATGAAAACTCTTTTGCTAATCGTTTTAGTACGGGGGTTTCGTTCAATATTTATCCTACCCGCCAGGGAAAAGTGCGTTACTTTTTCGGACCTTCAGTACAGATTGGTTCAGGGATCTACTTTCCAAATCATTATAATTACGACCCTGACGAAATAAAAACCGGATTTATGGGTTTTATGGTAAACAACGGGTTAATGATTTCACCCATAGAACACCTGAGTATGGCCGTGGTTGGTTCCGTTGGAGCACGCCACTTTTTTAAGATCGAAAATGGGAAAACCATTTCTACGCTTGGTATTTCCTTCAACCTGACTTATCGTTTTTAAATTAACAATTATGAAAAAGAATTTATTTGTGGCATCCACTTTATTGTTGTCGGTGTTTTGTTTATCCAACCTAAAAGCTCAGGATTTTATTTACCCACGCGATCAATCTGCACGTATCGCGGCCACTCATGTCGATATTGATAAAACTGAAACCAGATATCAACTCTTCGAAGGAAGTACCAGCGCTGTATTTGCCTTGAACAACAGCGATATCAACATGATCGTGTTTGAAGATGGGACCGTGAGGTTTATAGAGAATGAGGATCTGATCAAAAAGATTTACGATTATAACAAGAACTTATTTACCTTTCATTTGTTCGATTTAATTGTCAACGAATTTACCATTTCGTATGAACATATATTCTCCAATGGTAAAATAGGAGTTCAGATTCCCCTTTCAGTAGGCTTCAGCAATGAGAATATTAATGGTTTTGACGATATTGACAATAAATTTTATTCAGGTTTAAACCTTAATTTCTATCCTACCGGGCAAGGTAAAGTCCGATACTTTCTTGGACCTGGTTTCCAGTTGGGGACAGGCGAATACGAGCAGTATAATAATTATGGGGGAGACCCTACAGAAAGGTTCGACACGTTCTTTTTTCGCTTCTTTGTTAACAATGGCCTTGTGATAAGTCCTGTAAAAGACATGAGTTTAGGTGTAATTGTCTCCATAGGGGTGAGGTATTTAGGCAACCCGGATGAAAACCACGACGAGATAAAAACCGTAGGGGCTTTTGCCTTTAATCTGTCCTATCGTTTTTAGCTACCATGCGCATCAGAAGTGATTTTTTGATACTACTTCTTTTGCTCGGAGCTTGTTCCGCCAAAAAACCGTCCGAAGCAATACAACTGTTGGGAGAGGCACAGGGAACCTACTATTCAATTATCTATTTCGATAAAGAAGGGCGGGACTTTCAAAGTGAAATTGATTCCATTTTGGATGCTTTCGATCAGTCGGTTTCGCTTTGGGTGCCCGAATCCATCCTGTGCCACATCAACCGCAATGACTCCCTGGCTGTTCCTGACCAGTTTTTTATCGATAATTTTACTATTTCACAGCAGGTAGCCATTGAAACTGGAGGTGCATTCGATATGACCATTGGACCGCTGGCAAAAGCCTGGGGTTTTGGAAGCGATGGTCTGAAACAGGTAGATTCTCAAATTGTTGACAGCCTGCTGAGTTTGGTGGGTTACCAAAAGGTACAGTTGGTGAATGGTGAGGTGACAAAATCGGATCCGCGCATTTCATTTGATTTCAATGCGGTAGCACAAGGTTATTCAGTTGATGTGGTGGGCGGTTTTCTGGATCGTTGCGGCATTCACGATTATCTTGTGGACATAGGTGGCGAGGTGAAAGCCAAAGGCCGGAAGTCGGATGGCAGCCTCTGGAAAATTGGGATCGAGCAACCGGCAAAAGACAAAAACAGCGACCGGGTGTTGTCGGCAGTTGTTGAACTGGAAAATGCTTCCATCGCCACGTCGGGAAATTACCGAAAATATTTTGAGGAAGATGGTGTCAGGTATTCGCATACCATCGACCCTAAGACAGGATATCCTGCGCGGCAGAATTTGTTGAGTGCAACCATCTTATGCGACAGTACAGCTTTCGCAGACGCATATGCCACAGCCTGTATGGTGATGGGACTGGAAAAATCTCTTGCCTTTGTTAATTCAAATCCAAATTTGGAAGGGTTCTTTATCTATACAACTCCCGAAGGGTTTGCCTCCGTGGCGACGGAAGGATTTAAAAATAAAATTACAAAGGAGTTTGATGAGTAATCTAGCTTACCTCAAATTCCTTAAATTGCATCACCACAGGTGAGGTTTTATGTTCTTCCTTACCGTTTCCTCCTTCTTTACGACAGCTGCCGTCACCGGGGGCTCCTTCACAGGAGCAGCCTAAGGATCTCCCCGTATGGGGGTCTACAGATGAACATTGTTTTTTAAATTCTCCGTTTTTTACGAAAAACATTTTTATGGCGAAACCGGCTACCGCCAGTCCAATAAATACAACAGATATCAACAATACTTTAAGAAACATCTTTTAACTTTTTTGCAAAAGTATCAATTAATGGCCGACAGGTCAAGATTAGCTTCTAAATTAGTGCAATAAACAAACAATTTCTTTTATTAAGTTCCTTAACCTCATCCAGGCCAATACAGGCGGCGGTCAGACAGGGATGCTTGCCTTTGCAAAATCAGGCATCCCATATGATGAAAACTACAAATCCGTTTTGATCAGGGCTTAGGTTTTTTTAAATTGTTCTCATTTACTCTATAAGATAAAAAAGTGAAAAAGTATTGAAAATTTTGTTGTTTTTTAGCTCAGTTCTTTGTTGGCACCAGTAGTTTATTGTCCGAATGTATCAATCGGAATATTCATTTTCCACATCATTACAATACCAACTATTCCACCTATAATCCCAGCAACACAAAGAAGTTTGATTTTCATAGTCTCAAATTTTTCATTTCCTTTCTCGGTTTGAGTAAACATTCCAGGATGCTTAACTAATTTTTCAGCTCCTCCATTAAAGAAAATCCATTTAACACTCAAAATCCACTCAATAATAATCACAAGGAAAAAGATAATTACGATAGGATTCATTTCTCTTGGATTGAAAAATTCAAACATATTTTTAGTCAATCCAGTCAACATTCCAACTCCCATAACAACCCATGGGATATTCCCGTAAATTAACCACCCCTTAATCAGACTGTCATAAACTTCTTGTAATTCAGGATTCTCGGCGATATACTTTTTTAATTTTGATTTTCAAATCAGTCCATTGGCGACAGTTACAACTATGAACATTATCCAAAAATGATTGAAAATTGCTGGCATATTTTATTATTTAAGTTCTACTTTTAGAATTACGTTTCTATCTTCGTGTGTTATATAAGACAATCTTACTTGCTGTCCATTTCTCTTTATTGGTCCGCCATGTGAAGCTGTATTATTAAATCCATAATAGCTCTCATCAAAATCTGAATAGTCTAATGAAACACCATTTAGAGTAAAGCTTTCATGCATATGCCCACTATAAGGCATTGGGTCAAAATTTTCAATTTTACCTTCAATGGTTTTATATTCTCCGTTATTATAAATATCTCGAGTTTCGTAATACTCTTTAATCGCAGATGGAGCCGTAAATAAAGTAAATAACAATGCAAATCCACTAAAAATAAATCCAAAAACAATCGCATAGGTTTTCTTAAAGGATTTGCTTTTGTTATACTTTAAGGTAAAAATAGAAATCCCAAGTCCTATTAAAATAAAAAGTATCGGCATTAACTAGTGTGTTTTCATTCCGTCATTAATGACTTCATAAACTATCTTATAATCCATTTTGTATGTTTTTAATATGCACGATGTTTCTTGCTATTGGTGCCAACGTTGACAATATGAATAGTAAGGACTTGCAGCGATTACAGATACATTTTTGCTGTAGGTTTCTTTCTTATTCATAAGCTCAAATATAGCGAAAAAGCCTTATTATTTATATTGTGGGTTAGCAAAAGTGCATTATTTTCTTTTAATCCAGTTTTCAATTTTTATGTTCGAAATTCTTTCAAATTCCCGAGTATTTTCAGTAACCATTATTAAGTCCTTTTCAACTGCGGTACAACCGATTAACAAGTCGAAATCACTTATTATAGTGCCACTTTTTCTTAATCTTGCTTTTTCTTTGCCATAAAGTCGTATCGAATCATAAATTGGTAGAACAGAAATGTGCGATACAAACTGGTCAATTATTCTTTGATTTTTTTCTGGATTATCACTATTTTCTGCTCCGAACACTAATTCCGCAAGAGAAATTTCTGAAATGGCACATTTGTCAAGTCCCAATTCATTAAGCTTATTATTGACACCAAATTTTCCTCTAAAAAAGTGTATGCAAATATTTGAATCTAACAGATAATTCATTAAAAATCAACTAAATTATTCTTATCTACTCTTGAGTCTCTAATTTCCTTAATGATGTCATCAGAACTTCTTGAATCTTCCCATGCACCGTATAAACTATCAAGTTTGAAATTTTTATCTTCATTCAATTCAATAGATTCGGTGAGCTTAATAATTAATTTCTTCTTAGAAAAATTATCCAATTTGGTTAAAAATCCAAAGTATTTTTCAATTGTACTATTTGATAAAGCTAAACTCATAATCTATTTATTTATAGCAAATGTAGTGAAATTATTTTAAATCTAATTCTGAGTTGAAATGTGTTCTCCTAGCATTTTTGCCAACGGGAAGCATATGCTTTGTGGCGGACTTTAAAAGACAAATCTTTCTGTCCGCGATGATTTTTAATTGGAACTAAAATGTTCATTTTCAATACTAACTCCGCCATAAAGTATTATGCATTGTTACC
>Ga0210046_1002083_pt1 | contig 14615 bp, 24 predicted proteins | sample CryGeyCG2114_250_FD_185461 | JGI IMG/M metagenome (GOLD analysis project Ga0210046, IMG submission 185461) | Groundwater microbial communities from aquifer - Crystal Geyser CG18_big_fil_WC_8/21/14_2.50 (SPAdes) (version 2) | ecosystem: Environmental > Aquatic > Deep subsurface > Groundwater ... | reverse complement strand
ATGAATTCATTGAGTTTTCTCTGGTGTGTTGACATTAATTCGTTCCTAATGTAGTATATATGCAGTGAAAACGGAGAAGATCATGAAAAACTTTAAAGTTGGTGACTTGGTGACTTGGTGACTTGGTTAACCACTCACAACATTACTTTGAGAGCACTGGGAGCCCATTGATTCTCTCACTTATGGTATAGTCACTGAAGTTTATTTTTTGCTGGCGATTCTGATCTGGTCGCCGTTGCCGCTGGCCGCGTGTTCATTGGCAGGGTGAAGCGGGGGTCGGTCGTGACGCTGCAAGTCATGACATCAACGATTTCTTTGCTAGTAAAAAATGCCTATGATTTTTATGGTACGCCACTTGGACGTATGTGGTCTACTGCTGATCATGAACAACAACATTACATTTTCCGCCGCGAACTAAAATATTGATTGACGGAAACTGAAGAGCAGAAACTGGTTGCAGAATTATCCTCCTGTTGCACATGGTTGGAATTTGATAAAGTATTTTGAAGACAAATTTTTCGTAACAATTGCAATAAGGTTTAACCCTAATCATGGACTTTAGACGATATGAAAATGCGGTAAATGCCGCGTTCCATAGGCAGATTCAAGAATTCAAATTAATGGAACGTCAAGATTATCTTGAGTTGTTTTCCATCGCAATTCATTCACAATGGCGGGGCCAGGGTCTAGGAAGTGCGATTATTGAAGACTTGATCGAATTTGCTAGGGAACAAAAGAAGTACAAGGGTATTCAGTTACAGGTGGATCATAAGACAAAGGCAAAACTCGTCCCGTTTTATGAGAGTTTCGGTTTCGTGTCCATTGATGACGAAATAATGGATTTCATGCGCATTTATTTTGATGAGGTATAAAATGAATAAATATATTGTCGATGCTTTGACCACTGGCGTTGTCGATATCGAATTCACTAAGAAGAACGGTTCGACTCAATTTATGAAAGGAACTCGTTGTTTTGACTTGATTCCTAATGAACATTATCTGGTGGTCGATCCAATCAAGGAACAAAATGCTACGGAAGTTGATGCTGATCTGGTCAAGGTATTTGATCTTGATATCAACGAGTGGCGCGCTTTCCGTCTTTCTCGTCTAGTATCATGGTTCCCATAAACGATTCCTCCGGGAATGTAATATGATAGAGATTTTTATTGGATTTGGTGTTGGTGTTTTTGTGTGTTTCATGCTCAACATTTTGTGGGCATGTTATCGTAATACTCATGGAGAAAATAATGGCAACTGCTGAAATTGTACTACCCTCAAATCCCGCTGACCTGAAAGTTATTCAAGACGCAGTTAAGGAAGCAAACGATTCGATGATTCTAATTACTTCTGAAAAAGAACTAATCAAGGATATCGTGGCTGATCTGGCTGAGAAATATGAAATTCCTAAGAAGTATTTCAATAAGATGATTCGCACATATTACAAGTCGTCATTTGATAAGGAAATGGCAGAAAAGGACGATTTTTCGGAACTTTATATTGCGGTAACTGAGGCAAAGTAAATAAAATGACAACAGCTAAAGTTCGTGAAAAGCGACATGCCTCAGTCAAACAAGGATGGGCGCATAGTGTGCCTAAGTTCAACATCATGGACTATCAACTGTCTATGATCAAAGTGTTATCATATTTTGCCGCCGAGGTCGAGAACAAGGATAAGCAAGCAATTTCGATTTCGTATTGGAACAAGTCTGGTAAGAACGTCAAAGGTCTAGCACGATTGGCCGATGGTTGGTTCGCTCAAGCTGGCCCGCTCGCATATCTACTTGACAACAACGTGCCGCTAGAGCAGCATCACGAAAAATACCTCGAAGATGTTTATCAAACCCTCATGGATAGAGTGTCCAAGAGCATCGAGGACGAAAAACGTGAGGTCAAGGTAGTCTCACCTGTCGCCGTAGTTCCTAAAGACAAAAACCTGATTTTGGCAAAAAAACTTGGCGCTGAGATTGATGGGCATATCGAGCAGGCCTTTACTCTCAAGGGAAAGTACACTTTCGAAGTGCGCGACTTTTTGGTAAAGTCGGGTGCTTCTGCTCCCGTTGTGAAAATAATACTCGGTTTCTACACTGGTCTGAACAAGGAAATGAAACTCGCCGGCGCCGACGGAGAATATCAAACGTCGGAAGCCTATGCTTGGCTAGGTGTTCGTGGCATCAAGAGAATGCAGGATTGGATGCAAAATCTTGTAAATTCGTTGAATAACACAGCATTGGCAGTCAAGACTACTCGTAAACCGAGAAAGAGTAATGAAAAGCCCAAGAGTAAACTTGTGGCCAAGATTCAGTATCAGAAAGAAGAGGCCACGTTGAAACTTCGGTCAATTACTCCCGACAACCTTATCGGCGCAGGAATCGTTTGGATTTTCAATACACAATACCGTAAATTGTTCAAATATGTTGCTCAAGACGGTATGAAGATCACAGTCAAAGGTACCACATTGCAAAACTTCGATCCTGAAAAGAGTGGGGCAAAGACAATTCGAAAACCAGAAGCATATTTTCCAGAGTTGACAAATGCAACAAGTCGCCCATGGTCAAAAGCATTTAATGGTGTAAGGAGTGTTATGTCAAAGGCAACTGGTCGACTAAATCAACAATCTATTATTTTGAAGGTGTTCTAATGAATTACGATAAACAGTTTTAATGGATGGATGTTCTTTATGTTCTCGTTTCACGTGTCAATGGCATTTTAAAGGAAGAAGGTCTAGACGGTACTGTAAAGGTACATCAAATCTTCATCAAGAATATGCAAATTTCAAAGGAACTACAAGAGCCTGCATTAAATACAGAACGAACTAAAAGCTAAGGACTACGAAGTGCAGCTTGCCGCACTCGAAGCGAAACGTCTTACTGAACTTGCACAGAATCACGCAAACATTGATTATATGAATGCGAAGGCTACGATGAACATCTCCGAAGCTGTTCTTGAGGGTAAAGTAAACACCATCATTATGCCTTATGACTTCAAGGGCATGATCAACATCAAGTAAAGGAATTATATGACTGAAAATACTACTCCCGCAAAACGTAAGGGCAACCCCAACTTCGGTAAGCGTGACGAAAATGGAAATCTATTGATTTCTTCTGCGTCAAAAAAGAATGAAAACCATGTTGTTAGTGCATCAAAGGTACGTGAGTCTCTTGGTGAAATCTGGGCAAGTTTCTATGCGGCTATCTTATCAACGTACAACACTCCCGGCCCTGCTGTAGTCGCCGCGGCTGCCAAGACTGCCGACGATGCCTTAGTCGAATATAAGAAGCGTTTCTAAAATGATCCTTTTGGATTTTTCACAAATCGTTATTTCTGGCATCCTAGCAAACTTAGGAAAAGATGCCAGAAGGGACAATCCCAATGCCAAGAGTCTGATAAAGCATATGGTTCTTACTTCTTTGTTAACATATTCAAAAAAGTACACGGAAACATATGGTGAATTGGTTCTAGCTGTTGATTCGAAGCACTATTGGCGCAAAGACGTTTTCCCAAACTACAAGGGCAATCGTAAGAAGATGCGGGAAAAGTCTCATATCGACTGGGATTTTGTGTATGAAGTAATCAATGAAGTGAAAGACGACCTGCGTGAGAATTTTCGGTACAAAATGATTGAAGTTCAATGTGCGGAGGCGGATGATGTTGTCGCGTGTATCGTCAAGTATCTGCAAACAAACGAACTTGAACAAACTGGGCTTTTTCATGATTCCCCACAAGATGTTTTGATCGTAAGTGCCGATGGGGACTTTGTACAGTTGCAAGAGTATCAGAACGTTCGTCAATGGTCTCCGATTCTCAAGAAATTTGTGACACCAAAAATGTCGATCAAGGAATATAAGATCATTCATATCTGTACAGCAGGTGATGACGGCATTCCGAATATCTGTTCGCCCGATGACGTTTTCATGCGTGATGATCTGCGTCAAACTCCGTTCAAAAAAGCAAGACTCGAGGAATTTTTTGAAAAAGGGATCGATGCATGTAAGAACGACATGGAACGTCGAAACTTTCAGCGAAATAAGACTCTTATTGATTTTGATTGTATTCCCGATGATATATATCAGAAGATCATTGATGAATATACATCATATAAGATCAAAGGAAACAAGACGAAGGTGTACAACTATCTTGTAAAAAATCGAATGAAACTTCTGCTGGAAGATGCAGGTAAATTTTGAGGGAAAATATATGGCAATTGAATATGCTAATGAAATCTTGAAAAAGATTGACGATGCCGAAGGTGACACAAAGGTTCAGTTATTGAAGAAGTACGGAGCAATGACTCCATGGAATCTTCTGTTGAGTTTGAATTTTCATGATCAAATCAAGGTAAACGTGCCAGATGGAATGCCTCCATATAAGCGTGATGAATCTATCAATCCAGACTTTTTCAAGACGACACTAGGTAGAGAAATTCGACGTGTTGGTGCAATTCTCGTTGGTCGATCTGAACATATCGCAAAGCTGCAACGTGAGGCAATCTTCATTCAGATTCTTGAAGGTGTGCCACCTGGCGAGGCCGACGTCCTTTGTTTCGCCAAGGACAAAGCACTTGAAGAAATGTATCCAACGATCACGTATGATCTAGTCGCATCTGTTTTCCCGGATTATTGCCACAAAACAGAGACTAAATAAAATGCCCTTGTATGAGTTTCAATGCACAAAATGTGGGCATGTTTTTGAAGAATTTTTGAGCGTCAGTAATCGTCATATGCCTGTATCCCAAGCATGCCCATCATGTGAGGAATCCGGAAATATAGTGTCAGTTTTAGGCACTCCACCAATTGCTGATCCAGTGCGTCTTGGAAGAATCAAAGCGCCAGAATCTTTTAGAGACTTGCTCCGTCACATAAAGAGCAGAAATGCCGGCAGCACACTTGATATAAACTAGGAGAAACCTTGTATTCTACCGATGATGAAGCACCCACAATCGACAAACTGCGTGATCGTCGCAAAAAGAAAGTTCCCGCTGCAAAGAAAAGTTCCAGTTTCGATAATTTGGCGTTGAAGCATGTCGAACCTCTTACCGAAGCACAACGACAACTTTTCTTTTCTGTCAAGGAAGGTTATAACGTAATCGCCGATGGAGCAGCAGGCAGCGGAAAGACTTATGGAGCAACTTATCTTGCACTCGAAAAGTTGTTCAACAAAGAAATCGATAAGGTGGTATTTGTCAGAAGTGCAGTCAATATTAGATCACAGGGGCACTTGCCCGGCACGCAAGACGAAAAAGAAGCAGTTTATACGATTCCCTTCAAGGAAATTGTAAATGATATTTGTGAGAACGGTACTGCCTGGGACATTTTGTTCAAGAAAGATTTGATCAAGTTTCTTACGACAACATATATTCGTGGTATCACTCTAAAGAATTGTGTCATTATTTTTGATGAGTTTCAAAATGCAGATTCCGGGGAATTGTTTGCTGTTTCGTCAAGACTTGGTGAAAATTCAACGATTATATTTTGTGGCGACACATTTCAAGGAGACTTGAATCGAAAGCGTGAAAAGTCCGGGCATGATTGGTTGCTAAAAGTATCTGATAAGATGCCCGATTATTTTGATGTTGTCAACTTCACATATTCGGACATTGTAAGATCGGAATTTGTAAAACAGATGGTTATGGCTGTAGACGTACTAGGATTAGACTGATGAATATTGGAGATACAGGACTAGCATTAATAAAGAAATGGGAAGGATTTAGCGCAGAGGCTTACTTAGATTCTGTCGGAATTCCAACAATCGGCTACGGTACGATACGTCTTCCTAATGGAACTAGGGTGACTCTTGGAATGACATGCACAAAGGAAGAGGCTGAAGAGTGGCTTGAACATCATATCAATAATAAGGTTACTCCATGCATCACTGAGACAGTTAAAGTGGCTCTAACACAACCAGAAATTGACGCTATATACTCATTCATATACAACTTAGGTTGTGCAAACTTCAAGAGATCAACACTTCTGAAGAAGATAAACTCGGAGGATTTTGAGGGAGCATCCTTGGAATTCTCAAAATGGAACAGAGCAGGGCGAAAGGTTATTGCCGGACTTACTGCGCGGAGACAAGATGAAGCTAAATTATTTATTTCTTAGTTGTTTGTTATGGTCGTCGGTGGCTAGTGCTGCCGATATGATTCTTCCAATCAACAACATTCATGATGGTGATACGATTGAAACATCCCTTCCAAGTATTCCTACACCGTTGAATAAGGTTGGTATTCGACTATACGGCATTGACACACCCGAACTTCACGGTTACGCATGTGAGGATGAACATCAACTTGCGATAAAAGCAAGAAGCCGGCTAATATCAATATTTGGAACAGATAAAGTCATGCAAGTAAAAGATATGAAGTGGGATAAGTATGGTGGTAGAATTGATGGAAAGGTTCTTACTCTAAGTGGAACTGATGTTGGGCAGACTCTTATAAGTGAAGGTTTAGCCCATCCTTATTTTGGTGCTAAGAAAACCCCGTGGTGTCCTGTAAAATGAATAACGCTCAAATACGTACTCTTTTTATCACAAAACAGTCTGAGATTGAATCTCAGCAATATCATGGTTACTTTAGACAGTTTTCGGGTTTGTTCAATTCCGCTCGTCTTGTTTCTGAAATGTTGAACGATCAACCCGGCATCGATTCAAAATGCATCACGGTACAAGATAACAACGGAATTGATCGTGAAGTTACGTTATATAAGCCTACTCATGTGTTTATCGAAGCATTCTGGGTTGTTCCTGAGAAGTTTAAAATTCTTAAAAAGTTGCATCCTGGTGTAAAATGGATTATCAGAATTCATTCAGAAACTCCATTCTTGAGTACCGAAGGCATCTCGATGGATTGGGCAATGAAGTATATCACGCAAAAGAATGTATATCTGGCACCAAACGCACCTAGAATATATAATGAAATCAAACATCTAGTGGCTAGTGTTCATGGGCATGAGTTGAAGAAGAAAGTTATTTATCTTCCAAACTTCTATTCTGTCGATAATGTCATGCCAGCGAAGACTAAGTTGGGCACACCGGGTGAAATTCATATTGCGTGTTTTGGTGCAATTCGTCAACTAAAGAATCAACTGATTCAAGCAATATCCGCAATAAAATTCGCTGATAAACACAGACTTAAATTGAAGTTCCATATAAACGGTAATCGCGTTGATTATGGTGGTAACCCAATTCTCAAAAATATTGTTGATTTGTTTTCACATCATCCCGAACATGAATTAATCCAACATGATTGGATGCCTCATGAAGAATTTCTTGCGCTGATCAAAACTCTCGATATCGGTATGCAGGTTTCATTTACAGAAACATTCAATATCGTTACGGCTGATATGGTTATATGTGGAATTCCCGTCGTTGTTTCTGATGAAGTTCAATGGTCGAGTATATTCAGTAAAGTTAATCCAACAGACAGTGATAATATAACGGCGACGATGGAATTTGTTTGGAACTGGCATCCGTTTGTTCATTGGAGAAATACCAAGGGGTTGAAGAAATATTCTGATACGTCGAGAATATTATGGACCGACTACCTATACAATAACTAAATTTGACTTAAAACCGTAAACATGATAACATAGTTATGTTGACTAATGAAAGGTGAGAATGCTTACAGAAATCGATGAAATTTGTTTTGGAAAAGATTATATACAAGCAACAGGCACTTCTACTTTTCTTTTGAATGGAGAAATCGAACAGCAAACTGCACAGAATGTTTCTGAATGGATACTTTCTTGTAATTGCGCAGAAGATAATGAGGAAGAACGTCGACCAGAGTCATTGACTCTTTTCATAAACTCCGGTGGTGGTGATCTTCATGCCGCTTGGCAAATAATCGCAATGCTTCAAGGAAGTCATATTCCAGTAAGAACTGTCGCCGTTGGTCTATTGGCGAGTGCAAGTCTTCTGATATTCTTAGCAGGTCACAAGAAAATGCGATTTATGACGGAGAACGTTACTGTCATGAGTCACCAATATTCTTGGAGCGCAGAGGGTAAGCACCATGAATTAATGGCGCAAGTTAAGGAATATGATCTTACACATAAACGCCTTATTGCTTACTATAAAAAGGCGACAAATACAACAGAGAAAAAGGTACTTAAATATTTCATGCCTCCACAGGACATGTACTATTCCTCAAATGAAGCAGTTGAATTAGGTTTAGGTGACGCAATTATTTCTTTATCTTGAAAGGTATTTTATTATGAAAAAAGTAATAATTTATGAAAGTGATGCACATCTTCATCGTGAAAAGGCATTTTCTAATGCCCGCGAATTGAATGGATGGAATGATTATGAAGCAATTCTATACGCCGCGCAACGGTCTCGAATGCTCGGCGTCAACGGCAAAGCCAGCCATATCAAACATCTAAATTATGACAAGCCTCTTGTCAAGTCAGAATATAAAAACAAGACCTCTGTAGTTCTTCAAGAAATGGCAGAAGGTAAATTCTTTAACGTGTGATTATGACTGCAAAAACTCTAGGTAACATCGGTGAGAACATAGTCAATATGTTTTTTGACAAGTCTAGAATATCGCGTAGAAATGAGTGATGATATTTTTGATATGGGGGGAAAAAGACATGACTGCCGATGGGCTAAAAGACGAAGTTAAAACACAGACACCATGGTATAATCAAAAACTATTTTCATTTGACGAATCTCAGGAACTAAAAATGAGAAATGCCGGTAGATTGTTTATTGTTGGATATAACAGTGGAGATAGCGTTTCACAAGATTGGGCGAATTATATATGGCACGTTAATGAGAACTTCGCCGTCGATAGTAGATATGTTAAAAGTTATGGTAATAAGACTAAACGTATGTTTGCTATACATGTTAATAATAAAGCTATTCAACGGGTACATAAACTAACTTCGACGGAAATAATATCTCTAAAGAACCACACAACTTCTACGTGGAATAAACTATGAAACATGTAATGATTGACTTAGAAACATTATCGACAAGACCTAATGCGTCAATTCTAAGTATAGGTGCTTGTCGATTTGATGAAAATGGAATTGACACGGACGGATTTTACGTGAATATTGATCCTCATTCATCAAAAGAATATGGAACACACGTATCTAAATCTACGTTGAAATGGTGGTCGGAGCAAAGTAAAGAAGCAATCGCCCAACTTCAAGTTGACCAAAGACCCTTAACATATGCACTTGACTTATTCTTGGAATGGTATGGATCAAAGAGTATGAAGACATGGTCTAACGGCGCATCTTTCGATTTGCCCATTCTTTCTTACTCTTTGGATGCAACTAACAGAAATATTCCTTGGAAATACTATCACGGATTATGTGTCAGGACTATTACTGATCTAACAGGGCAAAAGATCGATAGAACTGCCGGAACAGCACACAACGCACTTGATGACGCAATCAATCAAGCAAAATTTATGGTGGAATTTTTGAAGCAGGTGAAGGGATGACACAAGTAAAAGTTCAAGTATTCATGCTGGCATCCTTCCCGATGTTAGAGTTAGTGGGTGTTGGTGCACCGCGACTAACACCATTTATAAGGAATAAAAGATGAGTCAAATTAAAGTAACAATTTATATTTCAGTTGACGAACACGGCAATTATCAAGCGGTCGGTTCTTCTACGATCAACGGAGATATGCCAAGAAATACTGCAATCTCGCTGGTTGAGGATGGCATCGTTAGACCAGAGACTGGACATAAGACGCAATCATTCAACGTAATGGTCGATCTACCGGAGCCATATATACATGATACGCCAGTAGAACCAGTAGAACCAGTCGAAGTTGTTGCAGAAGAACAACAAAGTGAAAATAGTTGAAAAATTTTCACGAAAACATGATACTTTTCGTGAAAGGATGTATATATAAAAGATATGAAACAAGGAACTAACATGCTCAAAACGGTCAGAAATTTAGCGAAAGCCTGTGCAACAATGCATACCGGCTCACGCCTGCCCGTAAACTTTAGTTATGATACACCAAATACATCGATTAACGGGCAGTCAGAAGGTTGGAAGATGTAGGGTTCTAAGATCAAAAAGTTGTTTAGTTTCACACACTTAGAACCCAAGAACAAAATTCTTGGGTTTTTTGTTGACATAAATTAGTTCGATCTGTACAATGGTTCACATGATGTAAAACAAAGCAGCAACCAGTTCTTTTAGTGGAGACAAGCAAGTAGTGTTAGTAGCCGGGTGCGCGACGAAGGGTCGGTAAGACCGAAAATGGGCAAACGTTCGAATATCAAAAGGCAGTAGACGTACTGTGCAGAAGTGACTGTTCATCAAGTTCTGCCAAGTCTCCACTAAAAGAATTGACAAGAAATGCGAAGTTGTGTAAGATGATTGAACAGTGCAGCAAACAGTTCTTTGAAATCTTGGTCTTCTCGTAGTAGTACAATGGCTAGTACGCAAGGGCCGACCTAGTGAAAACTAGATTGTCGGAATCGCCAGTGAAATATGGGTTCGAGTCTCTTCTGAGAAGAACAAGTTTTGAAAGAGTTGACAATAAATGATGACTCATGTAAGATGATTGAACTGAAAACGAAAGTGAGAACGAACAGAGAATGCGGCAACTAATACAGGGCTATACTTGACAAGTGCCCGACAAGAAGTTTCTCAACTGTGAGACTCGGTACGCAGTGAAGAAGATTACGGAGGCAATTCCGAGTAAGGTGCGAAAGTAACGCGGGCTATAAGCACTGGAAAAAGATAAAAGGGCGGCTGTTCGGATGAAAGTGTGGCGAGAACACATGAGTATAAATGACAGGTAGAGTGGTTGATGAAAATTTACGCTAGGCTTAATAAACTCATGTATTGTTTTCATCAGCCCTCATTTTGAATCATTTGGCTGACTGACGGCATATAGAACGTGGCGTCGAATGATTCAAAATGAGAAATCTCAGAATGCCCCTGTAGCCCAATCGGTAGGGGACTTAAAATCCCCAAGTGTCGGTTCGAATCCGACCGAGGGTACCAAACAAACTGTTAATTTGCATATATAGAGTATATACTTTATATGTGCGGATTAATATGAATTACAAGAAAATTTACGATCAAATAATAGAAAAACGAAAGCACGATATTCCGAATGGTTATGTTGAAGTTCACCGCATTATACCTAGGACATTTGGTGGATCGAATGATAAAGAAAATTTAGTGGCGATAACAGCTAGAGAGCATTTTATTTGTCATCTATTGCTGACGAAGTTGGATTCAATGAATTTGTGAATCAAACTGGTTACAAGTACACCCAAGAAAACTTTGTTCAAATGTGTATAAAATACGTTGATAATTTTAACCCCCAGAATGGGGTGAAAAGAAGAAAATCCGGGATGGCTGACATGGTGTGAAGCGGCGGACTGTTAATCCGTTTAAGGCAGGGTCGGTACCTGCTCCCGGAGCCAAATATGGTAATCTGGTCCATAACTAAGAAAATGCCTGCTAGGTCGGCGATGTTTTTGAAGTAAACAAAATCAGACTAAATGAGAGATCATTTAGTGGAGACAAACAAGTGACGACGGCAATAGTTCAACGGCAGAACACCATCGTTAAAAAGATGGAAACTAGGTTCAAATCCTAACTCGTCAACATCAATTGTACTGCTGATCACAGTGGGAAAATACTAGTTATCCCGAAGTCTCCACTAAATGATTTCAAAAGTTATATGGGTGTATTGGTGCTATGGCGTGTGCACCGGCGGACTGTAAATCCACTCCCTCGTTGGTAAACACTGTAAGTTCGACTCTTACTGCACCCACCAGTTTTGATTGAGCGACTTGCACGTTCGTCAAGCGTAAATAGGGGCGCCGATAAACCTTACCAATCAATCTTTTATACCTCATTCGTCTAATGGTCAGGACGCCAGGTTTTCAACCTGGCGATGTAGGGTTCAATTCCCACATGGGGTACCAGTTTCAAATGCGGCTTCTCAAGGGAGACTCCAGGCTCATAACCTGAGATGGGAGAGTGTTCGATTCATTCGGCCGCAACCAGTTTTAGGATAAGTACAGCAACCAAACTATAATTGAAAGTCAGTCGGCTGTCCTGGCATTAAACAAAGCGACCAAACTTATCCTGTATTACATTGTCTGAAGCCCTTCCAGCATCTCCGAAGAGTTTGCGTAGGGCAACTCGCTGAAAGACAAAATTCCACGTTTGCGAGTATCGTGGACCAATAATGCTGCTGTAGCTGATGCGGTCATAGCGGGGGATTGAAGATCCCTTGAAAGAGGTTCGATTCCTCTCGGCAGCACCAAAACAATGGGCTTCTAGTGCTAACGGAAACACATCTGTCTCCACAAACGTAAACTTCTTATAAATACAAGTGAGGAGGTACTATATGCATTATTACTTGTATCAAATCACCAACAAGGTGAATGGGAAGATTTACGTAGGAGTTCATAAGACCCAAAATTTAGATGATGGGGTATATGGGTTCTGGAAAAGTTATTCGGGCTGCAATCGCAAAGCACGGCGCTCATAACTTCGAAAAAGTCATACTTGAGACTTTCGAGACTTCGGAAGCTATGTATGCGAGAGAAAAAGAAGTAGTTAACGAGGAATTTCTTCTGAGAGAAGACGTTTATAACCTCAGAAGAGGTGGTAGTGGTGGATTTGATTTTTTTTGAATAAAATCATGCCCATATTGCGGAAAGACTGTCAGGGTGGCATAATGAAAAGATGGCATTTTGAAAAATGTAAATATAAGGGGGATGGGACTGCTTGACGTGGTCACCGCACTTGCAATGCGGACATCAGATCGGTTTGATGCCGATATCCTCCACCAAAACAATCCTTCTGTAGTTCAACTGGTTTAGAACAGGCGACCGATAATCGTCAGATTCAGGTTCAATCCCTGATGGAAGGACCAAAATTTTGTAAGTTATAAACAGAATGTCTTATCTATAAGTAACTTACAATGAATTACAAGAAAATTTACGTTCAAATAATAGAAAACCGAAATAGTTAAAGCTGGATTAGCCAAGCGGTCGACGGCAACTGCCTTGTAAGCAGTCGGGGAAACCCCTCACAGGTTCGAATCCTGTGTCCAGCACCAATTATCCGTGATTCGCCTAGTCCGGTATGGCACTCCGTTTGGGGCGGAGAATAACGGGAGTTCAAATCTCTCATCACGGACCATACGCGGCAACTAATCATTGCCTAGTCGGCAGAGTGGTCGATAACTGCGACGAATGAAGTGGCGTGATTGCCATGAATAAACCGACCTAGGTATGCCATCTGGTGTGTATCGAATGAAAGACACGTCATGGGAATGAGTGGCCCTAGGGTCTCTGTGATACTCTGTTTGACAACCAGATCAAATTATGGCTCGGTAGCATTAAGATAATGCGCTCCCCTGTCTAGGGAGAACAAGAGGGTTTGATTCCCTTCCGAGTCGCCAGTTTAGGATGACTACAGCAATTAAAATCTCCTTCTAAGAGAGTGGTCGGTGGTTCGAATCCACCTCGGCGGTGAGGTTAAACTCGTCGTTGGTAGCTCAGTGGTAGAGCACTTAACGTTCATCCTGTTATATAAAATGCCCTCTGAAGTGTAATGAATGCACGATTCGCTACGGACGAATTAGAACGGTTTGATTCCGGCAGAGGGTGCCAATCAATGCAGCTAAGCTCATGGAGAGTCCCGCGCCTTCCAAGCGTTGGAGAGTGGATTTCGATCATCCCTAGCTGCTCCATTTAATGCGTGTGTAGTATAGCCTGGTTATTATTCGGCGTTGCCAACGCCGAGACCCCGGTTCGAATCCGGGCACCCGCACACAAAAGTAAACTTCTTACAAATACAAGTAATATGACAAACGGAGAAATCCTTGTTCTTTTACTTGTATCAAATCACCAACAAGGTGAATGGGAAGATTTACGTAGGAGTTCATAAGACTCAAAATTTAGATGATGGGGTATACGGGCTCTGGAGCAATAATTCAACGAGCAATTAAGAAATACGGCTTGGAGAATTTTGAAAAAGTCATACTTGAGACTTTCGAGACTTCGGAAGCTATGTATGCGAGAGAAAATAGGTTGTAACTGATGAATTTCTTCTGAGAGAAGATGTTTATAACCTCAGAAGAGGTGGTCAGGGTGGGATTATATAAATTCTGACACTGAATCATTAAGGTTGAGAAATAAACAAAATCGAAAAACACCAACCAAAAATTGTTTGAACGATACGGAGAAAATTGGTCGAGTATTGTTGGTAAACTTGGCGAAGTGGCCACTCAACTAGCGAATCCTGGTTTAGCTAGTAGCACAGCAAAGCGAGGACACTTAGAAGGATGGATTAGCTTTAAAGGAAAAATTCATTCAGAAGATACCAAAAAGTTAATGTCATTGAAAGCAAAAGAAAGACTAAAAATACCATCAAACAATTCTCAATTCGGAACATGTTGGATCTGGCACGAATTGATAGGAAATAAAAAATGTAAAAAGACGATCTTTCTTTGTATCTCGAACAAGGATGGTATAAGGGAAGACGTATTAAGTTTTAGGATGATTACAGCAACCAAAACAAAATCAAACTTTTCCTTTGACGAGAAAATCATCCTGTAATACATCGGTATACTCATCAACAAATATTTATATGAGTATACCGATAGAA
>Ga0210046_1002080_pt1 | contig 14625 bp, 15 predicted proteins | sample CryGeyCG2114_250_FD_185461 | JGI IMG/M metagenome (GOLD analysis project Ga0210046, IMG submission 185461) | Groundwater microbial communities from aquifer - Crystal Geyser CG18_big_fil_WC_8/21/14_2.50 (SPAdes) (version 2) | ecosystem: Environmental > Aquatic > Deep subsurface > Groundwater ... | reverse complement strand
ACTAATATGGCAAATGTGGATTCGCTGTCCAGCTTGTACTGCTATTTCTATCATTTGCTCAATAACATCGGCTTCTGCATGAAGTAAAATAGGTGTTTTTTTTGGCCAGACATCGCAAATATTTTTAAATGCTTTTTCATCAACTATGTAATTCCCTGTTGTTTGGTTTAAATAAATCTTTAAGCCAAAAACTTTATCTTGAACGTTTTTTAAATCTTTCAAATTTTCTCCGAGTGAACCAAAGTAAAAACCAACATCACAGACAATTTTTTCACTGGCAATCTTTTGTTTTTCTTCCAATGCTTTAATCGTTGTAATCGGAATTTTATTATTCGGCATATCTAAAATCGTCGTAAATCCACCAACAAGAGCCGCAGAAGTCCCAGTATAAAAATCCTCTTTATAAGTTTGCCCCGGATCTCGAAGATGGGTATGAACGTCAATCAAACCAGGTAGTCTTAACATTAGATGAAATGATATAAAAAAGGAATTTATTTATCAAGGGAATTTTACCAAATTTTATTTTTGCCATTGAAAAGAAGAAGAAGTATAATGGCTCTAAACTAATATGAAAAAATCAACATCTCGTCGAAATTATCAAGAAAGAAAACAAAAAACTAAAGATGAAATAGATCGAAACAGGTTGATAAGAGCAATGTTGGCAACTTTTTATGCTATTATTTATTCTGAAAATAAATTACCTAAAGTCGAGGGTAGTGTGCATAACGTTGAAGAAGAAGTTTATAGACCTACATTTACGGGCAGAGATTGAGTTTCACTTCAATTTTAAATTAACCCCTCAACTTTTTTTATAAAATAATTATTGTCTGGATTCCCGCCTCCGCGGGAATGACATAAATTTATTTCACTGAAAAATTTACTGTATGGTTTGAAGAAAATAACACTTCAAAAGTTTCCAAAAATCCTTGCCTTCCAAGGAGAGGAGGAATATTATCTTTATCTAAAAATCCAACTGGAACTGTTCTTTCCCAATTTCCAATTTTGACATTTAAATCTTTTTTAAGATAAACTTTTTCCTCTCCGCCTATTCCTGCTGTTTTGAATAATTGACATTCTTTTTTCAAATTTATTTTCAATCTTTCGACAAAATTAATCGGTAGTAATGTATAGTCAGCTCCGGAATCAACAATCATCCAAACTTCATACCAGATTTTTTTTGCTTCCGAATATAAAAAAACTTGAGCCATCGGTCGAAAAACTTCCTTAAAAATTGAAGATTGTTTCTTTTCGTATGGAAATGTTAGAACCATAAAATTAAAGTATCAGCTTTCGGTATATATGTTAAGGCGGGAATTTCACCTGGATATTTTTTTTCCAAGCGATCAAGAATTTTATTAGCTGTTTTTCCGGTTTTAGCAGTAAATACTTGATTGGCAATTAATATAATATGTTTTCCTTGGTATTGAGGATCACTCATTAATTTAATCATTGATATTTTTTTATCGTTTTTCATGATTTTAATATAAGTCTTCTATAATCTAAAGTCAAATCATAAATACTCATCCCAACTCTTAATCTTTAGATCTTTGATCTTATATCTATCCAGTGCATTGACAAAAAACCTGGCGGAATTAAGGTCTGTAAATAACGGTATATTATTGTCGATCGCCGTCCTTCTGATCAAATATCCATCGGTGATCACTCTCTTGAAAGAACCTTCATTGTTATAATCCTCGCTTAAATTAATAACCAATGAAACTTGATGTTTTTCGATTAAGTCAATAACTGTTGGGCTTTGTTTGTCATAAAGTTTATGAACTAATTTTGTCCGAACGCCTTTAGTTTTTAGAAACAGATGAGTTTTTTTAGTTGCATAAAGTACAAATCCAAGATTTTTTAACCGCCATATTGATTCGGCAAAACGAAGTTTAAATTCCGCACCTCCAATGGTTACCAAAGCAGATTTATTCTTTAAAGATAAACCGGTGGAAAACAAAGCTTTTAAATAAGCTTCTTCGGCGGTCTCACCAAAACAGGCGACTTCCCCGGTTGATCCCATCTCAACTCCTAAAGCCGGATCGGCTCCTTCCATCCTTGCAAATGAAAATTGAGGAGCTTTAACGGCTACATAGTTAGGATATTTAATTCTTTGTTCCTTCGCTTTCCCAAAAAAACTATCAACAATAACTTCGGCAAAATTGACTCCGGTCACTTTGGAAATAAAAGGAAAAGTCCTTGACGCCCGCAAATTCATCTCAATCACATAAACTTCGTTGTCCTTGACCATAAATTGAATATTAAAAGGTCCAGAAATATTTAAAGATTTGGATAATTGCTTAGCAATCTCAATCATTCGCTCACCGCTAAAAAAACGAACTCGCTCGGCCGGATAGACAATCGTCGCATCCCCTGAATGAACACCGGCATGTTCGATATGATTGGAAATAGCAAAAACTTTAACGTGGCCTTTTTCAGCTACTCCATCAAACTCCACTTCCCGGGCATTTACCATATATTTTGAAATCGTTACCGGATGTTTTTTATTGATATTGGTTGCTTTTTCTATAAAATGCTTCAATTCAGTCGGGTTATAACAAAGGTTCATAGCTGCGCCAGAAAGAACGTATGACGGCCTGACTAAAATCGGATAGCCAACATCACGCGCAAATTTTAAAGCCACTTCCATATCAGTAAAACTATTCCAAACCGGTTGTTTAATATCTAGATCATCTAGTAATTGGGAAAATTTTTTCCTATCCTCCGCTCTATCTATATCAACTGCTACTGTTCCTAGTATTTTTATTCCATATTTATGAATTTTATTGGCAATATTGTTTGGAGTTTGCCCGCCAACGGAAACGACCACTGATGAGGATTTTTCAAACTCATAAATATCTGCTACTCGCTCAAAACTGATTTCTTCAAAATAAAGACGGTCGGATACATCATAATCTGTGGAAACGGTTTCCGGATTACAGTTAATTATGATCGATTTTTTACCGTATTTTTTAAGATTTAAGGCGGTGTTTACACAAGTCCAATCAAACTCGACCGAAGAACCAATTCGGTACGGTCCAGAGCCTAAAACCATCACACCATCTTCTCCTATCGGTTTTATATCATTGTGATTTCCATTATAAGTGGTGTACAAATAATTTGTTTTGGCTGGAAATTCTCCGGCTAAGGTATCGATTTGAAAAACTGAGGGCGTGATTTTAAGTTTTTTTCGATATTCTCTGAATTCAAGTTGGGTGACTTTTAGTAATAGGCCAATTTTTCTATCAGAAAACCCCAACTGTTTTATATGTAAAATATCCTGTTTTGATAACTTATTAATTGTCCCTACGTCTAATAATTCCCTTTCCGCCTCAACAATTATCTTCAAACGATTTAAAAACCATGGATCAATTCCGCTTAATTCATAAATTTTTTGAACAGTTATTCCTAATTTCAAAGCTTTGGTAATGAAAAATATTCTTTTGGAGTTAGCCTGTTTAATTTTGGCCAAAATTTCATCTGTGGTTAAATTAAAATTGTTATCCGTAACTCCCAAAACACCAATATCTAACATGCGGACACCTTTTTGTATTGCCTCTTCAAATGTCCGTCCGATTGCCATAATCTCGCCTACCGATTTCATACTACTACCAATCTTTTCCGAGGTTCCCTTAAACTTATCCATATCCCACCTTGGAATTTTAACTACAATGTAGTCCAAGGCCGGCTCAAAGAACGATTGAGTAATTTGGGTTACCTGATTTTTGATTTCCATTAAGCTCTTCCCTAAAATCAATTTGGCGGCCACGTAAGCTAACGGGTAACCGGTTGCCTTTGATGCTAGAGCAGAAGAACGGGATAGACGCGCGTTTACTTCAATAACGCAATATTCAATCGGAGACGACGGATGAGGATTAAGCGCAAATTGAACATTACACTCCCCCACAATCCCCAAGCTTCTGACAATTTTGATAGAAAGTTCTCGAAGATGGTGATATTCAAAATTAGTTAACGTTTGACTAGGAGCTACAACGATTGATTCCCCGGTATGAACGCCTAAAGGATCAAAGTTCTCCATATTACAAACTGTCACACAGTTGTCATATTGGTCTCGGACAACTTCATATTCTATTTCTTTATAATGACGAAGATACTTTTCGACTAATATTTGTGGCGAAAAAGTTAGGGCTGTTTGGACTACCGAAATAAATTCTTTTTCATTATGGGCAACCCCCGATTTTTGTCCGCCGAGTGAAAAACCAGCTCGCACCATGACCGGATAACCAATTTCTTTCACTTTTTCCAGTCCCGACTCAACTGTCGTTACGGCAAATGATTTTGGCGTGGCAACCTCAATTTTATGAAGATGGTTGGCAAATTTTTCTCTATCTTCTGTCAAAACGATTGCAGATACGGGTGTTCCTAAAACTTGAACATTATATTTTTTCAAAACTCCCTTTTTATACAGATCTATTCCACAATTTAGGGCTGTCTGACCGCCAAACGATAAAACAATACCATCTGGCTTTTCTTTCTCAATTACTCGCTCAACAAACTCTGTTGTTACAGGTAAAAAATATACCTTATCAGCTAATTCTTTAGAAGTTTGAATAGTCGCAATATTGGGATTAATTAGGACTGTTTTAATCCCTTCTTCGCAAAAAGCTTTAATCGCCTGAGAGCCGGAATAATCAAACTCCCCAGCTTGACCGATCTTTAATGCTCCAGAACCTAATATCAGTATTTTTTTCATGTTTTAATTTTAAAAAGCGAAGACATTAGATTTTTTTCGGTTTGATGTTTTCCGATAAAAAATTTGATATCGAGCTTTAACATAGTTTTTCTAAAAAATAATCAAACACCCATCCTGTATCAACTGGTCCCGGAGTTGCTTCCGGGTGAAACTGGACTGACATAAAGGGTAAATTCTCATGAATGATCCCCTCGTTGGTATTATCATTAGCATTGATAAACCAGGGCTTAAAATCCTTAGGGATCTTTCCGATCGCAAATCCGTGATTCTGAGTTGTTAGATAGCATTTTTTTGTTCCAACCATGACGCACGGTTGATTCTGCCCTCTGTGCCCAAACTTCATCTTGTAAGTATCGCCTCCAGCCGCGAGTGCTAATATCTGATTTCCCAAACAAATTCCCAGTAACGGAATCTTCTTTGTTAGAATATTTTTTACTGTTTCGATTGTTACGTCACACATTTTGGGATCTCCCGGACCGTTGGAAACGATAATACCGTCAATTTTTTCTTTCAAAGAAAAAATATTATAATCCCAAGGAACGGTGATCACTTTAACTCCACGCTCTATTAAACTTCTTGTGATATTTTTTTTGACGCCACAATCTATTACCACAACGGTCTTACTTCCCGCTCCTTCTCTGGACACCCTTGGGGTGGACACAGTGGCCACTAAATTTTTCTTATTTGGATCATCAAAACCAGTACTGAGCGAAGTCGAAGTATCAAAAACAATTTTTGCTAACTGTGCTCCCCCATCGCGCAATTTTTGTGTTAAATATCGAGTGTCTGTAACAACCAGTCCAGGAACTTTTTCTTTTTTCAACCAGTCTCCGAGTGTCATTTTGCTTTGAAAATGTGAAGGTGTATCAATATATTGAGAAACTATTAATCCGGAAACGTGAATTCGGTCCGACTCCCAATATTTTTTATCAGGAACTCCATAGCTACCAATTATTGGGTAAGTGGAAATAAGGATTTGCCCTTCATAGGAAGGATCGGTCAAGGATTCCGGATAACCGACCATGCCGGTAGAAAAAACCAGTTCACCGGAGCGGGGCTGCTCGTAACCGAAACTTTGCCCTTCAAAAATTTCTCCATCTTTCAAGATTAATCTTGCATTCATATTTTTTTGGATATAGAAATTTGGTTTGGAAACGGGTTAAGAAAAGGGAGATTTGAAAATAGACTCTTTTTCTAACTTCTATCCTCAAATTTCCTAACTCGTTTCTACCCCTATTTTCTATCCTCTAATATTAAGCTAAAAAGTGCCATTCTCACATACATTCCGTTCTTTGCTTCAGTCGTCAAATAAACAGCCCTTGGGTCGTTATCAACCTCGGTTTCTACCTCCCCAACCCGCGGTAAAGGATGCATAATTAAGGTATTTTTTCCCGCTTTTTTGTCAACTAATTTTTTCGTTAAGATAAAGTTCAGTTTTAGTTTTTCATATTCCTGTTTATCTGTAAATCTTTCTTTCTGCACTCGCGTCCAGTACCAGAAATGGCAGTCGGCTGGAATTTCTTCAAAAGATTTTATTTCGATTAATTTTATTTTTCTTTTTTTTGCTTCTTCCAAATCTTTATTAGACAGTCTTAACTGTTTTGGAGAAAGCAAATAGAGAGTGTTATTAGGAAAAATTGAAAGACATTTGATGATCGAGTGAACTGTCCGACCGTTAAGAAGGTCCCCTACTATCAAACCTTTTATATTGTCAATATGCTTAAATTTCTCAAAAACCGTAAACATGTCAAGAAGAGCTTGAGTTGGATGTTCCCCAATTCCATCTCCAGCATTAATAACCGGAACGTCAGCGACTTCTGCCACTTTTTTTAAAGTTCCAACTATTGGATGACGCATAACAATTGCGTCACAATACTGTTCCATCATTTTTGTCGTATCTTCAATTGTTTCTCCCTTGACAACGGAAGAAGTGGAGAGAGGATTTTGATATTCAACAGTTTGTCCTCCAAGACGTTTTACTGCGGCAGAATTGGAGCTGAAGGTTCTGGTTGACGGTTCAAAAAACATTAAGCCGACTATTTTCCCAGGGAGAATTTTCAATAATTTTTTTGTTGGAGTTTTTTTAATTTTCGCAGCTGTGGCAAAAACTTTTTCAACGGATTTACGATTAAATTGGTCGAGAGAGATAATATCTTTCCCAAAAAAAATCTCAGAATTTTTCATATGTATCTGAGAATAACATTATATTCAATTTTAAAAAAATAGCAAGGGGAAAAAATTGAAGTTATTGATATAATATAAATAGCCGGGGTGGCGGAACTGGCATACGCGCAAGTCTCAAAAACTTGTGAGAGCAATTTCATGAGGGTTCAACTCCCTCTCCCGGCACTAAAATGAGGAGAAAACCAAAAAAAGTAATCAAATAGAGTTTTAAATTAGCATATGCAGTAGGATTAATAACAACTGATGGGTGTTTGTCAAAGGATAAACGTCATATTACCTTAACTTCTACAGATAGACGGCTTTTTCGTACGTTTAAACATTGCCTTGGCAAAAATAACAAAATATCAGAAAATACTCCTAAAAAAAGGTTCAGAAAAAAAGCTTTCAAAGTTCAATTGGGAGATGTAGTGCTTTACGACTTTTTAATCAAGATAGGACTTTTCCCTAATAAATCTCTAACTATAAGTGAATTAAAAATTCCGCAAAAATATTTTATGGATTTTTTACGCGGACATTTAGACGGTGACGGAAACATTATTTTTTATAAGGATAGATATAATACCCATTTAAATCCAAAATACACATATAACAGACTTTTTGTATATTTTACATCTGCAAGTGAAAAACATATCAAATGGTTACAAAAAACTATCATTAAATTGAAAAAAATACACGGAAATATCGATTGTTTAAAATATAAAAATAAAAAAACAAATAATCCTATTTATCGTCTTAAATTTAGTACCAAAGAAGCAAAAATTGTTTTAAATTGGATTTACTATAAACCAAATCTTCCTTGTTTGTTAAGAAAATATCTCATCGCAAAACCATTTCTTTTGTATTCAATTCACAACAAGGAAATGAGTAATTTACGACACAATAATTAAAGATAATAACGATTTATTATATGCATCTAATAATTTGGTTGATATTATGGTTTGGAGCTATGGGCTTACCTAATTATTTGTTTAAGAAATATAATATTACGTATTATGAAAATTCTTGGCAACATACTCTTTTTTTCATAGTTCTCTCACTAATCCTTTTTGTTGTGTATCAAAATCAATTTTTCATATATTTTAATAGTCTTAATATAGGACATTTAATAGCTTTCATATCTTTATTTATACTATGGCTTTTTGTATCGAATCTTTACAAAAAAGATTATTACTCTAAAAAAGAAAGATTTTGTTATCAGTTGCCAAAGTTTTTTGAAATATTCTTCCAAGATATTTTTTTTTGGGTGGCTTACTTACCTTTCGGATTTCTTTAAACTTGTTTGGTTTAGTATTTTTCGTTGTTCATATCCCATCAATATTTCTACTCCCTAAAAAATTCGCTTTCCTCACTATAATTTGTTCATTTTTTGGAGGATTTATTTTTGCATATTTACAATCTCAAGGAATTTTAGGATTCTTAATCGCGCTATTTATACATTTATCATTTTGGGCTATATTACACTATACTCTTTCAAAAAAAGATTTTTTAAGAATAACTCCTTTAAAAAGGTAATCGTTTTTATATCTGCTCGACGTCATGAGGTTTGGATTCAATTAGTGAGCTTTGGGTAATTTGAATAAATTCAGCCTTCTTCCAAGTTTCTATGATATTTTTTGCTCCACAGTATGAAAAACCCGAACGAACGCCCCCCAAGAGTTGATTAATAAATTCAGAGACGTTCCCTTGATATGGAACAACTGCCTCGACTCCCTCGGCCGCATATTCTTTCAAGTCTTTTTTTACTTTAATATCATTTTTCTGGCGATCATGATTAGCCATTAGCGACGCCATACCACGAGTCAGTTTAAATTTTCGGTTATTTTTGAAAAAAGTTAGTGCCGGTGATTCGTCACATCCAGCAAACAATGTGCCAATCATCACAGTTGAGGCACCAACCGCTAACGCTTTTACCATATCCCCAGAATTTCTTATTCCCCCATCGGCAATAATTGGAACATCATATTTTTTCGCGACCTCTGCACATTCAGAAATGGCTGTTAATTGGGGAACGCCTGCGCCGGCTACAATTCTTGTAATACACAGGGCTCCCGGCCCAATACCAACTTTAATTGCTGAGGCTCCATTTTTTATTAACTCTTCGGTTGCTTCAGGTGTAGCTACATTTCCAGCAATAATGTCGACCTTAGGAAATTTTTTATTTAGATCTTTTAAGACCTTAATTAAAAAAATCGAGTGCCCGTGTGCAATATCAATGACAATCACATCGGCTCCAGCTTTAACTAATGCTTCCGTTCTCTCAATATAATCATCTTTTATACCTACGGCGGCTCCGACTAATAGTTTTTCTTTTTTGACATTTTGTACCATTTCAGCTTCTCTTTCAATCGTTGCAAATCGATGAATTATCCCAATTCCTCCCTCGCGGGCCAGTGCAATCGCCATTTCAGTTTCGGTAACCGTATCCATATTGGCTGAAATGACAGGAATTTTTAATTTAATTTTTTTTGTTAGATTTGTGGAAAGATCAACATCCCCTCGGGAAACGATATCGGTCTTCTGAGGAACGAGTAATACGTCGTCAAAGGTTAAGCCTATTTGCTTACGGATATTCATAAAATTACTAATTAACTAATTATTCTAATTGATCTAAAAAATACCCAATAACCAATTATCCTCAATTTGAGATTTGGTCATTATTTAGGTTAATTAGGTCAATTAAAAATTAGAAATTTATAATACAATACTCGCTTCTCTCTCTGGACTCACAGAAACAATTTTAACATTAACTTCTAAATATTTTTCAACAAATTTAATGTACTTCTGACAGTTTACTGGTAATTTTTTAAAAGATTTTATTCCAGAAATATCTTCGGCCCAACCCGGAAAACTTTTGTAAATCGGAGTTAATTTGGAGAGTTCTAAATACCCACACTGACTGAATTCAATTTTTTTACCATTTAATTCGTAGCCAACACAGGCTTTTATCTGTGAAAGTCCTGATAAGATATCTATTTTTGTAATCGCAATTCTGTTAATTGAAGAAAGTTGACAGGCAAATTTTACTGCGGGCAAATCTACCCAGCCAACCCGGCGCGGTCGCCCGGTCGTTGTCCCATATTCATAACCCCGCTCTCTTATATCGTCGGCTACCTTATCAAATAATTCTGTGGGCAATGGTCCTCCACCAACTCTCGAAGTGTAAGCCTTAACAACTCCCCAAACTTCGTCAATCTTTTTGGAGGGAACTCCTGATCCAATATTGACGCCACCTTCAATGACGTTTGAGGCCGTAACAAAAGGATATAAACCAAAGCTGTTATCTAGCATAACCCCATGGGCGCCTTCAAGAAGAATTTGTTTTTTTTGTTTTATTGCTTTATGCAAAACCGCAAATGTATCTCCTATCATTGGTTGAATTCTTTCTGCTAATTTTCTAAAAGTCGATAAATAAGTTTCCACCTTAATGGGGGCTACATCGAAAGCAACCAATATCTTATTTTTTATTTCTGTCTGAAATTTAAACTTTTCGACAAATAAAGGCCAATTCATTAATTCATAAATTCTGATTCCGTTGTAACTAACTTTATCAGCGTAAGTTGGACCGATTCCTCTCTTGGTTGTCCCCAATTTATTTTTTCCGCGGGCATTCTCATAGGCCACATCTAGTTCTTTGTGATATGGCATTATTAAATGACATCGGGGAGAAATCATCAATTTCTTTTTTAAATTTATCCCCATTTTTTCAAAAATATCCATCTCTTCCATGAGTACTTCCGGATCAATCACAGTCCCATCGGCAATAACAACCGTAGGTTTTTTTTGCAGGATCCCTGAAGGAATTAGATGAAATGGAAATTTTTTTTCGTTGATGACGACCGTGTGACCGGCATTATTGCCACCGTGAAAACGGACTACGAAGTCTGCTTTTGCCGCCATCATATCAACTATCTTACCCTTTCCCTCATCCCCCCACTGACTGCCGATGACGAGCTGGATCATATAAAATAAAAAATTTTATAATTTTGACCGTCCTAATATTAACAATAATTGATAGAATTAGTCAAGGGATTAAACATTAAATGTTAAACGGTTAAATGTTAAATAAACCATTAAACATTAAATTTTTAAACAAAAATGTGTTTAAGGATTTAAGTTTTATAAGTTTTTTTGACTGTTTAGGTTTTAACAGTTTAACTGTTTCTTTAACCTTTAATATTTAATCTTTAAGATTTAAATGCTTACTTACAGTTTGATTTTATTATTAATAATATCTGTAATCCTTATCTTCTCCTCCAAAACCTTATCCCCAATTCCCTACTTCCCTTCTCAACCCATTGATATGCCTTTAATCGTTAAGGCCTTAAATTTAAAGAATAATCAAACGGTGATTGATCTAGGAGCTGGTGATGGAATTGTAATTTTTAAAGCAGCTCAACAATCTTACAAACAAAAATTAAACACAAAGTTCGTAGCGGTTGAGATCAACTTAATTTTAATCTTAATTATCCACCTCCGCCGATTATTTCATCCAAATAAAAAAAATATTAAAATTGTTTATGGTGATATTTTCAAAATGAATTTTTCTCACTATACCCAATGTACAGACGCAAAATTTTGCGTCTCTACAACCTTTTATTTCTACATCTCCCCCTGGTTTCTCGAAAAAACAATTAAAAATTGCAGATTAAAAATTAAAAATTTTAACACTGTAAGTTATATGTATCCAATAAAATCCCTAAAACAAAACGAAAAAATTATTAAAGGCAAAAATAAAATATTTATCTACCACTCGTAAGTATTTTCATTATTTCCACTGGTTTTTTGGCAATATAATCAACTCCTGCTTTTTTTAAGGCTTCGACTGTGTGTAGTCCCCAAGAAACGCCAATCATTTTGATACCGGCTTTTTTACATGCTTCAACATCACGAATTTCGTCTCCGATATAAATTACTTCGGATTTATCTAACTTAAAATCTTTAAGAAATTTTTTTAGATATCCTTCTTTTCCAAAAAGATCTGTTTTTCCATGGACAAAATCAAAAATGTCAATTTTGTTAAATTTAATAAATTTATTAATATTTTCTATTCTGTTTGAAGAAATAATTGCTAAGTTATATCCCTTTTTTTTTAAATCAAAAAGAAACTTTTTAACTCCTGGAAAAAACTTAATGTTTTCTATTTCTTTTTCTAACTCCACCTGCATATTCTTTATCATGCCAACAACATATGGAAGTTTGAGCCAGGCCTTTTTAAAGCTTCCCTTCAGCAGTTCTTGATAGCTTTTAGATCGGATCTCCTTGATTATCTGTCTTTCACTAAGATCATTTAACTGTAAAGCCTTGGCAATCTCCAAAAATCTTTGGAAACTATACGGAAGGGTATCGGCAATCGTCCCATCAAAGTCAAAAATAATGAACTTAATTTTTTTCATGAGATATCAATTATAATGTTATTCATGGATAAAATCATCTCTTTGGATCATTTTTTTACAAATTTTTTAAACCAATTATTTCCTCACAATATTTTTTTTAACTCTTTTTTCTCTTTTTTTTCCCTAAAAGGCAGCTCAATTTTAATTTGGTTATTGGCAATGTTAATTGTGTTGGTTTTAGAGGAAAGAAAAAATCCCGGTATCACTAAGCAAGATAAAAAATTTATTATTTTATTTTCGCTTTCTTTTTTACTGACAGCCTTTTTTACCGATATTGTTTTAAAAAATATTTTTATGCGCCCTCGCCCCATACTAGATACTAAATACTTTATACTAAATACTTTTTCTTGTCCAACCGATTTCTCCTTCCCCTCTGCTCACGCAGCAACTGCCTTCGCCGCCGCAACAGTATTAACTTTTTTCGACAAAAAACGCCGTTGGTTTTATTACCTGGTCGCAATATTAATCAGCTATTCTAGAATCTATCTCGGCTGTCATTATTTTTTTGATGTAATTTTCGGCGCAATAATTGGCTATATAATCAGTCGATTACTTCTATTCTTCCTCTATACATTCCCATCCCACAGGAAAAGTTGATGAAGCCTGTCTCTTTCGGAGTAAATTCAATGATATTTTCTCCTTCGTTTAAGGCTTTGGAAATGTTTAAAGTTGGAACAACAAAGTACCCTTGACAACCGAAGATATTTTTTCCGCTAATCACCCAGCGCACCGGAATTCCTTTTTTAATTGTAAATTGGTTTGGAGAATATCCCCCGCTGATAACGTCCATATTTATAATTTGTTTACCATTTTCAATGGTAACATTGGTCCCTATTCTATTGATGTTTTGACTAAATCCAATGTTAATTCCATAAATTGATAAAAAATTACTTGCATAATATACGCCAAGTATTAAAACTCCAACGGCGACTGTTTTCATAAAATACTGATAAAAAGTACTTTTTAATAAACCTCTTAAACTGCCAATAAATATTATTGCCGGCGCCGTTCCAAGGGCAAAGATAGCCATCGTCAAAGCACTTTGCCAAGGGGACGCTAATCCAAGAGCGTAAACCTGGGTTGCTTGAGTAAATCCACACGGTAAAAAATAGGTGATCATTCCTAGGAAAAAGGCTGATTTATGAGGGTCTTTTATCAGCAAGTGTTCTAATTTTCTAAAAACATTTGAGGAAACGCCAAAAGGAACAATTGAAGAAAAAGAAAGAATATGTAACATATCAAGGCTCAAAAGAATCATAAAAATAGCTGCTAATAACGTTAAACCTGATCCAAATTTAAAATTTGTTATTATCACACTTCCAACTAAACCAGCCAGGAATCCAAATATTGAATAGGAAATAATTCTTCCCAAGCTAAAATAAACAGCTTGTCTTAAATTATTGGTTTTTTTCCCGATCGTTGACAAAAACAAAGCTCCAGAAGTAGCCATACAAGTTGAAACTGAAGCAACTAATCCTAAAAATAAAACCGTTAACCAATTTAAGTTTCCGGTAATATTAATGCTGGGAATGATATTTATTTCTTTAACAATTAAATAAATTAAAATTAAGCCAACGGTAATTAATGATGCTTCGATAATCTTTTTACTCATTGGCTCTTCGTTAAAACTCTTATCTTGTCTATCCCTTATTTCGTATCCAAAAGGCTTGATATTTTTGTTTATTGTTTCCTGATCTAAATGACCGGAAAAATAGACTTCAGCTTCCTGCTTTTGAAAATTCGATTTAACCGCCGTCACATTAGACATTTCCTTGAATTTATCAGTTATTAAAATTTCACATGAAGGACAGTGCATGCCTTTGATATAAAGGGTGCATTTTTTAAGTTTAGCCATATTTATTTACTTGGTTTTTTTGGTCCTCCACAACATCCTTCGCGAATCATAGGTTTATATTTTTGCTCTTTTTAATAAAAGCGAATTGGTAATTACGGAAATGCTTGAAAATGCCATCGCACCTGATGCCAAGATCGGACTTATTAGACCCATCATTGCAACAGGTATCAGTATCACATTATACGCGAAAGCCCAAAATAAATTAAGCTTAATTGTCTTCATCGTTTGTTTGGATAGTTTAATCGTCGAAACAACTGAAATTAAATTTTTATTAACCAATGTGATTCCAGCTGCTTCAATGGCAACATCGGTGCCACTTCCCATGGCAATACCAACGTCCGCCACGGCTAGTGCCGGGGCATCGTTTATTCCATCCCCTACCATGGCAACTACTTTGCCTTCTTTTTGAAATTTTTTAACTTCTCTCTCTTTATCTTGAGGTATCACTTCGGCAAGGACCGTCTTTATTCCTAATTTTTTTC
>Ga0210046_1002068_pt1 | contig 14679 bp, 11 predicted proteins | sample CryGeyCG2114_250_FD_185461 | JGI IMG/M metagenome (GOLD analysis project Ga0210046, IMG submission 185461) | Groundwater microbial communities from aquifer - Crystal Geyser CG18_big_fil_WC_8/21/14_2.50 (SPAdes) (version 2) | ecosystem: Environmental > Aquatic > Deep subsurface > Groundwater ... | reverse complement strand
ATTTATCACTCCTCACCTTTGGGGAGGAGGAACCTGCCTGCCGGTAGGCAGGGGAGGAGGGGTTATAAACCAGCATATTTTTTATTAAATGCAATTCAGCCTAATACCTGAAAAATTCAAATCCAAGGTTATCAAGCAAGTAGTTACCTTTGTCTTTGTTCCAAACATAAAGCTTAACCTCTTTGTACCCGGGTAGTAACGGTGGAAGTTTAACTCCCAGCGAAGTTTGCCTCCAGACCTCCTTTTCTTCATCAGGCAGCGGTTTCATCCTGAATGCCTTATAAAAAACATGCTCACCAACTTTATCGGTGATATCCATTACCAGCAAGGCATGTAGCGCAGCATTTTTCTCCTTTTCAAAATAACTCATGCTGAACCTTACATAAACCAAACTGTCCTTTGTGTAGTTGTCAGGAATCGCATACCTGAAGGAAGGGCTGTAGATAAACTCCTTGTTTTGCTCTATCACCAGGCTGTTTGCACCGGGGGAATACACCACCGATTTTTCATTCAACGCCCAGTTGCCCGGCAATTGATCAATCGTATTCACCGTAGTTAAGAAAGGAGGTTCATTTAATTTTCCATAAAAGTATTCATCGCCTCCGGCAACGGCTCCCCGATATTTTGGCGCACTTTTCAGGAAAACATACCAATAGGACTGGCGGTTCATCGAATCAGGATGGAGGATGCCGGTGGAATATTGATGGCTTTGAAATAGGTTTAGGAAGATAGTGAATCCCACAAACACAATGACCATCCGTTTTAAGCGAACCCCCTTTAAACCCTGATAACCCATGGCAATCACCAGAATAAAAAGTCCGTAATAATCCACCATCGGACGCATGCCAAAGCTGTCGCCATAGAACCAGTTCCACCAGCTTGAAAAGACATACACGATGACCACCAGGAAAAATGAAAAAGCTGCAAACTGCCCGACGGATCGCCTATAAACCATGTACATCGCCGGTAAAATCAACAGCATAAAGGGCGTATAAACAAACCATCCCTTTTTATAACTGATGAGAAAATCAGCCAGGTGAGGTTGCAGGAAATAAAAACCTTCGTTTTGATATCCATCCAGCATTAATCGTCCGGTTTGCAGATAGTTGATCAGGATTTGCGGGCTTAACGCAAGCAGGAAAAGCAACGCCGCCCGTCCTGCTCTCTTCCAGGTGATCAGGTGAAAAATCTGTTTCCCGAATGACGAAAATCCTCCTGCAAGAAAAGGAATTGCCAATACCGACAATACATTCACCGGACGAATGATTACAATCAATCCCAACAAAAAGGCAGCACGATAAAAATCAGCGTTCTGCTGTTTTTTGAAAAATCCTGAACTATAATAATAGAATGCTGTGATGGCTACGAAGGAATACACATGCGAGAAGGAAGGATTTACAAACCCATAAAAAAAGAGATTGGTAGCCAGGGTTCCTGCCAAAGCAAACCCGATGGCCACTTTTTGTTCAATCCTCCACAACCTGAGTAGTTGTATTAAAAACCAGAGCCCCACGGCCAGCCAGAATACCCCGGCAAGGCCCACCGCATATTGAAAAACCACATGATAGCCATCGGGTGGCAACCCGAAAAGAACTGAAATGATATGGGCCAGGCCAAAGAAGGGTGATTGGAGTAAAGCCGTTCCACAGGTAAATTTGTTAATGGTAACACCATGTTCGTTGTGATAATTGTGTCCCACATAATCCGCGCTCTTCCGGCTTTTCTCGGCTTCGTAAACCGGGGTAAAATCGACCGAATGATTCAAGACAACGGCCGGCAAATAGGCATAATGCCCACTCCCGTCGCCGTCAATAAAAACAGTGCGCATTTTGGTGAACAGATCACTATTCAGCAAGACAAACATCAATAAAAGTACGGAAGTAAGGCTGACAAATAGTCCTGGTTTTTTTACCATAAGTGCTACATTCGGGAAAAGGTTACAAAAATAGAATAAAGAAGGAAAGATTGCTATATTTGAACACCAAACACACCCTTATAGTCGACAATAATTTCATGCCACAGATTCGCATTTCACTGCTCACAAAGATACTACCCCTTTTTGGACTTCTATTGGTCATTTCACTGTTATCAAGCCATGCCTCCCTCGACCCCGGATTGCTGATCAGGTTCTTAGGCCTGCAAGTGATTTTAGCTTTGTTGTTGGTTCAATGGCTAGTCAACAAGCAATTCAAACTGCGTGGGGTAAAATCCCCCTTATGGATTGCCTGGTTACTGTTTGCCATGTATACCGGAGTACGGCTGCTCTGGGGAAATAGCTACAGCGATTCCCTCTTTGAATGGATGAAGATACTCAGCTACCAGATGCTGTTGTTTTTACTTATCCAAAACTATTCATTCAAAGAACTCAGAAATGGAATCTCTTACTCGCTCTCTATTTTGGGGATGGTTTTGGCCATTTGGGGATTGGTTGAACTTGTGGAGGTGATGCAATCAGGGAGACTAAATATTCCTCTAAGTACCTATCAGGTTAAAACCGTTTTCGGACACCGCAACCTATATCTTCAAATCCTGTTTCTCACCTTACCCTTTCAACTGTATCTGGCGGTCATCGAAAAATCGAAGACCTTCACAGTACTGATTGTAACCTTTTCCAGCTTGAGTTTATTTCTACTTATCGTATTGTCAAACAGAAGTGTATGGCTGTCGTTAGTTATGATGACCCTGCTGTTTACAGGATTCGTTTTGTGGAACCGGTTACAAAAATCAACATTTTTAAAGGATTTAAATAAGCCGTTTCGGTGGATTGGAATCACGTTTTCAGTCACATTGCTGCTTTCAATCCTGTTCTTCGCATTTTTTACGGTAACCGAAGAAGCAGAATCACATGCTGGCAACATACTTAAAATGGATAATGGCTCCGGCAAGGACCGGATTGAATTGTGGAAAAGAACGCTCCAAATTATTGAGGAAAATCCTGTCTTCGGATGCGGGGCCGCCAACTGGAAAATTGAAATGTTGAAGTATGGCAACAAAGGATTGGTTTCCGAGAACAATGTCACCTACTATCAGCGGCCTCACAACGATTTTTTATGGATTGCCAGCGAATACGGACTCTTTGGAGGAATAATCTATATTCTTGGCTTTTTGATGGCCTTTTACCTTGCGTTGTCACAAATCAAAAACCAGCAGGAAACCCGCCGTCAACTGTTTTTTCTATCTGTACTTTTTGCACTAACTGGTTTTACCCTGTTTTCATTTTTTAGTTTCCCACATGAGCGGATTGTCAGCAATATCATCTTGTTTACGCTGTTTGCTTTGTTGATTGCAGGAAATGCTGAAACCGAAATTGAAACGACCGGTTCAAAGAACAGAATGCTAAAATGGATGAGTTTCCTCTTTTTAGCCCTTTTGGCTGTAGGCTCTTTTTATTTCGGATATCAGCGATACAACTCCGAATCGCACACAAAAGGGGCGTTGGAAGCCAAAATGGACAACCAGCCAAAGCGCGTAATTGAAGAAATAAATCAGGCTGAATCAGCCTACTACCAGTTGGATCCGCTCTCCACTCCCCTGTTGTGGTATGCAGGATTGGCCTGGTACCAGCTGGGTAAGCCCGACAGTGCCATTCGTTGTTTTACGAATGCATTGGCGCTAAATCCCTACCATGTACACGTGATCAATAATTTGGCTTCTGCCTATGTTCAAATCGGGGAAAACGAACAAGCCATCTCATTGTATAAAAAAGCGCTTAAAATCTATCCTGAATTTGAAGAATCTGCCCTCAATCTGTGTGCAGTGTATTTTAATGAACATCAGAACGACAGTGCTCTTTCAGCGTTCAGCTACCTCAACATTCAAACCTCAAACCCGAATTTTAAACCTTATATCAAGGCCATTTTAAAGGCAAAAATAATTTCTATCCTGACGAAGCAAGGTAAAACCGAGCTAATCCATTCGCTTCCAGACGATCCGGAATGGTATTTTTTGCAATATAAAATGCATACAATGGAAGGCATTTCAATCGAAAACCTTATATTTGACTTTTCTAAACAGCAAAAGCCATATTAACCAACAAACGCCATTCTTAATGAAAAATATTTTTAAAGTTTCTGTATTTATTTTCCTCCTCTCATTTTCAGGTATTCAGGCGCAAACCATTACCTCGGTTGATCCGAATGAAGGAACGCAATGTCAACAGCTGTCAATAATCGTTACCGGTGAGAACGTGAATTTCATGCAGGGGACCAGTAGCGTTCATTTAACCCAGAATGGATCTGATGATATATATCCAGAAAACAATACTGTACTCAATATCAATCAAATTCAGAGCGATTTTTATTTCAGCCCTGATGATCAGGAAGGGTCTTACAATGTTGAGGCATGGAATGGTTCGGGTTACATTGTGCTTAATAACGGATTTTACCTGAATCCGGTTGCCAATCTTCCTCAATTACTTAGCATAGACCCTGATACGGCCTTGGCTGGAGAAGCCTTTGAAATGGATATTATCGGAGAATTTACGCATTTCGGACAGGGCTACAACCAGAATGTATGGCTTAATTCGTCCTATGGCAGTTACCTTCTTAACTCGACACTACAAGTCATTAGCCCTACCCACTTAAAGGTCGGTTTTGTCATAAGCAGTTATTCCGCACCCGGAAGTTATAGTTTATACGTTCGCAATGAATTGGATGGCACCTTAGTTATGCAGGATGCCTTCACGCTACTAACTTCTTCAAGTAGTCCTGAGCTAACCTCTATAATTCCTGATTTCGCTTATCAGGGCAGTGAATTAACGGTAACGGTAACCGGAAGAAACACCGATTTTACACAAGGTTCATCGTTATTTTACCTTGTTAACATCAATAGCCTCATTTCTCCGTCTAACAGTACCGTGATAAACGATACAGTTATTACAGGTGACTTCGTTATTAATTTTGACGAAAGTGTGGGCTATTATGATGTACTTGCCTCAAATTATGGGTATGGGAGTGTTTCACTGCCTGACGGGTTTGAAGTCAGGTCTGCTGGGAGTGCACCACAAATACAAACTATCACGCCGGAGACTGCTCAACAGGGAACACGAGTAATCTTTCAGATAAAAACAATAAATACCCACTTTGAAGAACCCGGAAATCCAGTCTCGGTTACACTCGTTAAAGGTTGGGAAGAGCTTTACTGCCACGACATCACGGTTGTTGATTCTGTAACATTTCAGGCGAGTTATATTTTTTCACATGCCAATGATACAGGATGGCACGATCTGATTGTGTATGCACCTCTGGATGGCACTTTAAGATTGGATAGCTGTGTTAATTTGTTGGCACCCAGCGGGGAAGCCTCCGTTTCTTCCGTAGTTCCGGATACCGCCAGTCAGGGAGATACTTTGATCATTAGTGTAACAGGTAAAAACATTGTGTTTATGCAGGGGACCAGTCAGTTAAACCTTACCCAGGGCAATTTAACCCTCAGCCCCACAAACCAAACAGTTGTAAACGATACTGTTATCACCGGAGAATTTAATTTTCTTGTCAATTTCCCGGCAGGAAAGTACGATGTGAATGTCGATGGTGGCTATGCCTGGCCTTCGCTGATGTTGCCCGATGGATTTAGTTTAAAACTCTTCGATTTCATCGGTGAAACCGACTATAACGCCATGCTAACCATTTATCCCAATCCGGCAAAAGAGGTATTGAATATCAAGAGAAACTTTGCTTCAACACTTGATTATCAGATTCAACTTTTTGACACACAGGGTCATCTGGTACTGGAGGAGATTTTTCCGGGCAAATTTTCCGAAATACAACTTAGTTTAAGTTCTATCGAAAAAGGGGTTTATCTGTTAAAAGTAACTCAGGACAAATCTGTGCAAACGGAGCGGATTGTTATTCAGTAGGTTTCTTAGTGTTTGTGTTTATTTCTAATGACAGAAATCACACTCCACTCTCATCCTATTTATACCGATTCTACCTCGTACGGGAGGGTTTGTTTATTACTTTTGTCAGCAGAAAATCATTAATTTAAGACCCATGTCAGAAAAATTTAACCCGGCAACCGCCATACAGGATTTAAAACAATTTGGAGAGTTTGGTGACGTCAATCCATCCATCACCGATTCAGCCACCTATACCTTTTTGAAGGAAGATACCATGATCGATGCGTTTCATGGAGCAGCGCAAGGATGTTTCTTGTATTCACGACACTGGAACCCTTCCAACAAATACCTGGCCGATGCCCTGGCCGCCATGGAAGGTACCCCTGCCGCCTGGGTAACCGGATCAGGAATGGCTGCTATAACCGGCGCAATTCTGCAATGCTGCAATGCAGGCGACCATATCATCAGCAGCGTAACCACTTATGGCGGCACCTTCGCTTTTTTGAACAACTACATCAAAAAATTCAATATCGAGGTCACTTTCGTGAACATAGTAGATTTTGAAAGCATTAAAAAAGCCATCCGTCCCAACACCAGAATCCTCTACACCGAGTCGATGACCAATCCCTTGTTGCAGATTTCCGACATCCCAAAGTTGGCGGAAATTGCCCATCAACATGATATTAAACTTATTGTCGACAACACGTTTACACCCATGATTATCAGCCCTTTTCGTTTGGGTGCCGACATTGTGGTGCACAGCATGACTAAATTTATCAATGGTAAAAACGACTGTGTGGCCGGTGCTATTTGTGCCTCTGTCGAGTTTGTAAATGAACTTAGCGATGTAAATTCCGGAACTGCCATGCTACTTGGCCCCGTTCTTGACCCGATGCGTTCGTCCTCCATCCTGAAAAATATGGCCACCCTGCACATCCGTATGATGCAACACAGCAAAAACGCCTTATACCTGGCCGAAAAATTTAAAGAGTTGGGACTAAAATTCAACTACCCCGGATTGCCAGATCATCCTCAATACGAGTTGTTTAAATCGCAGATAAACGAAGGATACGGAATGGGAGGACTGATTGCCATTGATTTGGAAACTGCCGAGCGTGCCGCACCGTTTATGGAATTGATGCAGGAAAAAGGGGTTGGATACCATGCGGTAAGTTTGGGATATTTTAAAACCTTGTTTTCCAATTCAGGGAAAAGTACCTCCTCGGAAGTTCCTGAAGACATTCAAAAAGAAATGGGACTGTCGCCGGGTTTGGTGCGTTTTTCAGTGGGATTGGATATGGATATCGAACGTACTTTCAATCTCATCCATGAGTGTTTGGCAGAGTTGAAGGTTGTTTAAAAGATTCATCAAAACATACATAAAGAAGAGCCGGCAAAAGCCGGCTCTTCTTTTTATGCAACTTATCCAAAGTTAAAATCTTTGGATAAGTTCAGTTTATACTCTGTGACCATCCGCCATCCCGATGGCTACTGGTCATATTCGGTAGTTCCTATTTTAAATCTCCTAAAATAATGGGCATACCGTTGTTACTATTACCAATAATCACAATCTTGGTGTTGTTCGACTCTGCCAGCTTCACAGTGGCACTGATGCCTTTTTCCTGTAGAATTTTATCAGTAAGACTGGCATTCAAAATTTTGTTGGCCGTGGCTTTGCCTTCTGCATCAATAATCTGACGTTCAGCTTCTTTTTGAGCCTTTTGAATTTTAAACTCATACTCAAGTGATTCCTGTTCCTGCTTTAATTTTCCTTCGATGGCTGATTTGATAGTCTCAGGAAGTACGATTGACCTGATAAGAATTCGCTTTAAATTCACATATTTACTATTTAAGATCGTACGTGACTCGTCATAAATCTCATCCTGAATGGCATCTCTTTTCGTAGAATAAATTTGCTCAGGTGTATATCGGCCAATCACACTTCGTGCCGATGAACGCAGAGCCGGGATAACAATCCGCTTAACATAGTCTGTTCCGATTTTGGAATGGAGCAATCCCAATTCATTAAAGTTGGGTTCGTACCAGGCTGATATATCTGCTTTTATCGACAATCCATTGGATGAAAGCACATCCATGTTTTCTGCCACCTCCTGCTGCCGGGTTTCATATTCAATCATGTCGTTCCAGGGAGCGATGAAGTGAAATCCTTCACCGTAGGTATTCATCGTGTCGATACCACCCACAAAAGTCTGGAACAACACACCTCCGTATCCCCCTTTAATGGTTACTGTCATCCTACTCCAAAAAATGATGATAAATACCAATGCACCAAAAATGATGGCTATGGGGAGCACTTTTTTAACGTTAAATTCTGGTTGTTGATTTGCCATAGTTACTATCTTTAAATTTGATTTACAATGTAGCAAAGATACTCAAGATTTTGGAGCAGGGGCAAATAGAATTGTATCAGAGCATTTTGAGTTAGGATGGCGAATTATTCATGGCTTCATTTGCTTATTCTTCGCTGAGTTGTATCAAATACAATTCTAAACCCAATGCGCCATTTATTGAGAGTGCAAGTTTTTTTCCGTCAGGGGAAATAGCTGGTTGCTGTATTTCAATACTATCGTAAGTAATTCGTTCCAGGTGGGTGCCATTTTCCCAAATGCTGTACAATTCGCCACCACTCACATCGCGATCTGAAACAAAATATATTTTCAACCCTCCTGGATGCCAACAAGGATCCAGTACTTTTAAAGTATCCATGCGGTGGCTTTCTTCTCCATACCAATTAATAAAAGGAATAGATGTAGGTTCCAAAGGAGTATCGGTTTTAACGTACATCAGGTGTTTCCCATCAGGGGCAACCCGGGGATCCATGCAGCGACTCTTGCTGAAAGTAAGCTGGTTTAAATTGTCGTAAACAAAATCGTAACTGTATATCTGCCATTCTGTTGTAGTTTTATCAAATCCTGAAAAATATACCTGACGGGCAGAAGAAGCAAACGAAGCCTCCCTGCATCTAATCAGTCGTTTAAACAACCGCTTGATTTTTCTATCGGTAAGTTCGCAACTATAAAGGGTTTCTGTTCCCAGGGTATCCGAATCAAACACCAGTTTTTCCCCATCCGGAAACCAAACCGGATGTTGATAATTGAATTTACCTCTCACAATTGGGAAAATGCTGTCGCGGGCCAAATCGTAACAATAGATGTCCCAGGTTCCGTTTCTGTTGGTCTGGAAAGCTAATTTTGAGCCATCCGGCGACCAGGAAGGGCGGTTGTCATCACCCTGTGTAAAGGTAATTTGTTTTGCCTTGTTGAGATCAATTTCCTGTCCGTAGATATTAGCGACAAGAAACAAAAAAAACAAGACATTTCCAATTTGTCGGGTCATGAAGTTCTATTATTCTGCAAGTCTTCCGGCGATTATCTGGTCTATCACGTCAGAATCGACCATCGTAGTTATATCGCCAAAATCCTGCGTATTTCCTTCTGCAATTTTACGTAAAATACGCCGCATAATTTTACCTGATCGTGTTTTTGGCAAAGAATGAACAAATTGGATTTGATCAGGACGGGCGATGGGACTGATAAACAAGCTTACTGCTTTTAAAATAGAATTTCGAACTCCTTCCTCACCACCACTTGAAAATTCGGGGCAAACCACGAAGGCATAAATTCCCTGACCCTTGATGGGATGCGGAACACCTACCACTGCCGATTCGGTAACCAGCGGGTGTTCGTTGATGGCATTTTCAATCTCGGCCGTCCCCAATCGATGGCCCGAAACATTGATAACGTCATCCACACGGCCCATGATGCGGTAATATCCATCTTCATCCCTACGGACGCCATCGCCTGTAAAATACAAACCGGGATATTGCGAAAAATAGGAGATTTTGTACCTCTCGTGATCACCCCAAAGTGTACGTGCTATCCCCGGCCAGGGAAATTTAATACACAAGTTACCTTCTACACTTTTATGGCATAGGTAGCGACCTTCGGCATCCACAATCACAGGCTGAATGCCGGGTAAGGGCATGGTAGCAAAGGCAGGTTTAGTGGGAATGATTCCGGCCATGGGGCTAATCATCACGCCTCCTGTTTCGGTTTGCCACCAGGTATCCACAATGGGACAGTGGTTTCCACCCACATGGTCGTGGTACCAGTGCCAGGCATCTTCATTGATGGGTTCACCAACGGTTCCCAACACCCGCAACGATGGCATATCAATCCCTTCGATCCATTGTTGTCCTTCTGCCATCAGCGATCGAATAGCAGTCGGGCTGGTATAAAACTGGTTGACCTCAAATTTATTGATGATATCCCAATATCTGGATGGTGTCGGAAAATTGGGAATCCCTTCAAACATCACGGTAGTGGCTCCTTCGAGCAAGGGACCGTAAACAATATACGAATGACCGGTGATCCAACCAATATCTGCAGCACAGAAATACACCTCACCGGAAGAATACTGGAAAACATTCCGAAAAGTATAGGCTGAATAAACCATGTAGCCTCCGGTTGTATGAACCACACCCTTTGGCTTGCCAGTAGAACCACTGGTATATAAAATGAAAAGCGGGTCTTCAGAATCCATCACGGTGGCTTTTCCCTCCTCAGAAGCTGACTCCATAAGTTCGTTCCACCACAGATCACGGTCCTGGTTCCAGGTTATTTCGGTGGCCGTTCGTTTCACCACAATCATTTTCTCGATGGTCGGACTTTTTTCCAGCGATTCGTCAGCAGTATTTTTCAGTTTCAACACCTTGCTTCCACGGTAGCCTCCATCCGAAGTAATTAACACCCGCGCTTCGGCATCGTTGTTTCTGTCGGCCAGTGCATTGGCAGAAAATCCGGCAAATACCACAGAGTGAATGACCCCAATCCGGGCACAGGCAAGCATGGCAATGGTTAACTCAGGAATCATGGGCAAGTAGATGGTAACACGGTCACCTTTGCGAAGTCCAAGGCCCAAAAGTACATTGCTGAATTTCTTTACCTCCTTAAAAAGTGCTCCATAACTGAGTATCCGGTGAGCTTCATCAGGATTGTTGGGCTCCCATATCAGTGCAGGCTGATCATGGCGCAGAAAGAGATGTCGTTCAAAAATGTTTTCTGTGATGTTGAGTTTGCCATTTACAAACCAACTGACCTTTGGCTCATGAAAATCCCATTCAAGAACCTTGTCCCATCGTTTGTGCCAGTAAAATGTATCGGCCACATTGTCCCAGAACCCGGTTGGATTGGCAACGCTTTTTTGATATTCGTGAATGTATCCGCTGAGTGTTGAAATTTTTGGAACCATGTTAGATTGTATTAGTGAGTAAAAAATAAAATGCTGTTCTCCAGACCAAGGCAATTACAAATCCTTTTTACATTGGGTAATCATAAAATGGACTACCCTTCCGGGGAACTGAACAAAAGATCGGGCTAAAATAAAGATTTTGTCAGTCAAATAAGAGATTTGTGATTTTTGATGTTAAATATTAACAATTGAATTGGTTCCCAAACCAGTCAATTACTGAAAATAGAAAGATGCAACGATTTATCATTCAATTAGATAAAAACTATCTCAGTTGGGAAATGCACTAAAAATTTACATAGAATCACAGAAAATCGTTGATCACCTGACAAACTTTTCAATCAAATTGTCAATAGCGACTAAGGGTATTTTACATTTTAATTGTCTTATAGTCACTAAGCTGTTATTGGTGTTGATAACGAAGCCCCATTTCAGAGATACTAACATGAACTTAATACCCCACATAACAAATGTATCTTATTCTACCGGAATAATGAAATTAGAATTCAGACCAGAATATTTTTGTGCAGAAATGGTAATGTATCGAACCATGACAAATTAAAGAATAGCAACCGGAAAGAATTGTAAAGGACCAATTGATAACTATTAGGGATATTTATCTATAAACAACTTAGCCAGCACAGAGCACCATGTCCAGGATGGTGCTTTTTTTTTATTTGGAAGTGAAAGATTTGTGGAAAACCCCGATAAACATTGTGGGGCAAGGCGTACACATGGTAGTATGTCAATACAGAAACTGAATATCGAACTGCCTCCTTGCCTCCGTGCTTACGGCAGGTTCACCTACCGAAGGTAGGTAAACCGACAATCAAGCTATCGATTAACGAACAAGGGATCAATCCTTCAACATTCGTAAATACTTCAACCTTCCAGGTTGAAAAAAACCTGGAAGGTTATCCCATCGTGAATCTGTGTTCAGCGTTTGGCAGTCAAGTTAACGCCTGCCCGACTCACTCGCGGAATGAGAAAATTTAGAGGTGAGTTCGATCTCCATAGCCCCCTCCTCCCAACAATAAAACACCAAAATAACAACTTTAAAAATCAAATCGATAAAATAAATCACTAGATTTACCCCATCAAACACCCGATGATCCGTTTATAATAAAGCAAAGAGCTGATTTAAATAATTTTAAACGATTGAAAATGCGTAGGTTATTAATTATAAAGAGGTTAAAAAAAAGGTGGTAGATAAATAATTGCTAGATGAGTTTATCCACTCGTTGTATGCAGGTATAAAAAACCGAAACTGAGACATAAATGATAACCTAAAAAATATAACGAATAGACTTTAGCTCTTTGACAGGTTGGTGCAAATTTGAAGGAATTTATTTTGTTTTTTTCTTCCCCCCGCAAAAAAGAAGAAGGAAACCCCACCTACATTGCAGCACACCTGCCCGTCCGCCTGCCTGCGGTCGGCAGGGCAGGCGGATTTGCAAGCCACACGGGCCAACGCTGCAACCAATATCAAAACTGTCGGGATGCAAAAGAGCTTGCAAAACTTGTCCCGATTTTTCGGGAGCCAACGCTACAGAAGAAAATATAAAAAAAGCTTACAATATAAATTATAATGAAAGAAAACCATTCAGATTTTATTTTATTCAAAACCGAGGACGAAAAAATATCGGTAGATGTTCGCTTTGAAGAAGACTCGGTTTGGCTTTCGCAAGAGCAAATGGCTACATTGTTTGAAAGAGACAGGAGTGTAATTGTTAAGCATATTGCTAAAATATTTTCGGAAGGAGAATTAGAAGAGAAAAGCAATGTGCAATTTTTGCACATTGCAAATTCCGATAAACCGGTGAAATTTTACAACCTGAATGTAATTATTTCTGTGGGGTATAGGGTGAAATCTAAAAGAGGAACCCAATTTCGTATTTGGGCAACCAAACGCCTTAATGAGTATATACGCAAAGGTTTTACCATGGACGACGAACGCCTGAAAAATTTGGGTGGCGGTGGCTATTGGAAAGAATTGTTGCAACGAATACGCGACATTCGTGCATCCGAAAAGGTATTTTACCGGCAGGTACTTGATATTTACTCAACCAGCATTGATTACGACCCAAAAGCAGGTGTTTCTGTTGAATTTTTTAAAAAAGTGCAAAACAAAATTCATTATGCCGTACACGGACAAACAGCAGCCGAGGTTATTTTTACCCGTGCCGATGCCGAAAAAGAATTTATGGGCCTGATGACTTTCCCGGGTAGTCGTCCGTACCTGAAAGACGTGGCAGTTGCAAAAAATTATTTAGACGAAAAAGAGCTTCGTTCGCTTGGACAAATAGTATCGGGGTATTTGGATTTTGCCGAGCGTCAAGCCGAACGAGAACAAGCAATGTTAATGAAAGATTGGGCTGAACATTTGGATAAAATTTTGACAATGAGCGGCGAAAAACTGTTGCAGGGTGCAGGTGCTATCAGCCACGAAATAGCTATTGAAAAGGCTACCACAGAATACAAGAAGTATCAACAAAAAACATTGAGCGAAGCAGAAAAAAATTATATGGAAAGTTTGAAAGTATTAAAAAATAAAACCAAAAAAAAGGAAAAATAATGCCCACGCAATTGCAAGCATCTGGATATTTATCGGAACCAAAGGCATTTTTGCCATCGCACAATAAAACATAATAAACCTGCACGAGCAATAACACAATATTACGACAATGAAAAAGACGATAATCATTTTGACTTTAGCAGTTTTTGAACTGACGAGTTGTGCGCAAAAACAGACCACGGAAATTCGTGAGGACTTTAAAAAGTATTATGACGAATTTAACGTTGAAGGTTCATTCGTTCTTTATGACCAAAGACAACGTTTATTATTTTGCTAACTGTATCCAGTCATCCGATTTTAATAACAAGGACTTTGCTAATGCGAGAATTGATATTACTTACTTAATACTTGACGAACTGAAAATAACGAAGAAATGAGAATAGCTACTGCTAACAGCACATTTGCAACAGGCGAGGCTTCATACGCTGCATACAGTTTTGTGGTTGGCTCCGCATCAACGTTTATGCTTAAAATACCGCCCATCGCTAATCCGCAAACCATTACCTGCCTTAGGATTGGAGAAACCCAGGGCATTAACAGTGCATCCTGTGTCACACCTCACCGTTACCGTAATTAATTAACCCTCCCTGAGGCTAGTGTTTATGAAAAACATAGTGTGAATGGTAATGTTTGTGGGTTTCGTCTCCATGTTTGTGCACATGTTTGTGAATCAGGTTTACGCTGATCAGGAAATCCTCATCATTTAGTATTTCAGATGCTGTCCCGGTTTTTTGAATGGTGTGATCCTCCGAAAGTACAGCCACCCTGGGTTGCAGGTGATCGATCAAATCCAACTGATGTGTGGTGAAAATAATGGTTTTACCGGCATGGTTCAATTCCAGAAGTAGTTCTGTAACAAAAGTCTGGGTTTTTGGATCCAATCCTGCCAAAGGCTCATCGATGAGCAGGATTTCCGGGTTCTGGGTCAGCACCGACCCGATGGCGACCCTCTTTTTTTCACCACCCGAAAGCAGGTAAGGTTGCCGGTCTCTTAGGTGAC